>Ga0224508_10001458_pt1 | contig 21210 bp, 18 predicted proteins | sample SF_Jan12_sed_USG_4_FD_170157 | JGI IMG/M metagenome (GOLD analysis project Ga0224508, IMG submission 170157) | Sediment microbial communities from San Francisco Bay, California, United States - SF_Jan12_sed_USGS_21 | ecosystem: Environmental > Aquatic > Marine > Sediment | place: USA... | reverse complement strand
CTGGGCCGTCGCCAACAATTGCTGTAAGCGCTGCTCAAACGCACGCCGGTTGAGCAGGCCGGTCAAGGCATCATGGCTCGCCTGGTAGGACAGCTGCTCAGAGAGCTCACGGGCCTCGCTGATGTCACGAACATTCACCACCACCCCGGTGACGGCGCCGTCGGCGTCACGGAACGGATCATAGTGTGCATCGAAGTAACGATGCCCGCGCCCCGGTAAGTCTAACCAGTGTTGGTATTTGACGCGCTTCCCCGACAGACACTGGTCCAAGCGCGGCTTCATGCGCGTCTCAAAGATTTCCGTGCCCAGAATCTCGGCAACCTCGCGTCCAATCATGTCCTCCCGGTGCTTCCCGAATGCCTCAAGGTACGCCGCATTAACCGCCTGATACCTATACGCCGTGTCAATGAACGCCATAAGATCACTGCTTGCGGATACAATGTGCTCGTAGCGCCGCAACACCTCCTCTGCCTGTGTGCGCTCGGTAATCTCCTTGCCAAGGGCCTCGGCATGGCGTTTCGCCTGACCATAGAGGCGGGCCTTCTCTATGGCAATGGCCGCGTGGTCGGCGAACACGCGCAGCAAGCTCACTTCCTCGTCGTCAAACACGTGGCGCTCTTTCCCATAGACGTTGAGCACGCCCATGAGCCTGTCGCGGTAGCGCAGAGGCACGCCTAGAAAAGCCACGATCCCATGCGAGATGGCGGCCTGTTTATGCTCGGCGTCGAAGCGCTCGTCTTCCCGGAGGTCCGCGACAGTGATTGTGCGGCCCTCCTGCGCCACCAGCCCAGTCAGGCTTTCCCCCACCTTGAGCGAGTGTTTGGTCATGACCTCCTGGGCGAGGCCGTAGCGCCCGGCTGCCACCAGATCGTCATGCCCTTCGAGCAGTCTGAATCCTGCACCCTCGACCCCAAGCAGATTCGCCGCCTCCTCGGCGATGCGGCCGAGGGTCTCGTCTGTCTCCTCGATGCTTTCGGCCACCCTGGCGCTGGTGCGAATCAGTCCCTCGACACGCCTTGCTCGCTCAGCCAGCGCTTCTTCGGCCTGCTTGCGTTCGGTGATTTCTACTTGCAGTGCTCGTGTCCGCTTCTTAACCCGCACTTCCAATTCGTCACGGGCCCTACGAAGTTCCTGCTCTGCTCGCTCGCGCTCGGTGATTGAGGAAACGACCTTGGGCACCACCGAGCGAACCAGGTGAGTGAGCCCCACCGTTACGACCGAGACTGCGATAAGGAATACAATCCAGCTCCAATTCAGATGCAACTCTTTCATAATCTGCATCGCATAAGCGTGGGAAGTGATCAGCGGCAGAACGTGCATGATCAGTAGGTCAGAGAGATAGAACAAACCAATCAGGACCAAGGCAAAGTAAATGACATCCACAGTCGAATTGAGGCCAAGTCGACGCACCGTCTGTCGGTCCTTATGCAAGGCCGTCAGCGAAGCACAAATCAGGCCAATGATGACCACGTCGACAATCGTCATCGCGGCTAGTGAACCCCAGATCATGCGAACCTCGTAGACAAATTGGGTACAGCGGATATGTTATCGCTCCCGCGGTGCGCAACCACCTTTTCGTTAGTCACACGACGCGGGCCTAAACGATGGTTGGCGGACAACGGTTTGCTGGTCAAAACTACTCCCCGTACGAACATTCTCCCTGGAATTAGTATAGTCCGACCCTCCTGGCTCACGGGGAGAAACTGGTTTTTCTCCCGCAAATATGGAAAGGGGTGATGACGATAGCGAATGGCCGAAAGGGCGGGTGGCTCAATGGGACACTCATGGGGGCACTTGGTGACAAAACACGCCAATAGGCGGAAAATAATGGCAACAAAAGCCTGACTGCAACTGCCTGAATCTGTTGACTGTAGGGTGTTGCGGTTTGTTGCTGTCTATCAAGCGGGTAGGATTCCCAAGCTGATGCCGTCGGTTCGATTCCCATCACCCGCTCCAACTACCGCAGGAGGATTGCCTTGAAGAAAGCCATAAAGATTGTCGCGATCGTATTAGGGATCGTGATCCTAGGGGTCGTGGCGCTCGCGATCGCGCTACCTTTTGTCATCGACCCCAACGACTATAAGGACGAGATCATCCAGGCGGTAAAAGAGAACACCGGCCGCGAACTAAAAGTGGAAGGTGACATCGACCTATCGATCTTCCCCTGGTTGGGTGTGGAGATGGACCGCGTTGAGCTAGCCAACGCATCAGGTTTTGGCAAACAACCCTTTGCGCAAATCGCATCGGCTGGGGTGAAAGTTAAAGTGTTGCCGCTACTAAGCCGGGAGCTAGTGGTGGACACGATACACATGGATGGTCTGCGTCTTAACTTGGTAAGAAACCGTACCGGCAAAACCAACTGGGATGATCTCATGGCGTCCGACACATCGGCCTCGCAAGCCGAGTCATCGGGGGCGGGCATCGCCGCGCTGACGGTCGGTGGTATCAATATCCGAGATGGCGAGATCAGTTGGCGCGATGACAAAGAAGGCAGCCGCTATGCCCTGCATAAACTAACGCTGAAGTCCGGCAAGATCGTGCCCGGTAAACCGGTTGACCTGCGTGGGAGTTTCGATCTCGAAACCGGGGAACCGCCCAAACAGATCCCAATTGAATTGAACATGCGCGCAAGTCTGGACCTCGAAAGTCAGGCGTTGGACATACCGAAGCTCGCGCTGTCGGTGGATACGATGGAACTCACCGGTCAAATAACGGGAAGTCAAATCATCGATGCGCCAGTACTCAAAGGGAGTCTGGATATCGGTTCGTTTGACGCGCGCCCGCTCATGAAGAAGCTAGCGATTGAGATTGCGCCGGGATCGGAAGACCTACTTGCCGATGTCGCCCTGAAGACCGACTTTGGTGCCGACTTAGGTCGGCAGACGCTGGAACTCGGTGGCCTCTCTCTGAAGGCCGGTGCGTTGGCGATGACGGGTGACATCAAAGTGGCCCAGCTCGACAAATCACCACAAGTCAGTGGTCACGTTAAGATTCCCCCGCTTGATCCGCGCGCGCTCATGAAGAGTTTCGACGTCACCTATGAGACAGCGGATAAGAGTGTGCTCGGCAAACTCGAGTTAAGCTCGGAGTTCAGCGCGTCGGCAAACCACTTAGGCTTAAAGAAGCTCGACGCCAAACTCGATGAAAGTACATTACAAGGCTCGCTTGCGATCCGTAATTTCTCAAAACCAAGCTACACCTTTGATCTTACGATTGATCAGATCGATCTTGACCGCTATTTAGCCCCGGCCGAGGATGCTACTGGTGAACAAGACACGGTGGCCGCCCTGCCACTGGATACCCTGCGTGGCCTGAACCTCCAGGGACAACTGCGGGTTAATAAGCTAAAGGCGTTTGGGCTGCGTTCTTCTAATGCCTCCATGAAACTCTCGGCCAAAACCGGTGTCGTCACGGTGGGGCCGAGCCAAGCTAAGCTCTACGGCGGAAGTTACAGTGGCCAAACCAAGGTCGATGCCCGGCAAAAAACGCCGAAGTTCACCATTAATGAAAAACTCACAGGTATCGATCTGGCCCCGCTCCTCAAGGACGCGCAGATTTACGAAGACCTCAGCGGTACCGGCGACCTCAGTATGAATTTTACCGCACGCGGTGCGAACACCGACGCAGTAATAAAGACTCTGACGGGAACGGGCGCGATAGCGGCACGCGATGGAAAGATCAAGGGCGTTAACCTGCAGCAGTCGATTAACGATGCCAAGGCCAAATACGACAAGCTCAAGGGCAAGTCGGTTGACGTTACGCCGAAAGCGACCGATGAAAGCGTGTTTTCGAGTCTTACGGCGACTTTCAATATCACCAATGGCGTGGCGCGCAATGACGATCTACGCCTACAGGGCGCTAATATTCGCGCGACCGGAAAGGGTAGCGTTAACCTGACCAATGAGAAGCTCGATTACCGTTTGTTCGTGACATTGGCCGAAGAGGCGTCGCGAGAAGGCAGCACAGTGCCCGTCGACATCGGTGGAACGTTGACGCAACCGCAGTACAAGGTCGCCTGGAGCGAAGCCCTGAAAGACCAAGCAACAAAGAAATTAGCAACGGAAAAAGCGAAAGCAAAGGAGGAAGCAGAAGCGAAACTAGAGGCAAAGAAGCAAGAGCAGAAGGACGACCTAAAGGAAAAGCTCAGAAAGAAACTCGGGCTCGAGTAATCATTATTCAATGCGAGCGTTTGCATGGTGGGGAATGTGTATCGCATTGATGACCGACCTGGTCAGCATCGCCCCAGCGGCTGCCGTTACCATCCAGAGTCTCGATGTCACCCACAATCAAGGCCGTTACCATATTGCCTTCGACGTATTGCTCGTTGCCGACGCGGCAAAGACCTACGAGCTTGTCAGCAATTACCGCAAGTGGCCACAATTCTTCAGGACCCTCAAAGAGGCCCACCTGGTGACAACCTTCCCAGATGGACGGCAACGTATACGGCTCACGTTTCGCTCCTGTGTGTTGTTCATCTGTCGGAAGATCAGGCAGACGAAAGATGTCACCCGACGACAACATGGAGATGTCTTCACCCGTATCGTCGCGGACGGCGACTATTTTGAATCCGGCTGGGAACATTGGCGTCTAATCGCTAACGAGCAAGATACCCGCCTGCAATACCGGGCCGAGCTTGTGCCTGCGTTTGACTTGCTACCGCTAATCGGCCCGTGGCTGCTCAAAAAAAAGCTGCGCCGATCACTGCTGTGGGCAGCCGAAAAGGCAGAGGTACTGGCTGCGCCATGAGTCAGCCACAGTTCAGTCGTCGATTACTGCGCTGGTACGACCGGCACGGTCGCCCCCAGCTGCCTTGGCGCCTGGCCGGCGATCCCTATCACACCTGGATCTCAGAGATCATGTTGCAGCAGACCCAGGTCGACACCGTGATTCCCTATTTCCACCGGTTCGTAGAGCGTTTTCCCGATGTCGCGAGTCTGGCCCACGCCGATTTGGACTCGGTGTTACACCTGTGGACGGGGTTGGGGTATTACGCCCGTGCCCGTAATCTACATCGGGCCGCCAAAATCGTGGCCGAGAAGCACGATGGTCAATTGCCACGGGACTTCGCAGCGTTACAAGCACTGCCGGGCATCGGTAGATCGACGGCTGCGGCCATAGCTGCGCTGGCGTTTGGTCAACGCCACGTCATCTTGGATGGCAACGTCAAACGCGTACTGACGCGCCATCACGCCATCGGTGGCTGGCCGGGTAAACGCGAAGTTGAAAATCAATTATGGGTGCTGGCCGATTCACATACCCCAGACAATCGTCTGGCCGATTATACGCAGGCGATCATGGATCTCGGCGCCACCGTGTGTCGGCGTGTGCGTCCCTATTGCGGGGGTTGTCCGGTACGAATATCTTGTAGGGCGTTTACGCAGGGCAATCCCCAGGACTATCCAAGCCCGGCCCCGCGCCGATCTTTGCCTGTGAAGACAGTCACTATGGTGATGATCCGCGACCAACGTGGGCAGGTATTACTACAGCAACGCCCACCGGCCGGGGTATGGGGCGGTCTTTGGACATTCCCGGAATGTAACGACGATGACCTGCCGGCCTGGTGCCGCGATACCTTGGGTTTGTCGGTAAGGCTCGATAATCGCTGGCAATCGCTGCGCCATTCCTTTACTCATTTTCATTTGGACATCACACCCGTCGATGCACGTGTGCTGGGCGTAAGTGGCCAGGCCATGGAGAACCCCGGTGTGGTCTGGTATAACCCAGACAAGCCCGACGAGCGCGGCCTACCTGTGCCAGTCAAGCGATTGTTGGGTCAACTGAGAGAGACGTCATGAGCCGAACCGTTAAATGTGTAAAGCTGGACAAAGAAGCGGAAGGGCTTGATTACCCGCCGTACCCGGGCGATCTCGGTAAACGCATCTGGGAGAATGTCTCGAAAGAGGCCTGGCAAATGTGGATGGACCATCAGACCATGCTCATCAACGAGAATATGTTGAATCCACTGGATCCCGAGGCACGCAAATTCATCGAAGGCGAGATGGAAAACTACTTCTTCGGCCCGGGCTCAAAGCTACCGGCCGGGTTTGTGCCGCCGCCGCGAAAGTCTTGATGCCGGCTTCGCTTTTCAGCCAGCACTTGGTTACCTATAATGCGCGCTTTCCGATTTACGGCCAGGTAGCTCAGTCGGTAGAGCAGCGGACTGAAAATCCGCGTGTCGGTGGTTCGATTCCGCCCCTGGCCACCACAACCGCGGCAAAAAGGGAGTCACTATGTCCGACCGACTAGCCATCACTAGCGTCCGAGGTAGTGGGTAATCGCGATCCGGCTGTGGCCAAGCTCTTCGGCGATCTGCACCCGCGCCGCGGTATCAAGTCTTTGTTGGTCGGTACTTAGTGCAAAGCGCCTCGGGCCGCCCGCGGCCGGGGCCTTGAAACCGGTGAGCTCGAAGTAGCGTTGCTGCGCATAGGCATGGCGCAGCCCATGAGTGTGCGACAGCCCCGCTCTTGTCGTTTGGTACTCCCAGGTGTGCACCTGTTCGCGGTAGGATTTATGCGAAGGCATCAACGATCCACCACGGGCTAACGCTTTGGCTTGATCGAGCACGGCGCGTTGTTGGGCGGTGCGAATCGGGATTACCCGCGGTCGCCCGCCCTTGCACCAGGCACTTTTGAGTTCTAGGTAGTGGCCGTGGTCGGCCTGGCTTGGGCGAAGTTTCATCGCCTCGGCCCGTCTTAGACCAAATGCCTCTTGTAGCCTAAGTCCCATCGCCACATGCGGGTCTTTGACGCGTTGGATCGCTAACTCAGGGTGGTGTATTGCCTTGGAGACATTGAACCGATATGCCCGCTTACCCACCCCAAGCTGGGCGTTGGTCGTGGGGACGATATTTCGTTTGCCGACCTTGTCGGCCCACCATCTAAGGGCCGCAATGCGGTTCTTTTGGGTGGCAACCGATACTGTGTTTTTCCAAAGAGCAACCAAGGCCGCCACATGCTTGGGCTTCAACGATCGTATATTCGGGAGCCTGTAGTTCAGGGTGCGGTAGAGCTGGCGCGCCACCAGCGACAGTGTTCGTCGCCGCTCCCGTTGGGTGCCATAGGATCCGTCCCGGTGTTGCCTCGTTAGCTGTAGTAAGCCGTATTCCAGATCAAGCATGTCCTACCCCCATTCGTTCCTCGCCTCGTTCACCGACTCAACTGTGTGTTACGCCTGCGGTTAGTGTTGATCCGCCACGATGTGGCCTTCCGGCCGACATCGCCTTGAACTACGGCGGAGTAACGATCGCGCACACATAGGCGACCGGGTCCGAATGGACCGTCGAGATGGGTTCGTTAACCTGGCATGCCCATTCGATTGGGCGATGGGATCTAGCGCAGATCCACCACACCGCGATTAACTAGTGAGGCTGATGCGAAACGCGTATCAGGGATTGGACATAGTGCTTTCTCCTTTACGTGAATGAGGCCGGAGAAAGCACCCGTACCGGGGGCTTTCTCCGGTGGGGTTGAGGAAGGAAGGGCCTGGGCGATCCCCTAAAGGGAATCGCGACAGGCCCGGGGTTGAGAAGGTTAGTTCCGCTGAACTAGACCTTCGTGCACGGTTACGTGGTCTTAAGTGATGAAGCGGCCAGGTAAACCGGCGATGATGAGACTAGGATTGAATCTCAATCTCAGACTCCCAATAGGGGGTCTTTGATTCAACGGACCGACGATCTTGACGATCGTTGCGCCTATCACACGGCCCGGTGAGGCGCTTTACGGGTGCGATCATAAAGATCGCGTGGGCGCTACGTTAACCGACGTAGCCACGGAGAAACCATTCAGCTGATCCTACATAAAGGCTGGGCCAACGATGATTACTCTAGGCCGAGGCAAGACCTAAGTAAAACGCTAAATCGTCATGTGCCTAGCATGTTTGAAAAGGCCGGCTAGAGCCTTAGCCAGTAGGGCCAGCCCAGCGAGTCACTACGGACATCTCCGTAGTGACTCGTTGCGGCGCGCAGCCGGACTACGCACAGGGAAACGGAGATGGCGTTAAAGGTCGACACGGATTGCCATTGGGCACCGAATTGCAGCCACTGGTCCTCCAGCATAAATTGCAAATAAATCATGCCCTGCAGGCAGGAAAAAAAGAGGCGACGCTGGTGCGCCGCCTCTCCCATAGGATCACCGCAGTAACCTTATGACTTGTGGTCGAACTACGGTTTGCCCTTGTTGGCCGAGCCGGCTCCCTGCTCCTTGAATACATACAGCCCGCCGTTGCGGTCGGAGCCGTAGATCCAGGGCAAGTTCTTCTGCTTGTACACCCCCCAGAAGTCGTGCGGGTTGCCACCGTTCGACGCCAGGAACTCCGGCGAGTTGTCAAAGAACCGCGCCACCTCGACCGGGTTGTACGGGTCGGTGATATCGAAGATCAACATCCCATCCCAGTACCACGAGATGTACGCCTTGGTCTTGTTGCCGGTGGTCTCGACGACCACGTTATGCACGGAGTACGTACCGGCCGGGTCGCAGCTCGCATCGGTCGGATTGGCGCTGCACACCGTATTGACAATGCTTGCCAGCACCGGGTTGGCCGGATCCGAGTAATCCCAAATCCGAATGTCGCCCCAGCCGTTGGGTACGGCCGACGCGGTGATGTCCTCGCCCGAAGCCCCGATCACCAGGTCCGCGGCCGTGGCCACGCCGGCGATCGCCAAACCGGTCGAGTGGCCGACGAAGACCCCGGGGGCGTCGACTGCCGTGCCACCCATGACTACCAGAGCGTCGCCTCGGGCCGCATCGTTCATCATCACGACACCCGAGTACCCGGCAGCGATGGCATTGTTGATCTTCGACGTGAATGTGCAGGCACCGCGCTGGATGAGCGCTATCCCCGAACCGACAGGTACGGGATCATCGAAACCGGGAAAGCCGGGGTCACAGGCGAAGCCCACGTAGGTGGTCGGTCCGGTCATGGCCTGTCCGGGCAGTGAAACGATGGGTGTCGTAATGGCGCCCTCGGTGGCCGGGAACTGACCTGCGGCGGGGCCGGTGTCGATCATGAACACCGTCTCGAACGGGGCGAAGTCCTCCTCCGTCTCCACAACGATCGTACCGTCCTCACTGGGCCAGACGGCGTGACTGTTGACCTCGCCGTCGCTCGCTGTTGTATCCAATGCCAGCGACACGAACTGAGGGTTGGTCACGTCACTGATGTCGAGCAGGATCAGCCCGGCATCCCAGTGGGCCAAGTAGGCTTGGGTCCCGTCCGGGGTGATGGTGAAGTCGTGCAAGAACCGGTTCTGTGAAGCGCCGAAACCACCAAGTAGCCACAGGATTGAATCGAGGGTACGTGCCCCGGTGGGATCGTCGGCAAGGGTCAGATCACCTACGCCGGGATCAAACACTTCCTCGGCACCCCAACCGGACACCAGCGATGGGTTCGTCGGATCGGTGATGTCGTAGATCTGGAAGCCGTCGAACACGCCCTCTGACTGCGCCGCCACGTAGTCCTGGCCGCCCTGGGTGAACAACCAAAGATTGTGGACACCATTGTCGTCGAGCGATCCCGGTCCACCGAAGAACAACGGCGTGATCTCCGCGATCTCGTCGACCTGTACGTGGGCTAGGAACACTGGGTTGGTGGGATCGTCGACGTTGTAGATCTCGAAGCCGCCGACTCCGCCGGCGCAGGACTCATTGCTGTGCACCAGGATATCGCCCGAGTTCATTGAAGCAACCTTCACATCGTTCGACCGGCTGCCAACCGGCGACGGGATGAACGCCGCCTGAGTCACTTGGTTGTGGTTGTGGACATCCCAGACAAAGATGCCCGCGCCCGGGTTCCCGCCACACGGGTTGTTGAACGTGCCCGTGTAGGCGAAGCCACCGAGAGCCCACACATCAGTGGTGGCATTGGCGACAAGCCGCTCGCCGCGGCCCCGACGCTGCAGGTTCTTGATGACCTTCGCCGATGGGCCGCTACTGATGATATTGGCGGTAGCGGCGTCGTGCGCCATTAACGGCGCGCTCGGATCTGGCCGTACCAGGCGTATCGGGTTGCCTTCTTCGTCCAGAATTTGAGCAGAGCCATTATCACCGTCATCTGGACTGCCAGCGAACACCACTGGCGCTATCGCCCATGTGGCAAGCAAAAATATGCCAAGGACAGAGATTTTGGGGAATTGCTTGACTATTGGATTTCTCATAATCCTACGTCCTCCATGTGGTTGTAACTCGTTAATCGTTGACGTAACGCAAGCTGTTGTAGCGTATCTGAGCGCCTTAGCATTGTGTTGGCTTTCCAGTAAGAGCAGAGAGGTGAAGTAAGACGCTCTGTCGTAGTGCAGGCGAAGACAAAGAGACTAGGCTGGTGACTGTTTCATGGCTGCATCCTCCATGGTGGTCCATACAGATAGCACGTCTAACAACAGTTCTTCTGATTTGGAGTAACGAGCTCACCCCGCCTTGTGCGGGGACTAACCCGGCCGACTAGCTTGCGGATCAGTCCAAATCCCTACCATGTACTCTCCCTTACTGTACCAGCCGCGAGATGATCAGGCCGTTCAAACCATCGCTGGCAATGATAGTGCCGCTTTCGAAGAACGGAAAGACACCCCACGGACCGACGAATATGTTGATGTTCTTGTTCATATGGTTGTTGGGAAGCCGAGGCTCGGTGTCCATGTGCGCCACCTCGGACAGGATTCCGTTGGCAACACCGCTGCTGTTGAGGACCCGGATACCGGCAGTGTAGTGCGCCTGGTAGACCCGATCACCCTTGACAAAGAGGTTGTGGTCGATGGACGCGGCTGGCGAATCGAATGTCCCGATGACCACTGGGTTGTCTAGATCTCGAACATCCCAAATGTAGGTGCGCGCCGTATCGGGCAGGTCCGGATTCCGAGGGTCGGAAAGCCCGAACAACTCGTCCTCCTCGTCGCCCATAAGCAGGAATCCGTGGTCCTCCGTTAGCCATCCCTGGTGGGTAAACGATGCGCCGGCGTAGGTGGTCACCGAGATTTCCCGGATGTTCGACTTCTTGGTAACGTCGTAGATCCCTACTTCCAGGTCGCCCCCATTAAAGATGAAGGCGATCTCCTTGCCCTGATAGGACATACCATTGGGGTCAGCATCGTCACCGGCATAGGTCACCACTTGGGCGTCGTGGGAATCGATGTTCAAGATTTGCCCCACCTCCACCGGCGCCAGCGGGTCACCCTTCAGATCCAGGATGATCGTGCCGTCGTCGGTGAACCCCGGATCAACGGCGGGATCCTTGCTCACCCCGGTTAGGTAGGCGAAACCCGTGTCCTCGTTGATGGAGATGTTGTGCGCCCTAATGTAACCGTCCGCTGTGTAACGGGCATCTGCCTCTAACGTTGTATCCGGTGGGGCTTGCGGAAGGTCGTCCAACTGAGTCAGCTCGAAGATCGCAACCCCGGCGTTGTTGACCTCGGTCGTCCAGTAGGCGTGGTTCTTATACGTCTTGATGTCCCACCAAAAGTTGCGAATCGTGGTGGTGTCGGTCGTCGGGACTCGCCCCAAGAACTCAGGGTTCACAGGGTCAGTGATGCGGACGAAGGCGACCCCGGATGAGGTCCCCACAATCGCGTACTCATTAATAATATCGCCCGTCTTTGGATCTTTCGACGTCCAACCCCAGATGTCGCTCAAGAAGCTGGCGCCGGTGAAGACGAGTTTGGAGACGCCGAGCTCCTCATTGGTGAGCTGACCCAGGAACTCCATATTCACCGTGTCCGGGAACGGCCCTTCGACCGACGGCATGCCCTTGCCGGTGTTCTTAAGCCGCTTCCCTTCCAGATCGCTGGTCTTCGGGTGCCCCAAACTGGCGCGATGGGTGGGGATGGTCTCGGGATCATCCGCATGGGCCGCGAACGGTAGCATCGCGACTAGGAGCGCCAAGGCAGGTGCCCACACGAACAGGTGCACCGTCCGATGAAACTCGCCATCAAGAAATCTCCTGCGTCCAACTTGTTTGTTAGTCATTGCGGTCCTCCTTGGTTTTATACCGTTAAGGTTCTCAAATGATAAAGAAACCCAGAAAAATGGAAACTACTTGTGACTTTTCCCGACGCAAATACCCCGGTATGTCAGCGACCAGGAATCCGAAATTCCTTTCCTGGACGGATGCGAACGCAATGATAAGAGCTTGCTAAAACTAGGTGGGTGACTTTTTCATGGCTGCCTCCTCCATGGTGGCCTTGCAACGCGTCTTGTTGACGCCGGTTCTTCTTAAAAGAGTGCTTATGATGCTCCTTTCTGATGAGAGGTCAACAGAAATCTGAAGAATGGCAAGATGCGACCGACGAAATGGCGGGATCCACATGAAATGCTTGCGGGGATTTTGTGGGGATTAGTACTGCACGGTTGTGCAAAGTAAGGCAAATTACGCAACGGACGTCCCGGCAGTTGGTTGTTAAATCAAACAGTTGCAATCTAATGAACGAACTGAAAATCCGCGTGTCGGTGGTTCGATTCCGCCCCTGGCCACCTTTAAAACAATAACTTACAAGACATCAGGTCCCTTACTAAAACTTCTTGGGTAAATTTTGCGGGTGTAAGGCGCAAAAACTTTATCCGGCCGGTAGTCTGAGCTTAGATCCCGTACGAGACTGCTTGTAAATCAAGAGCAAGGGGAGGCCGGTGTGATCAGATGGCTGGTGGTGTGGCCCGGACCGTAGCCAAGTATATGCGTAGACCCTACGATGGTGTGCCTTCACCGGGTTGGCGGCGATTTCTGGCTCAGCATGCGAACGAGATCTGGACCTGTGATTTATTCACGGTTCGTACGATCTGGTTCCGGACCTTGTACGTCTTCTTTGTAATAGATCACGGGCGCCGTGAGATTGTGCACGCCCGCGTGACCGCTCATCCCACCGCGCAGTGGCTGGCGCAACAGATGGTGGAGGCCTGCGACCGTGACCGAGACCCGCCGCGTTACCTCATCCATGACCGCGACGGCAGCTACGGCGCCGTCTTCGACAAGCGAGTCCGGTGCCTCGGCATCAGGCAGATTCGGACGCCGGTCAGAGCGCCAAGGGCCAATGCCATCGCAGAACGCTGGGTGCGTAGTGTTCGTGCTGAATGTTTAGATCCCATGTACGTTTTCTGTCATCAGCACCTACAGCGGTCATTGAATGAGTACATCGCGTACTACAATCGCTGCCGCCCTCATCGAAGCCTAGATCAACGGGCACCTTGTTCCCCAAGAGAACAACGGATCAGGCGATCGAGCGGACGAATCGTCGCTGAACCCGTACTTGGCGGATTGCACCATGTCTATCGATTTGCTGCCTAGGTCAGCGGATGAGGTTTTTGCGCCCTTCAGGTAGGGAACGAAAAGCACTCGGAACTACTACACTCAGCTAATACCTAGTAGCAAAAGTATAGTCAATGAGTTCGTGCGCCGTTAACCGTAAGCGGTGAGCGGTGGAAAGTCTAACACTTCCAAAAAACCAACTAGAGCCCAGCGAGCGCCCGCACGTGTGCTTCCACCGAGCGAGATAAGGCATCGAGGTTGTATCCGCCCTCAAGCACAGACACGACGCGACCATTCGCATGTCGTTTAGCGATCGACATCACCAGTTCAGTGATTCGTCGATAGCCGCCCTCTGTCAGCGCCAGGTGCGCGAGTGGGTCGTCGCGGTGGGCGTCAAACCCGGCGGAGACGAGTACGAACTGGGGTGCAAAAGCGTCGGCAACCGGCAGAAGTCGTTCTTCAAAGGCGCGTATGACCTCTTCGTCACCAGACCCTGCTGGCAACGGTACGTTGATGGTCGTCTTTAGGCCGTCGCCCGCCCCGGTTTCCGACACCTGGCCCGTGCCAGGATAAAAGGGGTACTGGTGCGTACTAAAATAGAGCACGCTCGGGTCTTCGTAAAAGATCGCCTGGGTGCCGTTGCCGTGATGCACATCCCAATCGACGACTAACACCCGCTCGAGACCATATCTTTCACGTACATAACGGACCGCCACGGCCACATGATTGATGAGGCAGAAGCCCATCGCCCGATCGCGGAGCGCATGGTGCCCCGGCGGCCGCGCCGCGACAAAAGCGTTTTGTATGCGCCCCGCCATAACCGCGTCGATGGCTGCGAGTACGCCGCCGGTCGCGAGCTTTGCAACGCGTAGACTTTCCGTTGACACGGGGGTATCGGGATCGAGCTGAGTCGGCGCATTACGGACCGCCTCGCCGAGCTCATCGAGGTAGTCTTGCGAGTGTACTCGCGTGATCCAGCGTTCAGCCGCAGTCCGCGGTTCGATCGATGTAAGCCGTGTGAGGAGCCCCACGTCCTCAAGGTGCGCCATCAAGGCTTTCAACCGCTCAGGTCGTTCAGGGTGCCTCGGTCCCGTGTCGTGCAAAAGATAATCCGGGTGATACACGAGCCCAGTTGCGCCCGGCTCTGCTCGCGCAGATGGCTCGGCAACTAGCGCTACCGTGAACGCGAGCGGCAATGAGAAAAACCACGATGGGCCTAGACTGTGGACAGCACTCATCGATTCGCACCTTGAAAAGCGACTGGCAAACCAATCCCACATCGTGACTTTAAGGCGACAGCTCTCGGAAAGTCCAGCTTGATGTCCTGGAACTAAACTACCTGCTACTTGGGATCCTCAGAGATGTGTTTCAGCGGTGAGCGGTATATTTCGTAATCGGTAAACGGTGAGCCGTTAGCGGTAAAACGTCTACTTCAAAACCTTATAGGCTCGCAACAAACATTGTTGCTGGTTTAGGAGTGGAGATCTCGTTGAGACCGTTAGGAGCAGCGCCAATACGTAGGCGTATCACCATTTTTCTATGTTATCTGTCTCTCCGCTTGACTTAACCAGTCCGCCACATACTGCGCCACATCCTGCCATCCCGGCTCTCCAATAAGCCAATGGGAATGGCCCGTGAACTCCTCATAAGTTGCAAAGATACCGTACTTTTCAGCGATCTTCCTACTAACTGAAACGGGTGTCATTCGATCTTGCGCGCCACCAACAACGAGGACTGGGCATGAGACCTTTGATGCATCGACCTTCGCGGCTTGCTTGTAATCCATCAACCAGAAACCGATTTCGGAAGCCGCCCTTCCGGACTCATAAACGAACCTGTTGAAAACTTCCTTCTGGCTCTCTGCCGGCATTACGTTCAGCGTAGAATACACGGCCTCATTAAATGTCTGGCGAAATGGCTTTCTCCAAAAGCCCCAGCTTGTAAGTGCGCTTCGAAAGCTCTTTATCACCGACGGCTTCAGAGCGCTAATACCATACGGCGGTGCAGGTGCGAGTAACACAAGGGCTTTCGCCAACCCCCTGCTTCCTAGGATTTGTGCCAGAAGCCCACCCATCGAATGCCCCATCAAGATGGGCATAGCACCTAGTTTGCTGATTTGTTTTTCAAGATCTTGAGCGTAATCAAGAAGGCTAGTCGTGCCTAATTGAGGATGTGGGGCCGCGCTCGGGTCCACATCGTGAAAACGCAACGTGGGCGTGATGCAATCGTATCCCTTTTTCTCAAAGAACTCCTTAAAGTTCTCCCAATACCATGCACCAACCGCCATCCCATGTATCATCACTAAGGTTTCAGCCATGATTCGAAAGTATAAGGCCATATTCCGTGAACCGTGATTGGTAACCCGTTAGGAGTTAGGAATATTTTCGAACACATCTGAGCGGTGATTCGAAAGTATTTAGGGCGGTGATGGGTAAAAGGTTAGCGGTGAGCGGTGTAAAGCTTACAGATACTTCGAAAAGGCCCCCCAGTCGTACGCACAACGATGAAGTCATTCTTAGTCATATACAGGTACCCGATACCCTCTATTACAAGACCTTTTCTGTAGCAAGGGTTGCGTCCCCTTTTCTTCTCTTTTCTTCTCTTTTCTTCTACGCGTGTTATCCATCTAATAGGAATGCCATGACAGCTTTCATTCTACGTTTGTGCACAGATATGTCCCGGTCCATGAACGGATGACTGAGCTCCGGATCCCGCAGTATAGATGCACCTCGCTTTTGCGCTACCTCAAGCAGCTCCTTCGATTGCTCTGGACTAACAACGTGGTCCTTTGAGCCGGCAATCATCAAATGATTCAAGCCATGTTCTGGTAAGTTCCTAACCGGATCAAACGCCTCCGGGCAACCATAATCTGATAATCGGCTGGGTGTCGAATCGATGACCACTCGATAGTCTCCAAGTTTCCGTTTCAGCGCATTCAAAACAACGATGCCCCCGAACGACATCGCGTAAAACCGATGAGCCGGATATTGTAGTGAATTCAGATATTCAATGATTTCGCTATAATCGCTAACAATCGCTTTGAGTCGCCGTTTGCCTTCTGAGCGGCCATACCCCCGATAATCGAAGATATACACATCAAAGCCCGCGTTAGCAAACTCCGTAAAACTACTCAATATCTGATCCGCCAACATCGCGTTGCCTTGCGCAACTAACAGATACCCCTTCGGTGAAGGCTTTTCGTTGTCAAAAGACCGTGCCTTGAGGGCGTACCCCCTTAGCGTGCGCCCGTCTTTGGTCGTTAAGGAGATATCCTCGACATTATGCAGACCAGCAAGACGAGAAGGATCCGGGCGACCGGCAGCTCTGCTCCAAAACCAAAACACAATCGGTTCTTTAATCCCACACACCGCCCTCTCTAGATTACGTTCCTTCATCTCGGCGAAAGTCGATGCGTAACACGGAGGCGAAGCAATAAGTGCGCCGATCAAGACTATTGCGATCCCACCCCATCCCGCGCTATTTGCACACATGTCCCGTCAGACAAGTATTCTCTTTGCGATTCGCAATATCTTACGAAAAGAGTAATAGGAAAACTAATACAACCGAACGATAGGAAAAGTTGCGTCCCTTTTTTTCGCCTGTTTCAGGTTCTTGATTTTCGCTTTTCGAGCAAACTGCGCAGCCCTAAGCCGGCGTTCGTCCAGGTCTGATGGTCAAGCGCGACGAGGATGTCGATGACTTGGCCTTCGACATCGCCTTCATCGATCTCAAAATAATCGAGGCTCGCCCCGAGACCGAGTTTTCGCCCAAAGTTCCACAGGGCGCGCACGCCAAACACCGGGAACGGGGCGGTACCGTCGCCTTCCTCCTTAATCGCAAGTGCCGGTGCCTCTAGGGTGGATTCGAACTCGTATATGTTTAGGCCGGTAGAGACCCCCAGGTCGATCGCATCATTTTGGAAGAAGGAGTACGTGTAGAGGATCTCTACATAGCTGAAACCAAGCTCGCTGTTGACAGTGGCACCTGCCGGGAAGACCGACTCGTCGAATTGGATGTTGCGCGAGACCGTTGCGGTGGCATCACTCGAAAGATCGAAGAAGCCAAAATTGATGCGATGTCGGGGTTTAAAGCGGTAGTGTCCGGCTACGCGGATCGCTTGGTCATCTTCATCTAAACCCAGGTCGTCCTGAAAGTCCACGTTGGTGCCGGCCCCCAGTAGGTCGGAGGAGATACGAAGTTCGGTATCTTCCTCTACGTAAAAGACGCCGACGCCGATAGTGCGGCGATTGTTCTTCATCCAGCGATTTTCATCGTCCGCAGCGAGCAGTGAAGGGGAAAGGGTGACGCTGATGAGAACGATCGCAGCGACTACAAAAATCTTCACGGTCTATTGCCTTCTTATTCGGATGACCACCCACATCATAACGTGGCGCCTGGGTCCGTCCCAAATTCATCGATCACCGGCCTATTTAGGGTCGAGTGGTTCGTCACTGGACCTCAGAGTGGACCGTTATCCGGTTCCTTGTTAGGCCTGTTCACTGGCTCCCCCCGCCAGCCTTAGCCCGCATCGGATCGATTTGCTTATTTCGACCTTTCTCGCCACGCTATAACGGACTATGGCGCCGGGGCCACGGTGGACGTGTGGTATGACAGCACCGAGAGGCAGGCAAAAAGATCACCTGTCCAGTGTTGATGCCTTGGGGCAGTAGATATACGAATGCATCGCCACTAAAGGTTTGGCAGACCTGGGCCGACGACGTTAGGTTGCTGTCCCCCGACGCCTTGGTCGAATGACCAGGAGGTCACCGCACGACTGGCCACACACCGCCCATGGTTTTTCAGGCGGTAGCAAATAGGTGTCCATTGTTAACATCATCGTAGAAAGAAGTTAATCCTCACTCCCACCTAATAGCTCCCACGCCTGTTCCAGGTTAGACAAGACTTGGCTGTGTAGGCTTGCGAGTAGATCGCAATAGGAAAGCCTTACACCCTCTTTTTTGCTCGTTTCCTGTAGATTCAGTCTTGTTTTGTAAACTCAATGGGAGTTTCAAAGTTAATTCAATGACTTAGAAAAACGAGATGCTTAGCACCGAATCTGGTAGCATCAAATTCAAGGATACGGAGAAAAAGCGTGACACACGGAATGCGTGTGTAGCTAGCGGTATTCGTATCGCACCTCCCGTTCGGAAGCTCTGGCAAGGATCGAACCTTGTCGAGATGATCTGATTACCGGGTCGGCGTCAGGACCACGGCCATCGCTTTAAGTCCCACAGAGGTTTAAGGACATCAGCCTGTCTGTTAATTACTGGTTAGACTCGTGTCTAGCCGGGAGGACAGCATGAAGACAGAGTCTGCCGTTTGTTGGCGGATGACGGCGTCAATCCGAATCGGAAGACTATGGCGCTCATCGATTTCGCGCCCACGATGCTCGATCATCTCGGCGCCGCAATTCCAGCACACATGACCGGCCGCAGCGTAAGATACGTCTTTTCCGTATCTGTTTTCGCCCTCGTTCTCTATCTGTTTGACGCGAATGATGTTCTCGCCACTATAGCGGGCGCGGACGTCGCAAGCGCTGTGATCACGGTTGGATTCGCGCTGGGCGCCCTGTTTTTCTCGGCGATACGATTGAAGCAGCTGCTCGTACTGCAGAACATAATGCTGTCCCTCCGGAATGTGTTTTTTGTTGGACTGTCCGCAACTTTTTACGGTCTGGTACTTCCAGGGGGGACGCTAGCCGCGTTTGCGGTGCGATTCTTCCAACTATCTCGAGATGCGCGGGTTGAGCCTGTTGCCGCCGCGTTGGTCGTCGATCGCATTATCGCGATCATGTTTCTCGTCGTCATTGGCACTATGGCCATTGCGCTCGACCAGGCGGAGCCACTGTGGGCAAACGTCATCGTAGCCGGGACCATCTTCGGCGCCGGGATATTTGCGTTCGGGCGACGATCGTCTATGTGGGTGATCGACCGGCTCGACAATGTCACGAACAATGAATCGTCCAGCAAATTGCACAGATTCGGTGTGCGCATTAGCAAAGCTTTTTCCAACTATTCGACAGCCGGTGGTGGTGAGGTTCTGACAGTTCTCGCAACATCGTTGCTAGCGCATCTATGCGGTTGCCTTGCTTACTACGCAATCGCGACAAGTATGGACTTAGATATTTCATTCCTGTCGATTTGCTGGATTCGCTCCGGGATGATTCTCTTGACCATGATCCCGGTCAGCGTGGCTGGCCTCGGTCTGCGCGAGATCGCCGCTATTGGTCTGCTCGTTCCCCTGGGCTTTGGTGAGGCTCAGGCGATCGGATTCTCGATACTGATCTCCCTCGCTACATCGGTCATCATAGGCCTTATCGGCGGATTCAGTGAGCTACTTCGCCTGACCGGCCGTCGTTGACGTCCAGACCACTACCATAGGGGGTTCCAAATCTACATCGCAGAAGCCCTTTATGGTGTGGATTCGATTGTGGCGGACCCAGGGGCTTACACAAAAGAACAACTCGCGAGCTTACACGGTCAGACGCAGAGTTTAAGGGTGCCCGATGGCGGGATGCACGTGAAATGCTTGCGGGGATTTTGCGGGGATCAGTCCTGCACGGTTGTGCAAAGTACGGCAAATTACGCAACGGGCATCCCGGTAGTTGGTTTCTAAATCAAATAGTTACAATCTAATGAACGAACTGAAAATCCGCGTGTCGGTGGTTCGATTCCGCCCCTGGCCACCTTTAAAACAATAACTTAGGTCCGCTAAGCCTCCCTCCTTGCTACCGGTTGCTACCATTTTGCTACCACTTGCTACCACTTTGCTACCAAAAAGCAGGTCCGCGATGTGCTCTGCCGCCTCGTTGTCGGTCTCGCTCATCAAGTGGCCATAGGTGTCCATCGTTATCTTGATGGTCGAGTGCCCTAGCAATGCCTGAATACGCTTAGGGTGTACATTCTTGGCGATTAGAAAGCTCGCGAATATGTGCCTAAGGTCGTGAAAACGAATTTTTCGCAATCCGGCTCGCCGTAAGGCTGGATATAAGCCGCGCCGCAGCAGATTACTGTGATTCTCAGGATTACCAGTACCAGTTGGAAACACGAGGTCCAAGTCGCCTTTGGGGCAACGTAGTTTCCATTCCTTGAGTATCGATAGCAGCTCATCCGATAAAGCGACACAGCGGCGCGAGTACTTGGTCTTCAATTCGCTAAATCGTCCACGAGTATATTGGCGACGCACATAAACCTGCCTTGCGTTCAAGTCGATATCACCCCACTGCAGGCCGAGCAGTTCACCCTGCCTCAGTCCCGTTAACACCGCCATTAGAAAAATCAGTCGCCAGCGCTCGTCAGTAGCTTCGATAAGTCTTGTCACGTCATCCGGTGTTAGTACGTTGCTATCAACCAGCCGCTCGGAAGTGGTCGGTTTCTCCCGTAATTTTCTAATCTCTGCTGCGGGGTTGTAGTTTATCCAGCGATGTCGCAGTGCGTGTCTAAGCATCGCACTGAGCAGCGTATGGCACTTATTGACTGTGCGTCGTCCCACCCCTCGTTCCACCAGTACGCTCCGAAATGTTTCCACCATATCAGGGGATATGCTACGGATTTTTACACCTGCGAAGTAAGGCACAAGATACAAACGTAAGTTGCACTCGTAATCCCGCCTTGTGTTTTCCCGCAAATTAACAGCCAGATGGACAGCTCGGTATGATTCCACAAGCTCATCGAAAACTTTGTAATCAGCCTTAGCCTGATATTCTCCACGACCGATCTCTTGCAGGCGTTTTGCTAACAGCAGTTCCGCGTCCTTCTTATTCAGATTAAACGGAAAGCAAGGTAAGGAGGTTTTCCGCGTTATCGCGGACCATATACCAGGGATGACCGATGACTACGCCACCAGGATTTATGAGCGGTTCTTTTGTCGTAACTCCTCAGCCGTGACTTCCCGGATCTCAGGTTCTTCCCGATCCGCCGCATCGAGCTTCGCCAGATAGCGGTCGATGTTCGCCTGCAGCTTCTGCTGTCGTCGAGCGACGCTCTT
>Ga0224508_10001457_pt1 | contig 21227 bp, 14 predicted proteins | sample SF_Jan12_sed_USG_4_FD_170157 | JGI IMG/M metagenome (GOLD analysis project Ga0224508, IMG submission 170157) | Sediment microbial communities from San Francisco Bay, California, United States - SF_Jan12_sed_USGS_21 | ecosystem: Environmental > Aquatic > Marine > Sediment | place: USA... | reverse complement strand
CCTCGGCCGCACTGGAGCGCCTGCTGCTTCAGGAGCAAGCCGAGGAAGCCAGGCTCCTCTACGTGGCCGCCACGCGGGCGCGCGACCGGTTGCTGGTGGTCGGCCCTCCGGAGCCTCGGAAGCCCAGCTTCGCGACATGGCTCGGCGTCGAGCTTCGTGACGCGCGTGAGGCGCACGAGGTATCCCGGACAGAGCCGGACGCCGCGGCCGAGCCACGCCGGGCGGCTCCGCGGGCCGAGGCCGCGGATCCGGCGACCGGGACCGGCAGTCAGCTCGATGCGTTCGGGGCGGGGACGCGTCCCCAGCTCGATCTGTTCGCGGGTCGGCCGGCCGAGCCGGCCCCCGACGGCGAACCCGATGTCCGCATGGTCGTTCGTCGACATCCCGCGGCGCTTCAAACGAGCATCGCCGCGCCGACCGTATCTCTGGCCTGGCTCACGGACATCGAGCGCGAGGACTGGCCGGACCGCGTTGCTCCGGTCCGGCTTCCGGCGGCACGCCGGATCGGGAGCGCCACCGAGCGCATGATGGAGTCGAACGATCTGGAGGCCTGGACGCTGCGCTACGAGCACGGTGTCCTGCCCGCTTCAGACTTCCTCATCGAAAGCGGCGGGGGGACCGCCGGGGCCCTTCCACCGCGCGCCCGGGGCGTCTTGATCCACGGGATCCTGGAGCGAATCAGGTCGGAGGAGGAACTCGGTAGGGTCCTCGAGGAAACGATCGCGAGTCTCGACCTCGGGGACCTGGAAACGGCCCTGTCCACCGGGTCCAGGTACCGTCAGGCGCTCGAGCACGAGATCGCTGAGGTGATCCGAAGCCCGGAATGGCGCTGGTACGTCGAGGGGAGTCACTTCCGGGAGCTACGATTCCTGTACCGGTCGGGGGACGGCTGGATTCAGGGAGCATTCGACGTCCTCCGACCCGCCGTCGGGCACGGGGCACGACCGGATCAGGTCAGCCTGTTTCAGGCCCCGGCCGACGCCGACGGGACTCGACACGCCGATCCATGGGTCATCGACTTCAAGACGCATCGGATCGACGAAGCGGAAGCGGTGGCCATCGCGGCCGAGTACGACGTGCAGATCGAGGTCTATCGGGAAGCGGCCGCGGCGCTACTCGCTACGTCGCTTGAGGGCGAAGGGGATCGGACCGTCCGGGTGGGTCTCCACTTCACCCACCCGAACGTCGCGATCGAGAGATAGAACCGACTAGGGCGCGCGCTGGATCCGTACGCCACCGTTTGTGGTCCGGACGCTTATCGGCGCCCCCCCAGACCCGATCTCGGTCGAGAGGGTACGCGAGATCCTGCCGGAGACGGTCATCGGAAACTCGATGTCGAATCCGCCGTTCCGAGTCCCTGACTCGAGCTGCGCGGAGTATCCCTCTGGAATCGACAGCACGACGGCGCCGTTCGTCGTAACCGCCTCGAGCCCCCCGCCGTCCCAGCGCGACCCGCTCAACTCGACCGACAGCCCGCCATTGGTCGTCCGCGCCGACACGTCGCCTCCGAGGTCGCGAAGGCTGATACCGCCGTTCGTCGTCTGGAGCTCCATCGTCCCGCGGACCCCCTCGACGCCCACTCCACCGTTCGTGGAGGACAGCTCCAGGTCGGTGTTGCGGGGCACGCTGATCCTGTAGCTCACCGACCAGCTTTCGTTCCGCTCGGCCTTCGGGCCGTCGGCGCGAATCGTCCCCCCCGTCTCGATCGTAATCGCCGACACGAGCTCCTGGGCGCGCGCTTCGCTGCGACCTCGGGATACGACCTTCGCCAGCACCCTGACCTCGTTACGGTCCCAGCCGACCACCTCGACACCGCCATTCGGCTTCGCGTCGACCTCGAGCGACCCGTCCCCCCTGAGGGTGAACTCCCGAACCTCGCAGTGGCGGTTCTCACGGTCTTCATCGCCGCACCAGTCCGACTGCGCGTCCGCCTGTAGCGGGGTCGTGAACAGGGCGGCGGCCATGATCCCGAGCCCGTAAGGGCGGGGCATCCGTACGTTTCTCATCGGTGTCCTCGAAGTGGAGTGTGGCTCAGGTCCTCAATGGTGCTCGTGTGCCGTATCCCGGTCGTGGCACAGCACCAGTTAGACTGTATTCGAGGGCCAAAAGGTTGCGACCCGGTGAGCGTCGCGAACGGGTCCCGCGGGCTCCAACCTTTTCGGTCAGGAGCGCGTCTCAAACGCGAACCATGACTCAAACGGCTAAGCGGTTGACCGAGACGAACGGGTGGTCGGAAGAGCTCGCGCAGGAAGCGATGGATGTCGCGTCTGCCGCGGGAGGCGATGCCCAGGCGTTCGAGAGGCTTTATCGAACGCACGTGGGACGCGTGTATTCGCTAGCCTGCCGCCTCGCGGGTCCGGCCGATGCCGATGAGTTCACGCAGGACGTTTTCGTCCGGGCGTGGCAGAAGATCGGGACGTTCCGGTCGGAAGCACGGTTCGGATCGTGGCTGTACCGGCTGGCCGTGAACGTGATCTACGGACAGCTCCGGACACGGTCGACGCACCGGAAGCGACACGCGGAGAGCGAGATTCCGCTCGAGCGTGCGAGGGCGAAGAAGGATTCGCCGGAGATCCGGCTCGATTTCGATGTCGCGATCGAGCAGCTGCCGGACGGAGCACGGGAGGTGTTCGTGCTCCACGACGTGGAGGGATACAAGCACCGTGAGATCGCCGAGATGGTAGGCATCACCTCGGGAACGTCGAAGTCACAGTTGCACCGCGCCCGGATGATCCTCCGGACGCACCTGGACCGCTGAAGCGGAGCACACGAGAAAGACCATGACGGACAGATTCAGAGACAGACTTTCAGAGTACATCGACGGCGAGCTCGAAGCGCCCGAAGAGGCGCTGGTCGAGCGGCACGTCGAGACGTGCGCCGAGTGCTCCGAGATCGTGACCGATCTCGAGGCCGTGAGGGCGCGCGCCGGCGAAGTCGTCGATCGCGCGCCGGACTCGGACCTGTGGCCCGGGATCGCCGAGCGAATCGCGGATGACGGCGTGCTCCGCCCCGTCGCTGATCTGTCGTCCAGGAGGGGCAGCCGCTTCCGCCGAATCGCGCTCACGGTCCCGCAGCTAGCGGCCGCCGCGGTCGCCGTGGCGTCCCTGTCCACCGCGGGAGCCTGGATGGCGCTGAGCGACAGTGGGACGACCGCGGCCGCGATCGATGATGCTCCGGCACCCACGGGTCCGGGCGCCACGCTGGCGTCGACGGACGCGGCAGAGGGGGCGCCGCTGGCCGAGCAGTACGGATCGGTGATCGCGGAGCTCGAGCAAGCCCTGTTCGGCTCGCCCGAGCGACTGAACCCCGACACCGAGGCGTCGCTACGCCGGGCCCTTCTCAAGATCGACCGGGCGATCGAGGATGCGATGAGGGCCCTCGAGGAGCTGCCCGGAGATCCCTATCTCGAACAGCACGTCGAGAACACGATGCGCAGGAAGACCGAGTTCCTGCAGCGCGCCGTCCAGCTGTCGCAGAGTTGATGATGAAGCGTCTTCTCATCGCGTCCGTCGTGACGCTCGTGCTTGCGGCCCCCGCGGCCGCGCAGGAAGAGAGATTCCAGATTGCTTCCGGAGCCCGCGTGTCGATCCGGAGTCCCGAGGGGGACATCCGGGTACGAGCGGTCTCCGGGCGCGAAGGGCGCGCGAGACTCGACAGCGGCGAAGACGAGGACCTCGTCACCGTTCGCCGCTCTGGAAACTCGATTACGATCGAGCCGATGTACGGGGACGGCGGCGACATGCTCGTCAGCCTTCCCGGAGATGTGTCACTGGAGGTGGTGGGACTCGATGGTGACATCAGCATCGTCGGGTTCTCGAACGAGATCACGATCGAGACGTTCGACGGCGATGTCGATGTCGACGGTGCGGGAGTGCTTTCGATTCGCACCGTCGATGGCGACGTCCAGGTACGGAACGTCGCCCGCTCGGCGGCGGTCGACTTCGGTGACGGGGATGTGCACCTGACCGGCGTGCGAGGGCCGGTGGCGGTAAACGGCGTGGATGGGGACATCACCGTCCAGGACGCCGACTCGCGACAGGTCGCGATCGCGACGATCAGCGGCAATCTCTGGTACGACGGCCGCGTGTACGACGGCGGCGAATATCAGCTGGGCACCCACGACGGCGACGTGACGTTCGCCGTTCCACAGGGCGTTGGGGCCACGGTTTCCGTGCTGTCCTACGACGGCGCCCTGATCCCGTCCTTCCCGCTCCAGATGCGAGGTTCGGTCGGGAGCATTGCCGAGTTCACGCTCGGGGACGGCTCCGCGCACGTGCAGCTGGAGTCTTTTGACGGGAATATCCATTTGATTCGGCCGGGCGAACGGTCGCCCGACCGTCAGTGAGGCGTGAGCCTGCAAGGAGTGCATGAGATGATTCAGAGGGCGGTGCAGACGGTGGCGATCGCCGCCGCGATGGTGGTTTGTGGGACGACGGCGAACCTCGCCGCGCAGCAAGACTTTTCATGGAGCGGCTCCGTCGATCGCGGCGACGCCGTCTCCATTCGTGGGATCAACGGTGGGATCGTGGCCCGGGCCGGGAGCGGCAGCGAGGTCCGCGTCACGGCGGTCAAGACGTCCGAGGACGACCCGATCTCGTCCGTGCGCGTCGAGGTCGTCGAGGACGGCGACGGGGTCCTGATCTGCGCGGTGTATCCGACTCCGGATAACGCGGATGAGGAGAACCGGTGCGCGCGCGGCCGGGCGTACAAGATGAACAACAAGGACAACGACGTGAAGGTGAACTTCACGGTCGAGGTCCCGGCCGGCGTGGAGCTCAACGCGGTCACGGTGAACGGTGACGTCGAGGTAAGCGGACTGACCGGCGACGTAAACGCCGTAACGGTGAACGGCGACGTGGACGTGTCGACCAACGGATCAGCGACCGCGACGACCGTGAACGGCTCGATCGAGGCGCGTGTGGGCCGCCTCGACGACGATCTGGAGTTCACGACCGTGAACGGCGGCGTGCGGTTGACTCTGCCCGCGGGTGCCTCGGCCGACGTCGAGGCGACGACGGTGAACGGACGCATAGAGACCGATTTCCCGATCACGATTCGCGGGCGCTGGGGTCCGAGGTCCGCGCGCGGCGAGATCGGTGGCGGCGGCGTAAGCCTCCACATCACGACCGTGAACGGCAGCATCGAGATCATCAGGGCCTGACCCGGCCCATCGAAGGGCCACCTCTTCGATCGAAGCCAGCCACACCGAACCGGTCACCGCCACGCGCGGTGGCCGGTTTTCGTTTCTCCCGTGTGTAGCCACCGCCGTCGGGGACCGCGACATTCGCGCGATGCGGAACGAGACGAAGGGGACCCTCGCCATACTCGGGTCCTCGCTCGGTTACGGTGGGCTCGCGGTGCTGGGGAAGATCGCGCTGCTGCGAGGAGTCGAGGTCATCCCCTTGCTCGCGTGGCGATTCATCGTGGCCGCGACGCTTCTGTCGCTTCTCGCGCTCGTGACGCGGGGCGGATGGCCGGATCGGCGCGCAGCGCGGCACGTCGGTCTGCTGGGCGTGCTCTACTCCGGGAACTCGATCGCGTTCATGATCGGACTCGACCGGATCCCGGCGGGGCTCGCCTCGCTCGTGTTCTTCACGTACCCGGCGGTGGTCGTGCTGCTATCCCGTGTCTTCCTCGGCGAGAGCCTCACGGGCCGCAGGGTCGTTTCGCTTCTCGTGGCGACCGCCGGGTGCAGCCTGATCGTCGGTCAGGGGATCGCGAGCGTCGACGCGGCGGGGATCCTCTGGGTGCTGTTGGCCGTGGCCCTGATCGCGGCGTTCATCATGGTCAGCCACGATGTCATGTCCGCGGTTCCAGCCATCGGCGGGACCGCGCTCCTCCTGAGCACGACGGCCGTGATCATCACCGTCATCGGGGCGGTTCGCGGCGAGTCGGGCGTGCCGTCCGACCCGGTCACGGTCCTCGTGCTGCTCGCGCTCGGCGTCACCTCGACGGCCATTCCCGTGACTCTCTTTCTCCTGGGGATTCGATGGATCGGGCCGGCCCGGGCCTCGATCTTCTCGACGCTCGAACCACTGATCACGGTGTTGCTCGCGGCGATTCTCCTCAGCGAGCGCCTGCTGCCCCTGCAACTCGTCGGCGGGGCACTGATTCTCGGAGGGGTCATCTGGCTTCGGCTCGAGCCCTCCGCGGTGGAGGAAGCCCCGCACTGATCCGATGCCCCCCCGGCGGCCGTCTCGGCCCGCAGGAGGGCGTGGCTCAGAACCGGGGGCGAACCACGCGGGTCTGATAGGTCTCGAGATAGGCGCGGTGGCTCGAGTCGTCCGGATACGCGTCCCCCGGACCGTGGGGGTACGTCGTCTGACCCCTGAACGGGAGCGGATCGACGCGGTCGCCTGTAGCCGTATTCAGATCGCCGTCCTTCACCCACCCGTCGGTGTAGATGAGGAAGGTCCGTGTCCACCCGGCCGGCAGCGCGGGAAGCTGGTCCGCGGAAAACCGGAGCGTGATCTCGTCGCCGGCGTTCGAGACCACGTACATGTCGTCACCGGCCTGGACGAGATCCGTCACGTCTCCGTAGCGCGTATAGGTCCCGGCGAGGTCGCTCCACATCGGGTCGGTCGAGACTGTCTCGTAGTCGAACCAGTGGGGCCCGTAGCGACCGCCCTTCCGGTACTCGCGCGAGAAGCCGCGGTAATGCAGGTCGGCCGCCCGGGGGGCGAGGCGGGTGATGGTCGCCGACGTGTCCTCGCCGCCGACCGAGTAGAACGCCTCGTCCCAGTAGACCATGAGGTTCGTCCGGATTCGCACCCGTCGGTCCGCCGTCGGGAACAGGCCGCTCAGATCGACGACCATCGTCTTGTCCTTGCCGGACGGGAACCCCAGGTCCGGGATCACGGTCTGCCAGTCCCCGTCCGGCCCCATCACGTCCAGGGCCGGAAACCGTGCGACGACGGCGTCGCTCTGCCGCATCGCGACGTTGATGCTGGCGTCCGTCGGGAAGATCCAGCCGGTGAGAAAGAGCACGACCTCGCCCTCCCTCGCGGCGTCCCCGAGATCCAGGATTAGCTCGTGCGGTTCCGCGATCCCCTGGAAGCGTCCGGCCCTCAGGCTCGATACGTACGTAAAATCGCGCTCGGCCAGGGCGTCGAGGTGGTCCCGCCCTTCCCCGTCGAAAGCCGAGACGAGACTGTGACGAGCGTTGACCGTCCACAGCTCGAGCCCGGTCGGCGCCGGCGGCACGAAACGCTCGTCGACGAAGACGTCCACGGAATCGGGGTGGTCGACGGCCACGAGGTCCACATCATCGACGTAGATCGTCTCCCACAGTTCCTCGGTCACCTGCATGAGGTACTCGCCGTCCCGCGGCTTCAATACGCCCGGTGGCAAACGCCGGTACTCCTGCGACGGGTATCCGGGCGCGTAGGCCTGCTGGCCGCCCCCGAGGATCCCGAGAGGCATCCCGAGCGCGCTCTTCCACATCACGTCGCCCACGAACTCGAAGCCCTCGCCGTTCCACAGATAGAGGAGCGGACACGATCCCTTCAGCGACTGCTGCTCGATCAGGTCCTGATCGGTCCCCGGGAAGTAGAGGTCCTGCGCGACCCCGTTGGGCCATTCCACCCGGACGACGTCCGCCTTCAGTCGGCCATCGAGCCCGAAGCGGACTGCAGGACGGGTGACCGTCCGCGTCTGGAGAAGATCGCCCACCCGAACCTCGATCCGGGCGCCGATCCCGAACCGGTTGTTCTTTCGACTTCCGTCCCCGAGTCCCATCAAATCGAGCCGGATGAAGTGGTTCGCGTTCCCTCCGTCGTTCCTGAGCAGCTCGAGATCTCCCGCTGCGGTGAGGAGGACGAGATCGGAGTCGCCGTCATCGTTGTAGTCCGTCTCCGTGAGGCGGGAGAGGGAGGCGAGCGGCGAGGGGAGGAAGCGGCTCGCATCCTCGAGATCGTCGCGCACGTTCCGCAGGAGGACGAGCCCCGAGCCCACGCCGGACCCCGCGACGCCGACATCGACCCAGCCATCGTTGTCGAAGTCGAATGCCTCGAGGTCCCGGGGTGCGAGGCCGCCGAGATCGACCGTGATCCGGGGCACCGGCTCGAACGTCCCGTCCCCCGTCGCGAGGTACACGCTCAATCCGGCCGCACCGGCGACGCTCAGATCGGGGCGCCCGTCGTTGTTCAGGTCCTCGAGCAAGACCGCGGTCGCGTCGCCCGACCGCTCCGATCCGAGACCGAATGCGGCGGTCGCGTCCTCGAACCGGCCTGCACGTTCGTTCCTGAGGACGCGCACCCCGGCCGCGCCCTCGGCGAGCACGAGGTCCAGGTCCCGATCGTCATCCAGATCGGAGAAGGCCAGGTCGAAGGTCGTGCCGCCGGAAGGACCCGCGAGCCCGGCCTCCCCCGCCATCTCGTCGAAGCTCAAGTCGCCGTTGTTCCGAAAGAACCGGTTCGGGCCCTCGCGGGCTTCCAGCACGTCGAGATCGCCGTCCTGATCGAGGTCCGCGGCGATGATCCGGTGGGTCGTTCCGGTCGTCCCGCCCGCGAGCCCCACCGTCGGGATCGACTCGAACGTGCCGTCGTCGGTCTGGTGAAGCGCGGAAGGCGTCGACCCGCCCGCGAATACGTCGAGCCGCCGATCGTCGTCGAGATCCACGAACAGCAGCTCGTCGGCGTCGGCGGTGAGGGCGCCGACCTCGCCCGACACGTCGACGAATTGCCCGAGCTCGACGCGCAGAAAACGACCGGTCCCCTCGTCGAGCCAGAGCGCGTCCTCGTCCCCGTCCCCATCGAAGTCGCCGATCGCGATCGCCGATCCCGCGTCGCCGGACCCCGTACGAGAGTCGTTGAGCGCGGTGAAACCGGAGAGCTGCGATGCATCGGAGTAGCGCAGGGCGGCGAGCACGTCGGCCTCCTCGACCACCCGGAGGTTGTCGGCGGAACTGAACCGTAGGAACGGGACCCCGACCAGCCGGCCGGCTGGCGGGCGCAGCTCGGTCGAGGCCGCCTGAAACGGCCCGGTGACCTCATAGAACCGCCTGAAACCGTCAAACGCCGCGATCGCCGCTGCCGCGTTGCCGGCGCGCGCGGCATCCTCGGCGGCCGCGAAGGACGTGACCGACTCGCGGGGCAGATCAGGGGCGATCTGTCGGAGCTCCTCCATGCCCGCCACCGCGTCATCCGTGGAACCGGCGGCGAGGTGCGCACTCACCAGCTCGACGCGTGCGGCAATGTTTCCTGGCGAGGCGTCGGACGTCGCGGCCAGCCGCTCCACATGCGCGGGCGAGCCGCGCCCCGTCGTCGCCTCCTCGATGACGGCCAGCAGCCAGAGGGTGCGAGCATGGGTTGGGTCGTCCTCGAGCGCCTCGAGCAGAAGAGTGCGAGCCGCGTCCGCAGCGCCGGCCTCCCAGCGGAGCCGCGCGACAGCCAGCGTGAGCTCGGGGTCATCCGGCGAGCGCTCGCGGGCCACGCTGAGCAGCCGCTCCGCATCATCGAGGCGCCCATCTCGAAGCGCGATCAGGCCGAGTCCGGCGTAACCCGCCGGGTCCTCGGGGGCGATCTCGATCAGTCGATCGAACTCGGCCGCGGCCTCATCCAGGCGATCCTGCTGTAGGAGGGCCTCCCCTGCCCCGCGCGCCGCGAGTATGTCCGCGGTGGACGCCGGCGGGGCACCGCCGCCGGCATCGCACCCGGCCGTGAGGAGGACGAGCGTGCCCGCGATGATCGACCGCCCGCGGCGGGAAACCCGGCCGACCGCCCTCACCTGGCCGCGTCCAGCTCGGATATCACGACCTCATCGCCGGCAGCGACGTCGGCGCGTCGACTCCGCGCTCCCCCCGGCCACACCACCACGACGCTGTCGGCCCCCGCCACGGCGCCCAGACCCGCGACCACGGGGTTCGTCTCCGACTGGGAGAGGTACGAAGAGCTCGTCGAGATCACGAACCGCTGTCTGGTGTCGCCCGAGTAGACGTACACGGTTGCCCCTATCGCATCCCGGTTCGGCGCCTCTCCCTCGAGCCTGACCCGTACCCACGCGGCCTCCGCCTGATCGAGGTCGTTTCGGAGCACCTTCGCCGGTCCGCCGTTGGTCGAGATCACGACATCCAGGTCGCCGTCGCGATCCAGGTCGGCCGTGGCGATCCCCCGTGCCACGAGCGGCTGCTCGAAGCCTCCACCGACCAGATCCGTCACGTCGGCGAACTGGCCGCGTCCGTCGTTCTGGAGGAGGATCGGGGACTGCTCGAACGACACGTCTGCTTCGACGCGCTGGATGTCGGGTTCGATGTGGCCGTTCCCAAGCATCAGGTCGGTATAGCCGTCGAGATCTAGGTCGGCGAACCGCAGCCCGAAGGTCAGCGGGAGCATCGTCACCCGCGTGATCCGCGCCGCGCCGGCCAGGTCCTGGAACAGAGACTCGCCGATCTGCGTGTAGAGCGCGACCGGCTCGTTGGAGAAGTTCCCGATACCGATCGACAGATTGCCCCTGTTCGTCACGTCCGCGACGTCGATCCCCATTCCGGCCCGAGCACGCCCGAACTCGTCGAATGCGACCCCCGCCTCGAGCGCCGCGTCACGGAACGATCCGTCGCCTTCATTCAGATAGAGGAAGTTCTGGTACGTGTCGTTTGCGATCGCGATGTCGGGCAGACCGTCCCCGTTGAAGTCGTCGATGGCCACGCCGAGCGACTTCCCCTCCGGATTCTCGACCCCCGCATCCGCCGTGACATCGTCGAACCCTCCGGAGCCGTCGTTCCTCAGAAGCCGACAGGACTCACCCTCGTAGTCGAGTGGGGTCGCGTAGCCCTTGTTCTCGCCGTCGTAGGTCGTGAACAGATCCGTCTCCGGAGTCCATCTCACGTAATTGCAGACGAAGAGGTCGAGGCGTCGGTCGCCGTCCGAGTCGAGCCAGGCAGCGGCCGTCGACCAGGCCGGCGCCGTGGCTCCAGGCGGGTTCCCGGCGGCCCCGGCCCGCGCTGTCACATCCGTATACCGACCGCCGTCGTTCCGGTACAGGCGGTTGTCGCCCACCGCCGTGACATAGAGATCGGCGTCGCCATCGCCGTCGTAGTCGGCGGCGACCGCTCCCATCCCGTAGATCGGCGTGTCGAGCCCGGCCTGCCGCGTCACATCCTCGAACGTGCCGTCACCGCGATTCCGGTACAGCCGCGACGTCGCTCCGCGGTCTTCCGGGCGACCTTCCCACCCGGTCGAACTCACGAGATATATGTCGGGCCACCCGTCGGCGTCGTAGTCGAAGACCGCGACGCCGCTCCCCATCGTCTCTGGCATCCACTTCTCGCCGAACGCACCGGTCGCATGGACGAAATCGACACCGGCGCTGCCCGTGATGTCCGTGAACCGCGTGCTGGTCTCCGCCTCGGACGAGCCGGAAGTGGCGAACGAGGGTCGCGTGTACTGAGGCCGCTCCTCGGTCACCGGCTCGGGCTCGCCGCAGCCGGCCACGAGGACCGCGAGCGCGAGACCCGCGCGCGCGGTCTTCACCGGCTTCCCTCGCCGATCGCGACATCATGTGTATGGATCGGGGTCGCCATCAGGTTCACCCCCGGATTCTCGGCCCGATAGCGTCGCCGCAGGGCGGTCGCCGCCTCGTCGATCCGATAGCGTTCGAACGCCTGTTCGGCAATGGCGGCCTCCTCATCTCGTCCCAGCGCGCGCAGACCGAGCATCCGATTGTAGTGTGCGTCCCGGTGCTCGGGATCGATCTCGAGCACCCGATCGAAGGCGGCGATCGCCTCCTGGTATTCGGTAGCGAGAAAGAGCGTGCGTCCGAGCTCGAACCAGGCCGCCCGGTCTTCCGGGAACGCGTCCAGGACCGCCCGATACGCCTGCGCCGATTCCGTGTATCTGCCATCCGCCTGTAGCGTCCCACCCCAGATCCAGTCGACTCGGACGTCGCGCTCGCCGATGCTCTCGACTCGTTCGAGGTGCTCGTACGCCGCTTCGAGGTTGCCCTCGTCGAGCGCCAGCCGGGCGAGGTTGAGCGGTCCGTCCACACGCCCGGGCTCGCGGCGCTCGACCGCCTCGAAGGGCGCCCGGGCGGCCCTGCGATTCCCCTCCCTGCGGAGGGCGACCCCATAATCGTTGAAGCGCACCCAGAGCGGCACCCCGGTGGAGCCCGCGTTCCCATCGACGGCCGTCTCACTCGCCGTCGCGACGCGGGCCGTGCGGTCCGAGCCATCCGCGACCCGGAGCGTGACCTCGTGGCTGGCGATCTCCGTGATCGGCAGCTCGGGCACATCGCCGAAGGTCTTGAAGCCCTCGGGGTTGGCCGCGTAGGCGAACTCCGTGTAGGCGCGGTCGAACTTCCTCCAGAGGAGTCGGGCCCGGACCGTCAGCTCCGCGGTTCCTTCAGGGACGGTCAGACGGTAATGCGCGACATCCGATGTCCCGGGCGGGATCACGTTGCTCGCGGCCGTGACGTGAATGTCCTGTGCGTTTCGCTTCTGGATCGGCTCGCCGTTCCCATCGAGGATCACCGCCTTGAAGACGTGCGCCATCGGGTCGAGGTGCCCATCCTCGCCGATCTCGCCGCTACGCGCGATCGCCCGGCCCCGATCGTCCAGAATCGTGAATTCCAGCCATCCTTCGTTCGAGTCGTTCGTTCCACCCGGGAACGTGTGTCCGACGCCAATGTTTCTCACGACCACATCCAGTGTGACCGTCTCGCCCGGCGTGAGGGCGGGCTGCCGAACGTCGAGCGGCATGACCGCTTCGTCGGCCCCCTGGCGGCGCAGTGCGAACACGTCCACCCGCAGCTTCTCGCTCCGCAGGAACGCCTCGATCTTCTCGAGCGTGGCCGTGTCGCCCCTGACAAACGGAAGCGCGGTGTTCACCGCGATGAACCTGTGCGACCGCACCATCCCGTTTTCGGCGGACAGGTCGCCCAGCGGCGCCTCCTCCAGCGGCATGTGGCAGTCCTGACAGATGCGTTTCACCGGAGGCAGGTAGAACGTCCTCGACGCGTTGAGTGCCACGCCGCTGTCATGCCAGTTGTCGTATTCGTCCTGACCCCTCAGCCATCGGTAGTTATTCACCGGCTCGGTCAGGCTGACCTTGTGACACGTCGCGCAGAACTCGGGAGTCCGGAGGTCCGGGGCAAGCAACTGGCGCATGTGCACCGTGGGCTTCGCCTTGAGCGCGGCATCGTGTAGGAACTCACCCCACGACCCTTCATCGGCCTCCGCGAAGAGGTACGGGTCTTCCTGCTCGTCGGCGATGTTGTAGTTGCCGTTGCCCGTCCGATCGTGGATCCGGTCGATCGCATGGCACGCGAGACACGTGAGCCCCGCCTGCGCCTCCACCGAAGCCCGGTCGATCTCCCCGTCCATCGATCCCGCAAGCATGAGGGCGGGGTCGTGGCAACCGCTGCACCACTTGCTCTTCACTCGTCCGACCGCCTCCGGCCCGAGGTCGAACGCCGCCAGATGCGCTCGGACCGCCTCGCCGGCCTCGGAGGACTCCTCGCGTAACAGATTGATGGTGGCTTCGTAGAACGGGTTGTTCATCGACGCGAAACGGTGAGCCGAGGCCGCCCACTGCTCCGTCACGTCGGGGTGGCATCGGGCACACGATCCGCTTCCGATGCGGGTATCGACCGCGAACCCGCGCGCCTCTACCTCGGCCGCGACCTGATCGGCCAGCTCGCCGGCTCCGGAACGCGTGATGATCCGCGACGGCAGGTACGTACCCGTCGACGTGGTGGTCGCCGACGGAAAGAACGGACTCTCGGCCGGCACGAAGCCGGTCGGCACGAAGTCGCCTTCAGAGAAGGCGGCTACATCCCGTTCGCGCCCCCCGGGCCCGACATCGAGCCCGAGTGCCAGCGCTTCGCGAGCCTCCGGCGTCAGCTGCACGTCGCGCCGCGTCATGGCATGGAGCCCCACCCCGAGGACGAACACGCCTCCCACGAGCAGGGCGAACCGCCTGGCCTTCGCGGCCGAAGGCCGGGCGTAGCTGACGAGCCGGTGGCCGCCATAGCCGCAGACGATCAGAGCCGCGGACGCTACGTGCGCCCACCAGGCCCAGCTGTGATCGCGGCTGGCGGCCGCCGTGAGGATGAACAGGCCGCTCACGACGAGACCCGCGCCGACCACGCCCATCGCGATCCCCGTCAGGATCGACGCGCGGTGCTTTCGCTTCCAGACCTTCGGCAGATGCGCGATGAGGAAGCCGAGCATCATGCACGCGAGCAGCAACCCGACCCCCGTATGGGTCAGGACCATGGCCTGGAAAAGCGGAGGCAGAGACGTCTCACCAACGGCGAAGAACCGCCATCCGAACGCATCCGCAACGCGGTTCGCCACCAGGTAGAGCGTGTTCGCGAGCATGAACACGGAGAGCCCGATAGACAGCGACAGCAAGACCTCGAGCGCCCGCGGAAGGATCGAGGGAAGGACCGGACGCCCGGTCATCCGCGCCCGTCCGCCACCCCGGGCGCGATCACGACGACGTCGCGACGGCCGGCCGCCAGCGCGTCGGCGTCGACGTCGACCGTCTCGACCCGCCCGCCCGGCCAGGTGACCTCCACACCGACCGGGACACCCGAGAGCCCGAGTACCTGCACCGGATCATCGTGTGAGCCGACACCGGACCCCGCTCGGATCTCGCGCCGCGGACCAAACCCATCCGAGTATACGACCCGAACGGAGGCACCGACCACATAGGGATTGGTGGGCGGCCCTTCGAGGCGCACGCGCAGCCCGGGAGCCGCACCCACGTTCCGGTAGAGGGCGACCGCCCCGCCGTTCTGACCCACGGCGAGGTCGATGCGCGCGTCGCCGTCGAGGTCGGCCACCGCCGGACCTCGCTGGTCACCGTTGAGCCGCACGCCGGATCTGTCGGACTCCAGCACCTCGAACGAGTCGCCGTCCACCACCCGGAGCCAGATCCCCTGCCCCGCGTCGTATCGGGGCGAGTCCTCGTCTGTCGCGAAGAAGTTCTGAGCGACGAAGACGTCGTCCCTGCCGTCCCCGTCCGCGTCCGCGATGAGCGCCGCGAGCGCAGGTGCCCACTGAGTCTCCTCGGGAAGCTCGGCGGCCTCGAACCGGTCCCCACGATTCCAGAGAACGAGGTGCGCGAGCGATGAGGCGCTGACCACGGCTCGCGGCTCGTCCCCCAGGGCCTCCTTCACGGTGGCGTCGGCGTATGCAGCGTGCGTCTCCAGCCGTGCCGCGAGTCCAGGGAGCGCCCCGGCCATCCTCTGGAACCCGCCGAGCGGGGCTACGCCGCCCAGTCGCTCGTCGTACCGGGCCTCTATCACGTCCAGCGTTCCGTTTCGATCCACATCCTCAAAATATGCGAGAAGGGGGGAGTCCGCCGTCGCGCGATACTCGGTGTTGCGACCCCACGACGTGGCCACGAGATCCGGCCGCCCGTCTCCATTCAGGTCCCCGGCCGTCACCGCGTTCCACCGGCTCGTCAGGGCGCCCAGTCCAAGCTCGTCCGTGGCGTCGACCAGTCGTCCCGAGTCGTTTCTTAGGACACGCAGGGGACCCCATTCGATCGCCAGGATCAGGTCCGGGTCACCGTCCACATCGTAGTCGGTGAAGACCGCACCCGAGACGAGCCCGACCCCGTCGAGAACGGCGGCGGCCCCCTGGTCGGGGACGAATGACCCATCCCGCCTCCCGAGCAGCAGCCGGGACGACGCACCCTCGGGGTAACGGCCGGGCTTCACCCGTCCCCCGATGAACACGTCGAGAAGACCGTCGAGATCGACGTCGGAAGCGGCGATCGGTCCGACCGCGCTCTCGTCGCCGGGCGCCAGTCCGACGAGGCCGGCCCGTGCGGTGGAGCCGGCGAACGACCCCGCCTCGAGATCGACCCCTATCAGCGATGGCATGGCCATCCGGTCGCCTTCCGGAGCCTCGTAGCCGGACAGGCCGATGAGGATGCGGGCGCGCCCGCGTCCGTCGGGAAGCGGGATGACCCCCGACTGGTCGACCGGGACCTCCGGTCCGCCGAGGCCCACACGCCGGAGAGTGCCGTCGTCGTTTCGGTAGAGCGCCGGGGGCGAGCCGGCACCCGCGGTCACCACGAGGTCCGCATCGCCGTCGGCGTCGAGGTCGTGCCAGCCGAGTTGTGGCCCCATCTGGCTGAGGCGCAGGGGCAAGAGGGGCTGCCGCGCGAAATCATCGAATACCGGTTCGTCGTGCAGACCGCCGAACGCCACGCGCTCGAAGAGGGGGGTCACGGGTGGCGGGCCCTCGAGCGTCGACTCGGCACCGGGCGATGTGGCGACAGCCCCGGTCTGATCGATCTCATAGAGACGGTTCGGCTGCGCAGACTGGACCACCGACACGCTGCCGTCACGCCACTTCACTTCGATCCGTGCCTCGCCGTGGTCCGGCATCGCGAATGTCGCGAGAGGGGTCGATCCCGACAGGTAGCCACCCCCCCCGACGACCTCGCTCGACTGGACGGGAAGCCCGGGCGCTGTGACCGTGATCCAGCCGCCAAGGCCCGCAGTGTTCGCATCCGACCCTCGAAGCCGAACCGCGAGGCGAGGGGCGCTGGCGTCGTTGCGTAGCACGAGGGCGGGCGCGTCGAGCCGATTCACGACTACGTCCAGGTCGCCGTCGCCGTCGAGATCTCCAAGCGCGAGTCCATGCGAGATGTCGGCCTCCGCCCCGAACGACCAGGTGGCCCCCACCTCCTCGAACGTCAGGTCTCCGCGGTTTCGAAACGCGACGTTCCTGAGCGGCAGCGGCTCGAAGAAGAGAGAGGTCTCCGCCCAATCGCCGATGAACGCCCGCTGCAGCCTGACCTGCGTATCCGCGTCCATGAGATCGAGGATGTGGCCATTCGGAATCAGCAGATCCTCGTAGCCGTCCAGATCGACATCGAGCGACTGAACCGCCCACGACCAGTCGGACGCCTCGATACCGGCGAACCGACCGATCTCGGGATAGGTGCCGTCGTCGCGTCGAATGAGAAGCGTGTTACGCGCGACCTGCTGCGTCCCGGTATCCTCGCCGGGGAGCCCCCGCTCGACCCGCGCGACGGGGTCCTGTGTCTTTCGGAGCCGCGAGGAACGGCTCAGCATGTCCACCGTGAGAACGTCCAGGTCGCCGTCGCGATCGAGGTCCGAGAAGTCGACCGCCATCGTGGACGCGCTCGTGGTCGGCATCCGCCCACGTTCGAGCGCCGTGAACGTCCCGCCGCCGTCGTTCAGCCAGACGCGGTCGGGGGTGTGGAGGTCGTTCGCGACGTACAGGTCGGGATCGCCGTCACGATCCAGGTCGCCGAAGCGTGCGGCGAGCCCCCAGTCGCGCGGGAGCGCATCGGGCCGCGTCCCGTCGGCGAACCCGAAGGTCTCCGCCGCTTTGGCCGGGCTGAACCCCCCGGCTCCGTCGTTCAGGAACAACTCATCCGGCTCGCCCAGCTCCAGCCGGCGGACCTCGCCTCCGCCCCAGACGAGCTGGTAGTGGTCGGCGAACTCGGGGACGACCTCGAATCCGAGCTCCGTCTCGCGGACGGTTCGTTCGAACGTGCGTTCCTCGGGCCGGAAGAGATCGAGGACGGACTCGCGTTTGTAGTTCGTCAGATACAGATCGACGTCGCCGTCTCCGTCGATGTCCGACGCCGCGATCGACATCGCCCCCGTGGCGGGGCCGAGAGAAGGGCCGTCCGCGAACGAGCCCGAACCGTCGTTCAGGTAGATGCCCTTGCCGCCACCGAGGGAGGTGACCACGAGATCCGCGTCCCCGTCGCCCTCCACGTCCACGAACGTCGCGCCGGTCGAGAAACGTCCCTCCAGCCGGACTCCGGCGGCCTCGGCCACCTCCTCGAACCGCCAATCACCCAGGTTCCGGTAGAGGGCGTTCGCACCGTCCAGACGAGACAGATAGACATCCGTCAGACCGTCGCCATCGATGTCCCCCAGCGCCACTCCCGATCCGTTCGTCCGCATCTGGTTCTCGGCGAGCGCCTCGCGCCCCAGACGGTTCCGGAAGTCGATGCCGGACCAGTCGAAGGGGACGGGCGTGAACCCGACGCCGTCTTCGGCGGCCACCGCGAGCCCGCGCCACCGGAACCCGTCTCCTTCGGACCACTCGGTCGGCTGCTCGACGGCCTCGAAGTCGGGACCGGCGCACGCGGCCAGGACGACCAGGCCAAGCAGGGAGGCCCGCCGGGGGCCGGGAGGAGTCACTCGAGAGTGCCGATCAGAGGCCTTCGAGCAGCGCGTCGACGCGGGAGACCAGAGCGCGGTTGAGCGACAACCACGTCTCCGTGACGTCGGCGCTCGCCCATTCCGAGCCGCGGACGGCCACCAGGCCGACTCCCGTTGGCCACGGGTGTTCGCTCACGTACGCACGAATGGCGGCGAACGCCGCGAACACCCTCGCGTCGACGTTCCCCTCGAGGCCGGCCAGGCGTGCCGCCTCACGAGACCACGTGTCGCGTGCCGCGGGGTCGACCGCGACGCGGGGGAGGCGCAGGACCGCACCGCCGGACGCCGCTTCGATGGGGTCATCCTCGCGCCCTGGTGGAACCGGTACCACCCAGACGAGGGCCTGCCCTTCCTCCCCGAGTCGGCGGAATTCGTTCAGACGGTAGAACCGGGAGAGCGCCATCGCGTCGTTCGTCTCGTCGCCACCGGCGCCACCCATCTCATCGATGCGAGCGGCTCCGCGATCGGCGAGCTGCTGCAGGATCTCGCTGCGCTCGTCGGGCCGCTGGCCCCGGATCAGCGTCGACGCGCCGAGGGCGACCCCCGCGCCCAGAGCGACGAGGGCGACCGACCGGACGGCGGGACTCATGCCTCGCCGCGCTCCGCCGGCAACTCGTCGATGTCCGCCGTCCACTCGACCTCGATCGCACCCTCGATCGAGCGTGCCGAAGGGCACTTCGATGCGTGGCTCGCGAGCGCGCGATCCACCGTCTCCCGCGAGCCGTGCGGGATCCGCAAGCGGTAGTGGATCTTGATCCGGGTCAGTACGGGCACCCGGTCCACGATCTCGTTGATGCCTTCGACTTCCGCGGTTATGTCCTCAGGATCCAGGCGAATGCCGCGCACTTCCAGTGCGCCGTTAAGGGTCCCGAGCATTCAGCCGCCGGTCGTCGCGACCATGTAGTCGACCGGGAGCGGGAGATCGATCGTGTCGATTCCGTAGTGCTCCTTGATCGCCCCATGCACGCCCATGTCGATCTCGCTACCGTCGGAGAGCGTGGCGCGCCGGTGGACTCCCTGCACCTTTCGGAGCGACGCTCGGGCTACGTAGAAGGGTTCTGACAAGACAGCCTCCGCCACATTCGGGTCGAGGGTCCTTTGCGGCCGCTCACCGAACGGCTGCATGTTCGGCGGCAATCTAGATGACCCGTCGCGAACGAACCAACAACTCAGGGCCGCCGCGCACCGGCGGCGAATCGACTGCTGCGTGAGACCCGAAACCCGCTTCCGAGATCCCCTGCAACGAGGCCGCCTCGCGGTCGCCACCATGGCGCTCGTCGGCGTCGGCGCCGCCGGATGCGCGGACGGCCCGCGGGCGGGCGACGCGACTCCTCCCGGAAACCCGCAGATCTCGGACGTGGCCGAGAGGTTCTGGGACTGGTATCAGGGCTGGCACCCGCTGGAAGCGACCTATCTGGGCGGGCACGAGTTCGACGACAGAGTGCCGGACGCGACCCCGCAGGGGCGCGAGCTTCGCCGTTCCTCGGCCGCCGCCTTCTTCGATGAGCTCGCCGCGATCGACATCGACGACCTCGGCGCCGCCGACCGCCTGACGTACCTGGCGCTCGAGCAGGAGCTGGGCTCCGAGCTCGCCCGCCAGGTCTGTGAGCCGGACGTCTGGGTCGTGGACCACCGTGAGGGCATCCAGCTCGCCTTCCTCAACGTCGTGTCGGCACAGCCTGTAGAGACGCCCGAGGATGGCGAGCGGATGATTCGGCGGTGGAACGCGATCGCGGACTATCTCGACGACTACGTGTCGAACCTGAGATCGGGGCTGGAGCGCGGCCGGGTAGCCGCGAGGCCCTCGGTGGATCGCACGATCGTCCAGCTCGACGCGCTGCTCGAGCGCCCCGCCGATCAGTGGCCGTTCTACGCCCCGGCGGGCGTGAGCCTCGATTCGTGGCCGGAGGAGTCCCGTCGACGCTTCCGCACGGAGGTCCGGGAGGCGGCCACCCTCCGAATCAGGCCCGCGTACGAGCGATTGCGTGACTTCCTGCGCGACGAGCTGTACCCGAGCTCGCGAACAGGCGGAGAGGTCGGGCTCGCCTCCCTTCCAGGCGGTCCAGAATGCTATCTTGCTCTAATACATGATTTTACGACGCTTGATCTCACTCCTAACATTATACACGAGACGGGCCGGCTCGAGCTCGCGGGAATCCAGGAGGAACTACGCGCGCTGGGCGAGACCGCACTCGGCACTTCGGACCTCGGAGAGATCCAGGCGCTCCTTCGCGATGACCCCGCAATGCACTTCCAGTGGCGCGGCGAAATCGTATCGACCGCTGAGCGTGCGACCGAGCGGGCTCTCGCGGTCACGGACGACTGGTTCGGGATCACGCCGCGTGCCGAGCTGACGGTCCGCCCGATTCCCTCGTACGAGGCGCCCCAGAGCATCGTCGCGTACTACCGCCAACCGGCGCCCGACGGTTCGAGGCCGGGGATCTACTTCGTCAACACGTACCGTCCGGACATCCGGCCGCGGTATCAGGCCGAAGTCCTGACGTTCCACGAGACGTTTCCGGGCCACCACCTGCAGACCTCCATCGCACAGGAGCTCGAGGGGATTCCGGAGTTCCGCAAGCACCTCGGTGCCACGGCATTCGTCGAGGGCTGGGCGCTATACGCTGAACGACTGGCGGATGAGATGGGGGCCTACTCGGGGGATCTGGACCGTCTCGGCATGCTCTCTTACGACGCCTGGCGCGCGAGCCGTCTGGTGGTCGACACCGGGATCCACGCCTTCGGGTGGACCCGCGAGGAGGCGGTTCAGTTCCTGCGGGACAATACTCTGCTCGCCGAAGCCAACATCGAGAACGAGGTCGACCGCTACATCACGTCGCCCGGACAGGCCCTGGCGTACAAGCTGGGACAGCTCGAGATCCTGCGGCTTCGGTCAGAGGCGGAGTCAGGGCTGGGCAAGGACTTCCGGATCGCGGACTTCCACGACCGGGTGCTGGAGAACGGGGCGTTGAGCCTCCCGGCGCTGCGGGAGGCGGTCGAATCGTGGCTGTCGGAGCGCGAGGGGAGGCCAGCCGGCCGTCGATGACCGGCTGATGCCGTGTAGAGCA
>Ga0224508_10001456_pt1 | contig 21236 bp, 17 predicted proteins | sample SF_Jan12_sed_USG_4_FD_170157 | JGI IMG/M metagenome (GOLD analysis project Ga0224508, IMG submission 170157) | Sediment microbial communities from San Francisco Bay, California, United States - SF_Jan12_sed_USGS_21 | ecosystem: Environmental > Aquatic > Marine > Sediment | place: USA... | reverse complement strand
TTTCTTTACGCCAATCTCGATTGGCGTCGACGGTTGATAGCCAACATCGGCCGCGAGGTCTTCGGTATCCGCCCAAGTGTCTTGCACGTCGCCTGGCTGCATTGGCAATAGATTTTTCTCGGCACTTTTTCCAAAATTCTCTTCGATCAATTCTATAAATCGCATTAGATCGACCGGCTGTTGGTTGCCAATATTGTAGATACGATACGGCGCTTTACTTGAGGCCGGGTCAGGCTTCTTCGGATCCCAGTTTTCGTTCGGCTGCGCTGTGACATCTATTGTACGAACGACGCCTTCAACCACATCGTCAATGTACGTGAAGTCGCGACTGTGATTGCCGTAGTTGTATACGTCTATTGGTGTCCCCTCGACCACACATTTGGCGAACTTCATCGGTGACATGTCTGGTCGACCCCATGGCCCGTACACAGTGAAAAACCGTAGCCCGGTCGTCGGCAGGCCATAAAGGTTCGAATACGTGTGCGCCATCAGCTCCGTAGCTTTCTTTGTCGCACCATACAGCGCCAACGGATGGTCGACGTTATCATGCGTCGAAAACGGCATTGCCGAATTAGCGCCATAAACTGAGCTCGACGACGCGTATACGAGATGCTCAACGTTGTTATGGCGGCAACCTTCAAGTATGTGCAGCGTGCCAACGATATTGCTGTCTATATAAGAGTGCGGGTTGTCGATCGAGTAACGAACGCCAGCCTGAGCGCCGAGGTGAACAACTTTGTCAAACCTCTGCTTCACGAACAGCGCCTCCATACCGGCTCGATCGGCCAGGTCCATGCGAACCATCGAAAAATCGTCGTAGTTTTCGAGAATCGCCGCACGCGCCTCCTTCAACGACACGTCGTAATAGTCATTGAAGTTATCGAGACCGATTACGGTGTCCCCGCGATCAAGCAATCGCTTGGCCGTAAACATGCCGATGAAACCGGCAGCACCTGTTACTAGGATTTTCATGGTCCGTTAAAGCGCGACTTAAAGCCGGTCGTCGCTATCCTTAGCAGGGAGAACATACTTGATATCGTAAACGAGTGAGGATTCTTTGCCAAAGGCGCGGATTCCTTCCGCGCCAAGCTCCTTGAATTGGTCGTGAGCGACAGCGATGACGACAACGTCATACGCGCCGGATTTCGGATCGCGCACAAGGTCAATACCATATTCTGTGTTGGCGTCCACGGGATTGACCCACGGATCGCAAACGTCGACATCAGCACCATAGGACTCTAGCTCACTAACAATATCGACTACTTTGGTGTTGCGAACATCGGGGCAATTCTCTTTGAATGCCAGCCCCAAAATCAACGCCTTTGATTCTAAGGGCTGAATTCCCTTCGCGAGCATGCTTTTGACAATCTGAGCCGCGACATACAATGCCATGTTGTCGTTGATTGTGCGGCTCGCCATGATCATTTGCGGGTGATAGCCGAGTCGTTGTGCTTTGAACGTTAGGTAGAATGGATCAACACCAATACAATGACCGCCAACCAGGCCGGGCCTAAATGGCAGAAAATTCCATTTGGTACCGGCGGCTTCCAACACCTCCTCAGTATCAATACCCACGCGCTCGAATATCATCGCAAGCTCATTGACCAGTGCAATGTTTGCGTCACGCTGAGTATTCTCAATGACCTTTGATGCCTCAGCAACCTTGATGCTCGATGCTCTATACGTACCAGCGGAGATAATCGACGCATAAACCGCGTCGATATACTCTGCCGCTACATCATTTGATCCCGAAGTTACTTTCAGGATCAACGGTAATGGCCGTTTCTTATCACCAGGATTTATTCGCTCAGGGCTGTAGCCGAGAAAAAAATCAGAATTTAACGTTAAGCCGGAACGCTTTTCGAGGATCGGTAAGCAATATTCTTCGGTTGCGCCTGGATATACCGTCGACTCATACACAACCACATCACCAGTTTTGAGGATACTACCGAGCGTTTCGCTGGCATTTCGAAGTGGCGTCAGATCGGGACGATTATTCCCGCCTATTGGAGTCGGCACGGTCACTATGTAGAAATTGCACGCAACGATATCGTCTGTATCGTCAGAAAAAGTGACTTTATCGAGTGCGGCCAGCTCCTTGCTCGTAATCTCCAACGTCGAATCTTGACCGTTTTTAAGTTCTGCGATTCGTTCAGCGTTTACGTCGAAGCCGACAGTAGGATATTTTTTGCCGAACTCGACCGCGAGCGGTAGCCCAACGTAACCGAGTCCGATCACGCCGATGCGTAGTTTATTGATATCGAATTTAGTCATTATCGGGTTCCTACCGCCACTGCGACGGTCGCGCTACTCGCAGCGCTATTACAATTAACCGAGGTACCAAAGCGCGGCAAGCCCCGTGATGGACATCGTGATCGTGTACGGCACCGCCATAATGACCATTCTGCCATACGACAACCGAATCAGCGGCGCGAGTGCCGACGTCAACAGGAACAGGAACGCAGCCTGACCGTTTGGCGTTGCGACCGACGGGATATTGGTGCCGGTGTTGATGGCTACTGCCAGTGCGTCGAACTGCTCGCGCGTCAGATTGCCGGCCTCGTGGATCTCAGCAACCTCGGTGATGTATACGGTTGCGACAAAGACGTTGTCACTGATCATCGACAGCACGCCGTTCGCAATATAGAACAGCGCCTGTTGCATTTTACCGTCGTACATCATCACCCAGTCGATAACGGGCGAAAACAAGCCCTGTTCGCCAATGACGGCAACGATGGCAAAAAACACGACCAACAGCGCGGTAAACGGTAATGCCTCTTCGAATGCGTGACCGATGCGGTGTTCTTCGGTAATGCCATTAAGCGCGGTCGCCAGCACGATCACCATCAGGCCTACAACGCCCGGCTCTGCCAAATGAAAACCGAGCACGACCATCAGCGCCACGGCGACACCGGCTTGCACAGCAATTGCCATGTTCTCCTGCGTTGTCCGCTGCTGCGCCATTTGATGATCGTAAGCCTCCAGCACCTCACGCACTTTCGGCCCCAATTTTGTGCCATAACCGAAGATCTGGAAATACTCAAGCGATACACAGGTGAGCAAGCCGACCGCCAGCACCGGCATGGAAATATGCGCCATGCGTTTAAAAAACTCGACGAACTCCCAATCCATGACCTCAGCGATTAGCAAATTCTGCGGTTCGCCGACGAGCGTCGTAACGCCACCCAATGCCGTGCCGACGGCGCCGTGCATCATCAGGCTACGCAGGAACGCTCGGAAGCGCTCCAGGTCCTCGCGGTGCAATTCGACGATTTCCTCATCGGTTGACGCATCGTGCGATACGTCAAACTGTTTGCCGGACGCCACCTTATGGTAGACCCCGTAGAAACCAATCGCGACGGTGATAATGACGGCGGTTACTGTCAGCGCATCGAGAAACGCTGATAAGAACGCCGCTGTCAGCGAAAACATAAATGACAACAGGATTTTCGAACGCACGCCTATCAGAATTTTCGTAAACGTGAACAACAGCATTTCACGCAGGAAGTAAATACCGGCAACCATGAACATCAGCAACATGATCACAGGAAAGTTGTGTTCTGCCTCCACGAACACCATCTCTGGCGTCGCAAGCCCCAAAATAATGCCCTCGACGGCCAACAGCCCGCCGGGCTGCAGCGGGTAGCACTTCAGCGCCATTGCCAGCGTAAAAATAAATTCGATAACGAGCACCCAGCCGGCAAGGAACGGATCGATTTGCACCAATACTGGGTTGACGACGAGAAAGCCGACGATTGTCAACTTGTACCAGGTCGGCGAATTGCCTAGAAAATTCGCACGAAATGATTCTGCCAGCGTGTAGGCCATGGAGACTCCCGTCGTCTTTGATTCGTATTTCTTGTCGACACTCGCGAACAGCGGATTCTAGACTGTTCCGGGCTTTTTTTGCAGTAAATCCGGGCCGTTAGGCTCGATCCCAGACACACTCAGCGCCGTCTCTGAGCTTTTCGAGCATGGCTTCGTGTGCTGATTCTTCTTCCGCATCCGCAGAAATGACGACGAGTTTTAGATGGTCTGCGCGGCCTTCCAAGGTCGCCGATTGCAGGCGCTTGCTGGGATCATGCACAGTATTGGCATCGTCATCGAGGATAAGCGCCGTCTGCCCGCCCGTCATCGACAGATAAACGCGCGCCAGCAGCTCGGCGTCGATCAACGCGCCGTGAACATCGCGCTTCGATGCATCAACTTCGTAGCGCTTGCACAGCGCGTCCAGACTATTGCGTTGGCCCGGGTGTATTTGACGCGCAAGCGCTAGCGTATCGAGCACGGTTGCGTAATTCGAAATATTTGGCTGCGGATGTTTCATGAGTCCGAGTTCGTATTCAATAAAGCCGACGTCAAATTCGGCGTTATGAATCACAAGCTCGGCGTCCGCCAAGAATTCGAGCAGCTCGTCAACAATGTCACGAAAGCGCGGCTGGGTATCGAGATCAGCGCGACTAATGCCGTGTACGCGTTCGGCACCCTCATCGATGTCGCGTTCCGGATTTAAGAAGCGGTGGTACTCGCGGCCGGTCAGTCGCCGATTTACCAGTTCAACGCATCCAATTTCAATGATGCGGTGACCCTGTGAGATCGAGAGACCGGTCGTTTCGGTGTCCAGGACTACTTGGCGCATGTAATGGCTCGCATAGGATTATTCGAAAGCGTCGGCGCCCAAATTCGCGAGCGCATCCGCTTCCTCGTTACCGGGATTGCCGTCATGGCCTTTTACCCAGACCCACTCGATATCGTGTTTTTGACAGGCCTCGTCGAGTGCTTGCCATAGATCTTTGTTCTTGACCGGTTTCTTAGCCGACGTTTTCCAGCCGCGTTTCTTCCAGTTCTCCATCCACGAATTGATGCCATCCATGACGTATTTCGAATCCGTGTGCAACACGACATTCCGACGTCCGCGCAATGCGTTCAGCGCTTCGATCGCGGCCGTCAACTCCATGCGATTGTTGGTGGTCTCCGCGGCACTGCCATGCAGGGTCTTGCGTCGCGTGCCTGATAGCAGCAATGCGCCCCAACCACCTGGCCCGGGATTGCCTCTGCAAGCGCCGTCGGTATAGATCTCAACTGTTTTGGTCAAAGCGGATGCGCGAAACTCGAGTGGAAGGTTCGGCCAGCCCAGCGACAACTTTTGGCTTTTTGCTCCACACCGGCCGTACCGGCGTTAGAGTGCTGACCCGTTTCTGGGCCGTGAGCATATAGCAAGCCGATATTTCCGGCCACCAACGCCGACCACGCCGTTCCCAGTTCGGTGACGCCGCCCCCTTAAGTCCTGGCAGCGGCCAGCGGAAGAAATACCCGGTGATGCCATGAATGCGCATGTCCAACAGCTTCAGCCAGTCACGCAGGCGCCGGTCGGGCAGCAGATGATCGGCGCCCGGCGGCATCGCAGCGCCCGGGATCAGGCGTCTGACGCCCCACAGGCCGCCCGGGCGGAAGCCGAGGATGACAAGATGACCATCCGAGCGCAGGATACGATCGACCTCGCGTAAGATCGCGTGTGGCCGATCGGAATAATCCAGCGTATGCGGCAGCAACACCGAATCGATCGAGTCACTGGCAACTGGCAGTCGGTGCAGCTGGCCAACGGCGGACGGCGCATCATCAGACACCTCCTCGGCAATCAGTGACGTCCTCTGCGTCCGCGAGAAGCGCAAGAACGTCCGCGCATCGCCCCAGTGGCCCAGCTGCATCATTTCCTCACCAAAAATGCCGTCGAGCGCCTCCTCGACGACACGCGCCTCCTGCGCCAGCAGGGACTGGCCCAGCGGCGTCGCCAGCCAGTTAAACACAACGTGATCTGTCCACTTGCACAGCATGGTTCTTTCCGTAAGCTACGCGGATGCCCGATTCCAGCCACCCGTCGTCGCGATTGCGATTAATCCAGCGTCGATTATTTCAAAAAAAGGACCGCCTAAGCGCGGTTTATTGCTCATTTTACAGCACTTTTTTTGCCTTGATCGTGCTGGGCGCCGCTCCGGCGAGCGCCGACATGCCGGTATTCTTGGATATCGGCGACGACCGGCCTGACTTGACGCTTGCTGCCCCGGCCGAAGAGTTCAAGCTCGCCGGACTGGTCCCGGCAGTCCCCGCAGACCTTCTCGCCGAGCTTAGACAGGAATTCCGGCTCAGCTACGACAGCGATCGCCGCATCGAGGCGGAACGCAACTGGTACGTCTCGCACCCGGACTACCTTGACCGGGTGTTTGTCCGTGCGCAGCGCTACCTGCCCTATATCCGCGATGAGCTCGAGCGTCGCGGCCTGCCAATGGAGCTCGCACTGCTGCCGATTGTCGAAAGTGCCTACGATCCGTTTGCCTACTCGCACGGCCGCGCGGCCGGCCTTTGGCAGATGATCCCGGGTACCGCAAAGCGCTTCGGGGTCAAACAGAACTGGTGGTACGACGGCCGACGGGACATCGTCGATTCAACGCGCGCTGCACTCGATTATCTCGAATACCTGTACGAGCTCAATGACGGTGATTGGCTGAACGCGATCGCATCCTACAACTCGGGCGAAGGAAACGTGCTGCGTGCCGTGCGCCGCAACAAGGCGTCCGGCAAGCCGACAGACTTCTGGCATCTCATGGTACCAAAGGAAACGAACTCCTACGTACCGAAACTTCTCGCATTGGTCGATATTGTTCGTCACCCGGCAAAATACGACGTGAGTCTACCCGTCGTCGCCGATGAAACGCAGTTCGTCGTTGCCGAAATCGGTTCGCAGCTAGACTTGGCGCTCGCCGCGGAACTCGCCGGCGTCGATGTCGACACGGTGTATAGCTACAACCCGGGATATAACCGTTGGTCTACTGATCCTGCTGGGCCGCACACGCTAGTGGTGCCGGTGAACGTCTTCGAGCAATTTTCTGCCGAGCTCGCTAATGTTCCGAACGCGGAGCGCGTGCGCTGGAAGCGGCACAAGATTGGCAACGGCGAAACTATTTCCGAGATCGCCGAACGTTTCAACACGACGATTGCGTCAATTCGCCGCGCAAACAATCTACGCGGCAACACAATTCGTGCCAACCAGCATCTGATGATCCCGGTGTCGACTAAGCCCCTCGCCGCCTACAGTCAAAGCGCCGACGCGCGGCTCAAACGCACGCAAAACCGCCAACGCGGCGGCAGTAAGGTCGAACACAGCGTTCGACATGGCGAGAGTTTTTGGACGATCAGTCGGCGCTATGAAGTCACAACACGGCAGCTGGCCGCCTGGAACGGCATGGCGCCAGGCGATACGCTGTCAGTCGGCAAGAAGCTCGTCGTCTGGACCGACGCTGCTGTTGTCGAAGCCGCGCCGCGTACGGCGCCGACCTCGGCGCACGGCAGCACAACTCGAAAACTCAACTACACAGTGCGTAACGGAGACTCGTTGTATCTCATCGCGCAGAAGTTTCGGGTCACGATCAGTCAGATCGCCCGCTGGAATAATATTGATGTGAAAAAGATCCTACGACCGGGACAGCGGCTGACGATGTATGTCGATGTGACTCGGCAGTCGAGCTAGAATACAAAAAAACAACTATGGGGAATCCACATGGGCTTCATGGCCGGCAAGCGCGCGCTGATCGTTGGCGTCGCAAGCGATCGATCGATCGCCACAGGTATCGCCGAAGCGTTCGCGCGTGAAGGTGCGGAAATTGCATTTACCTATCAAAATGACAAACTCAAAGGCCGCGTAGTCAAACTCGCCGAGCGACTCGGCCAAAACCCAGAGCTGTGTTTCCCGTGCGATGTCGGCGTCGATGAAGAAATCGATGCTGTGTTTGCGAACTTGAGCAAGCACTGGGATGGTCTTGACGTGCTGGTGCACTCGGTCGGATTTGCGCCGCGCGATCAGCTCGATGGCACCTACGTCGAGGCGGTGACGCGCGAAGGCTTCCAGATCGCACACGATATTTCGAGTTACAGCCTAGCGGCGCTTGCCAAAGCGGCACTACCGATGATGGAAGGCCGCAATTCTTCGATCCTAACCTTGTCCTATTACGGCGCCGTCAAAGCCGTACCGAACTACAACGTGATGGGCCTCGCGAAGGCGAGCCTCGAAGCGAACGTGCGTTTCCTGGCCGCCGATTTGGGCCCGAGAGGCATTCGCGTCAACGCAATTTCCGCCGGCGCGATCAAGACGCTCGCCGCCGCCGGCATTGGCGGCTTTCGCAAGATGCTCGCACACTTCGACAAGGTCGCACCGATCCGTCGCTGCGTGACGATCCAAGACGTCGGCAACGCCGCGGCATTCTTATGTTCCGATTTGGCCTCGGGAATCGCCGGCGAAATACTCTACGTCGATGGCGGCTTCAATATCGTCGGCATGCACTTAGAAGACGATTAGGTCGTCGCACGACTGTGCGCACGCGGCTCTTCATCGGAAGTAAAACGCAGCGCAGCGAGCCATGACGATGAGGAGCCGCATGCGTACAGTCCGCTTATAACAGTTGTCGGTATATTTTTTCATAAGCTGCCGCCATCCTTGCCGCATCGTACTCGGCCGCCTTCGCCCGGTTGGCCAGATGCATCGCGTCCACCAGCGTCGGGTTGTTGGTTATTTTTTCGATGCCAGCCATCAGTTCGTCGGGTGACTCTCGTTTGATCAGAAAACCATTAACGCCGTCTTCTACGAATTCCGGTATGCCGCCAACTCGAGTTGCAACGATCGGTAAGCCGAAATGCATTGCATCCAGCACAGACGACCCTAGCGCTTCGTGTAGCGATGGGAACACGAATACGTCGAACGCTGTCAGGTAGTCGCCGACGTTGTCGACAAAGCCGATCAGCTCGATGTTTTTCAAGCTGCCAATGCGCTCCCGAAACACAGCTGCATCTTTGCCAGCGCCAAGCAGCAAGAATTGCCAGTTGGGCCACTCGGTCGCGACCCGTTTCGCGACCTCGATGATGGTCAGTTGGCCTTTGTGGCTATGATCATAGCTACCGATGTGGCCGATTAGTGTTTTTGCGCCAAACTTCTTGCGCAACGCACTGGCAAATTCTGCGTCCACCGACAGATTTGCATGCGCAGAGGCAATCACCACGGGGTTCAAATCCGGGTAGGAGTCTTTAATGTGCTCTGCAACGGCACCGGACACGCCAACGATCGCACTGGCTGAGCGATATGCTCGGTCGCGAAACCAAGAAGACTTCTGCGCCCGCGTGACGCGTCGCGTCAATATCAATGGGGTTCCGTAAACCAATGTCCCAAACCAGCCGGCGTATACGCCGCGCGCTTCATGGGCATGCACTAGAGATGCGCCTTTGGTCGCACGCCCTGCTGCCAATAGGTTCGACGATCCCTCGATGATTTCGAGCTGCTCGACATCCCTACAACGAACCGCAAGCTCCTGACCTTTACGAACAACTAGACGCTGTCGCCAGCCGCGATCCGCAAGTTCGCGGACCAACAGTTCCGTTTGTCTTTCGCCACCACGATAGTCTTTGGCGAGGTTTATATGGCAAATGCGCATGATTATGCGGTCGCAGTCGCGCGGCCGCTGCATTTACGCCGCAACGTTGGTCTCCTCTCCCTCGAGGCGTGCAACGATCGTCGCACAACATGCATCGCCCCAGACATTGATACTGGTGCGCGCCATATCGAGTATGCGGTCGAACACGAGTAACACACCAAGTGCCTCGATTGGCAAGCCGATCGCTGTAAGAATAATGGCGATCGCGACCAAAGATGCCGAGGGCACGCCAGCAACACCGATCGACGTCATTAGCGCAATCGAGACGATCGAGAACTGCACGCCGAACGTCAGGTCGAGACCATAAGCCTGTGCGATGAACATTGCTGCGGCACATTCATACAACGCGGTGCCATTCATGTTAACCGTAGCGCCAAGCGGCAAGACGAAACTCGATATCTTATTCGACACACCGATTTTTTCCTCGACACACTCCATCGTAATGGGCAGTGTTGCCGACGAGGATGCCGTCGAAAACGCCGTCAACATTGCCTGCGATGCACCTGTAATAGTCTTGATCGGGTTCACGCCGCCGAGAAAACGCAGCAATAACGGCAGCGCGATAAACGCGTGCAGGCCAAGTGCCACGAGCACGGAAATTGCGAAGACAGCCAGCGGCCCTGTTGCCGCCAGTCCTGCTTCCGCGATAACGGCGCCAACCAAACCAAACACACCAATCGGCGCGAACAGCATGATCCATTCGGTCATCTTCATCATCACATGAAAGACACCGTTCCAGAAATTGAACAGTGGTTCTGCGTACTCGTGGCTCAGATGTGTCATGAAGTAGCCGAACAATAGCGAAAAGAAAATCAAGCCGAGCATTTGACCGTCAGCCGCTGCCTGAATAATGTTCGGTGGAACCATCCGTAAGAATATTTTTGCGACGTCGCCGGGGCCTTTGCCTGCAACACGCTCGGTAATATCATCGACCGACGCCTCTAGTGCGAGAATATCGCGTGCCGGCTCGCCGTCGACATAGCCCGGGCCGACAGTATTGATAACAGCAAGGCCAATTAGAATCGCGACCAGCGTCGTTGTTGCGTAAAACAGCAAGGTCTTGCCGCCGAGTGCACCGAGATTGCCACCGGAACCGATGTTCGCAACACCGATGATGATCGATGATGTAATCAGTGGGACAATGATCATTCTGAGGGCGTTCAGGAACAACGTGCCAACGTAATCGAATACCTCGATCCACGGTAGACCGAATATCGATGCCTCGACACCGGTTGCAGCACGGTGATTAAAAATCAACATGCCAATAACGCCGGCGGCGATTATAGCGATCAGAATCTGCCAATGCAGCGCGAGCTTACGCATTACTCCCCCTCAGGCGGTCGCCTGCCGTTGACCGCGTGATTTTGTGAAGCGAGCTTACTGGAACAGGTCGGCGGCGGCCAGTACGTCTTCGTTGACGACGATGTCAGCACTGTCGTGAAGCGCGCGAACGAAAGCCTGAAAATCACCGATACCGGATTGCTGTGCCAACATGAGTTTTCCCTGATCGCGCTCGGCAAGCGGAATCGATTCCGGGCGTCCCGGCAGTACAGCGTCGAGGCTATACACTGAGTGGCTGCCGTCCAGCATGCGCACGCGACCATTAACCGGTGCTTCGGCGCTGGGCTTACCGGCGGCGAATACTTCGAACATCAGCGACTGATCAACATCCTGATCGGTCCGCGTTAACAACTGCGGCTCTGAAACTTTAAGGCCGGCCGCTTCGGCAGCGATCCCAAAATCGTCGCCACCGTCGAGCGCCGCCAGCATCTGTTCGGCGCGATTAACCAGCAGCATTTCGGCCTGTTGCGAGCGAAGTGCCTCAGTGACCTGATCACGAACCTCGTCGAGCGGTTGGCGTATGGCTTCTTTGTATTCAACAACTTTAAAAATTGCGGCGCTGTTTGCGTCGAGCTCGGTCACTTCGGAGACCTGTCCGCCTGTCAACACCAGCTCATCGAAAATCGCATCGATCGCAGCTTGATTGCTGCCAAAGGGCTCGCCACCTGAACGCGTAACGCCGGCCGCCATCTGTACCTCAAGACCGGTTGCCGTTGAGATTGCCTGCATATCGGCATTGTCGAACAGTGCGTCGGAAAGTGAGCGCTCGAGGTCACGAAAACGATCATCGACATCGCTCTGGCGAAGCTCCGTCAGCAGCTCACCGCGGACCTGGTCCAGCGGCAATGGGCCACGCTCGAGTACGTCGTCAAGACGTACGATGTGGAAACCGAAGTCACTTTTGATCGGCCCTTCGGTCTCGCCTGCTGCCATCGAGAAAATCGCGCTGCCGAGCTCACCCGGCAACTGGGAACGAGTCAGCGTGCCAAGATTACCGCCGTCGGCTGACGTGCCGCCATCTTCGGAGACCTCCGCCGCAAGCGCTTCGAACGACTCGCCAGCCTGCAACCTCGCAAGCGCATCATCGGCCTTAGCTTCAGCGGCATCCTCGTCATCATTGAACAGGAACAAGATATGTCGTGCCTGGCGCTGCTCGTCCTGCAGATAACGATCGCGATTGTCTTCGTAAAATGCGACGAGGTCTTCCTCGCTGATTTCGATTTCTTCGGCCACGCTCTCGCGGCTAATCTGTATGTATTCGACCTCGGCCGACTCGGGTAGCTGATACAAGTTTGGATTGTCGTCGTAATACGCCGAAATCATGTCGTCGGTAATCACGACATCGTCGTCCACGGCATCCTGACTGATTGTCGCAACCGTCACGACGCGTTGCTCGGCCATTAGATTCAGGTAACGACGATACTCGGCCGGTGTGACCAATGCCGTCGCACCGATCGCGAGTTGTAATTGCTGCTGACGCAGTGCGTTGCGCTGTCTTTGTTCGAAGCGCACCGGGTCCATGCCACGCTCGGCCAAGTACAGACGATACGTGTCCATGTCGAAGCGACCATCGCTCTGGAATTCCGGCGTATCTTGGATGCTCTCCATGATCTGCTCGTTGCCCACCAGATAGCCGTGTTCATCGAGAAAGTTATCGATGAGCTGTTCCGCAATAAGCTGGTCGAGTAGATTGCGACGAATCTGTACGCGCAGTTGGCCCGTCAATGACGCAAGCTGCGGGTTGCGCTGCAGCGCATTGCGGTAATTTTCTTCGAAGACGCCGGCATTGATTTCCTCACCGTCGACTCTGGCCGCATAGGTCGAGCCAATGAAGCTATAGTTCAGACCAAAGAACACGAATGACAGACCGATCATGGCTAACAGCACGATCGCAAACGTACCCATAAATTTTTCGCGCATGTTTTGCAGCATGGTGTATTTGTCCAATCCCAATAGGGCTGGAAATTAAGGTCGGAAATTCTAGCCGACGTGTGCCATATTCGCCAGAGAATCTCCGCTGGATAGTGGCGTCGCTGAAGTCCTAGTTGCGACGCTTGAAGTCTCGCATATTGACCTTTGTTTGATGCCCCGCAAAGGTCTGCCCAATCTGGTCCTGGCCCTTCATATAGGTGCGCTGCCAGCCCTCCTGCGCCGCCTCGGAGCCTTGGACTTTCAATTCCTCATTGAACGCGAGCCGCTCGTTGCGCCAATCCACAAACTGCTGGTAGAGCTTCGGGTCCGCATTCAGATTCTTTAATTCGGCGTCGAATTTGCCCGCATAGTGACGTGGATACGGCAGCACGCAGCAAATCGGCTCACCGGCTTCGAATCGCACCTTGTGCCTTTTGCGGGTGAATTGCCAGTTCATCGTGAACGTAAACGGCGCCCAGTCCGTCTCGATCAAGCCCTCGAGTGGCACGATGGCATCCTTCGGCCGGTTGGCCGGGCCTTTGACGTACAGGTTGTGCGACTTGGTCGTACGAAACAGATAGCCGAGCGAGAACGTCAGGATACCGTGGCCAAAATGTGAGCCAATCAGCGTTGATTCTTCATCGACGAAGCGAAGCTTAATGGCGTCGAGCCCATCCTTGCCATTCCAGGTGGCGGAAAACGACACTGGGTTTCGGATTTCCCAGCCAAGCTGATTGGCCATGGTCAGCGGCAGGCAGCGATACGCGAAGCGATCCGGCAGCTTTTCGATCCAGTCCCTTGGCCGCTCTGCCCTGTGAATGGGCATTGGCTGTTCAACGCATTCGTAAGCCGTAATTCGGAGCTTATCTTTCACACTCGCATCCCAACTCTATTCAACGATTCTTGACAAAAAAAAGTCCGGGCCCCGACACGGGACCCGGACTGTTTACTGGCGGAGTGGACGGGACTCGAACCCGCGACCCCCGGCGTGACAGGCCGGTATTCTAACCAACTGAACTACCACTCCAAACTGGTGGGTGCTGAGGGGATCGAACCCCCGACCCTCGCCTTGTAAGGGCGATGCTCTCCCAGCTGAGCTAAGCACCCGACGTATTGCATTTACGCAGCTTGGCGCTGCCCCTGCTCCGATCGGAACCATGCTGAAAAGCGCGTGGTTGTGCGCTTTTTGGACCTATCCAGCCCCGAAGGGCGCGCTAGTTTACGGCATCCTTTAGGGCTTTGCCAGCCTTGAAACCGGGCACATTACTCGCCGGAATCTGGATCGCTTCACCAGTGCGCGGGTTACGTCCCATGCGGGCCGCACGTGCTTTTACAGAGAAGGTCCCGAAGCCAACCAACGAGACGGATCCACCGCCTCCCAGCGTGCCGCTAATATTGTCCAGGACTCCGTCGACCGCCTTGGTTGCGTCGGCGCGCGACAGTCCGGCCGAGTTAGCAACTGCGTCTATCAATTCACCCTTGTTCATACGATTACCCCTGCAGATTGATAATGGATGGAATCAATCCAGCGTGCTTCCTAGATTTGCAATCCGCTGAATGACCATCAGCGACTCCGTGCATCCGCCAATAGCTGCGGTGCTTATACCAAGCGGCCAAAAGGGGGTCAAATTCCGCACAACCACGCGGGTTTCAGGAACTTAGTGTGGTCGGACCACATCCTCTGATTTTTGCTCTTTTGACGGCGTTTCGGACTTCGATTTTGAGACCTTGGATTCGCTCGCTGGAAACGGCAAATGGGTCAACGCGTGCTCTAGAACCTCGTCAATCCATTTCACTGGAACAATCGTCAGCTTGTCCTTGATGTTCTTCGGGATTTCGGCGAGGTCCTTCTCATTCTCGTGGGGGATAAGCACGGTCGATATGCCACCTCGGTGGGCTGCCAGTAGCTTCTCCTTTAAGCCGCCGATTGGCAGCACTTCGCCCCTGAGGGTGATCTCACCGGTCATCGCCACTTCGCTCCTGACAGGGATGTCAGTCAGCGCCGAGACCAGCGCCGTACACATGCCAACTCCCGCACTCGGACCGTCCTTCGGCGTTGCGCCTTCAGGGACGTGGATATGCACGTCGTACTTCTGGTGGAACTCGTTTTCGACGTTCAGGACGTCGGCCCGGCTCCGGACCACGGTCATTGCCGCTTGGATCGATTCGGTCATGACATCGCCCAGCTGACCGGTATGGGTAAGCTTGCCCTTGCCGGGAACGACGGCCGCTTCGATCGTTAGCAATTCGCCACCGACTTCAGTCCAGGCAAGGCCGGTTACCTGACCGACCTGATCGATTTCTTCCGCCCTACCGTAACGAAAACGGCGCACGCCGAGGAACTTTTCAATGCTCTTCGGCGTGATCGTGACGCGCGTATCGCGCGGTTTCAACAACAGCGATTTGACAACCTTGCGGCATATTTTCGAAATCTCACGTTCGAGATTGCGAACGCCGGACTCACGCGTGTAGTGCTGAATGATATCGAGGACGGCGCTGGCTGAAATCTTCAGCTCGTGTTCCTTCAGCCCGTTTTCCTTCATCTGTTTCTTGATCAGGTAGCGGGTTGCAATATTGAGCTTTTCATCCTCCGTGTAACCGGGGAGCCGAATGACTTCCATGCGATCCAAGAGTGGTGCCGGAATATTTAGGCTATTCGCCGTACAGACGAACATGACGTCGGACAAATCGAAATCGACCTCGAGATAGTGATCCTGGAATGTGCCGTTCTGCTCTGGGTCGAGCACTTCCAAAAGTGCCGACGATGGATCGCCGCGGAAGTCCATTGCCATTTTGTCGACTTCATCAAGCAAAAACAGCGGATTTCGAACACCTGTTTTGCCGAGATTTTGAATAATCTTGCCCGGCATCGAACCAATGTAGGTACGACGATGGCCGCGAATCTCAGCCTCGTCGCGCACGCCACCGAGTGACATGCGAACGAATTTGCGATTCGTCGAGCGTGCGATGGACTGACCCAGCGACGTCTTGCCGACGCCCGGAGGCCCAACCAGGCACAGGATCGGGCCTTTCAATCGTTTGACTCTCTGTTGCACGGCCAGGTATTCGAGAATACGTTCTTTGACTTTTTCGAGGCCGTAGTGATCTTCTTCGAGCACTTCTTCCGCGCGCTTTAGGTCCTTCAGCACTTTGCTGCGCTTTTTCCAAGGTGCTTTCAGCAACCAGTCGATGTAGTTGCGAACGACGGTCGCTTCGGCTGACATCGGTGACATCAGCTTCAGTTTGTTCAGTTCAGAGCTAGCCTTGTCCTTCGCCTCTTTCGACATGCCGGCTTCCTCGATTTTGTTTTCGAGGTCGGCGATCTCGTTCGGCGCATCTTCCATCTCGCCGAGTTCTTTCTGGATGGCCTTCATCTGCTCATTCAGGTAGTACTCGCGTTGGCTTTTTTCCATTTGCTGTTTGACGCGGCCACGAATGCGTTTTTCGATCTGCAGCACGTCGATCTCGCCCTCGATGATTCCCAAGATCTGCTCGAGGCGGGTTTTGACGTCTTGGACTTCGAGGATGCGCTGCTTCTCACTGAGTTTCAGCGCCATATGTGCTGCGACCGTGTCGGCCAGGCGGCCCGGCTCGTCGATGCCCGACAGCGAGGTCAGAATCTCGGGCGGCACCTTTTTGTTCAATTTCACGTACTGCTCGAACTGCGAAATGATCGACCGCACGAGGACGTCGATTTCGCGTTCATCGTGGCGGTCCTCTTCGGATAACAGCGTAATGGAGGCCTCGAAGTGGTCCGCGACGCGGATCTGATCGATCAGCGCGCGTTCGCCGCCCTCGACCAACACCTTGACCGTACCGTCGGGCAGTTTGAGTAGCTGCAGGATCGTCGCCAGCGTGCCAACTTCATACAAATCAGCCGGTTGCGGATCATCGAGGTCGGGCTTTTTCTGCGCCACCAGCAGGATGTGTTTGCCGGCCGCCATCGCCTGGTCGAGCGCAACAATCGACTTGTCGCGACCGACAAACAGCGGTATGACCATGTGTGGGTAAACGACAACGTCGCGAAGCGGCAATACCGGGATACCCGATTCGTCATACCCTTCGTCGTAGCTGTCATCGACTGAGCTGATCAGATCTTCGTCAGACACCTAAGTAATCCTCGTTCCGTAAAATAGGGTTTCGGACATAGGTCCGAAAAACTTTAGTTCAAGTTGAGGAAAGTCATTACGCTCCGTCGGAGCCAGTCGGTCTTTGCGGCTGTTGCTGCTCGATATTGACGGTTGGGCTCTCGTCCGATTCATAGATCACATAGGGCTTGGTGTCACCCGTAACCACCGCTTCGTCAACGACAACCTTTTTCGCACTGGTTGACGATGGCAGGTCGTACATGGTGTCCAGCAATACGTTCTCCAGAATCGTCCGCAGTCCGCGGGCGCCTGTCTTCCGCTCCATGGCTTTCTTCGCGACGGCGCGCAGCGCGTCGTTACGAAATTCGAGTTCGACGCCTTCCATGTCGAACAACTTGCGATACTGTTTGGTCAAAGCATTCTTTGGCTCGATCAGAATCTGCACCAACGCTTCTTCGTCAAGCTCTTCGAGTGTCGCGACCACCGGCAGACGGCCGACAAACTCCGGAATCAGCCCATAGCGAATCAGGTCTTCCGGCTCAACGTCATATAACAACTCGCCGATGCTTTGCTCGTCATCGGCCGATTTGACCTCGGCAACAAAGCCGATGCCGCTTTTCGACGATCGATTCAGGATGATCTTGTCGAGGCCGGCAAACGCGCCACCGCAGACAAACAGGATGTTGCCGGTATCGACCTGCAGAAACTCCTGCTGCGGGTGCTTACGACCGCCCTGCGGCGGAACCGATGCGATCGTGCCTTCGATCAGTTTCAGGAGCGCCTGCTGTACGCCCTCACCGGAAACGTCACGTGTAATTGACGGGTTGTCAGACTTGCGAGATATCTTGTCGATCTCGTCGATATAGACGATGCCGGTCTGCGCTTTGTCGACATCGTAGTCGCATTTTTGCAGCAGCTTTTGAATGATGTTTTCGACGTCCTCGCCGACGTAGCCGGCTTCGGTCAGCGTCGTTGCATCGGCAATCGTGAACGGCACGTTCAACAAGCGTGCGAGGGTCTCGGCCAGTAGCGTTTTGCCGCAGCCGGTTGGGCCGATCAACAGAATATTCGATTTGGCGAGCTCAATGTCGTCCTTGCTACGCTCGTCCATACGGTCGTTAAGCCGCTTATAGTGGTTATAGACGGCGACCGACAGCACTTTCTTGGCGCGGCCCTGGCCAATGACGTACTCGTCGAGGATATTGTTGATTTCCTGCGGCTTCGGCAGCTTATCGTGGCCTGGCTCGCCCGTGTCCTCGAGTTCTTCGCGAATAATATCGTTACAAAGCTCGACACATTCATCGCAAATGAAGACGGAGGGGCCGGCAATAAGCTTGCGCACCTCATGTTGACTCTTGCCGCAAAAAGAACAGTACAGGAGTTTTCCGTCCTCGTTCTTACCGCGGGTATCGTCGCTCATACAGGGCTGGCCTCTGTTCCAAAAATCAATCTGTTACGACTGTGGGATGTATATAACATGGCGATTTCAGGCGTGCAAAGCATGCTGTCTCATAACGAGACATTCTATAGCTTAAGCGTTTGAAAAATAAGGAATCAGTCCGATTTTTCGCTAGCCATTTGATCGCGCTCGGCAAGCACGGTATCGATGATACCGTACTCGACTGCCGTATCGGCGCTCATGAAGCGGTCTCGCTCCAGGTCCTGCTCGATCTGCTGGACCGTCTGGCCGGTGTGTTTCGACATGATTTCGTTCAGCCGGGATTTCAACTCCAGCACCTCGTTGGCGTGGATACTGATGTCCGTGGCCTGGCCCTGAAAGCCGGCTGACGGCTGGTGCACCATGACCCGGGAATGCGGCAGCGCAAATCGTTTGCCCTTGGTACCCCCAGCCAAGAGCAGCGCACCCATGCTGGCAGCCTGCCCAACGCAGATTGTCGATACGTCGCTTTTGACGAACTGCATCGTGTCGTATATGGACAGGCCCGAGGTGACCGAGCCACCGGGTGAATTGATATACAGGTGGATATCCTTGTCCGGATTTTCGGATTCCAAGAACAATAGCTGCGCGACAATCAGATTCGCCATTTGATCTTCGACGGCGCCGACAATGAAGACGACTCGCTCCTTCAGAAGACGCGAGTAAATGTCGTAGGCGCGTTCGCCGCGCGCCGTCTGTTCGACAACCATCGGGACGAGATTTAATGCCGTTGCACTCATAGCTTCTGCCTGTCCTGCAATTATTCAACTACCCATATTGTCTCACGAATTCATGTATTCCGTGAATGACACTTTCTTGTTTTTGACATTGCCGTTCTCGAGCAGCCAATCGATAGCAATCTGCTCCAGAACCACCGGCTCAATCTGTTGCAAAATCTGCGGATTATTCATGTACATGTTGACCATGTCTTCGGGATTTTCGTAGCTCGCGCACATCTCCTCGACATGGGCACGAAGATGCGGCTGTTCCAGCTTCAGATCCTGGTCCGAAATCAACTGCCGGATTAAAAGTCCCAGGCGAACTCGTTTGTCGGCGCCCTCGGCAAAGTTATCCATCGGCGGTGCCTGGTCGTGATCCTCGATACCCATGCGGCGCATAGCCTCGTGCTGCATCGAATGCATTTCCTGGTGCTTCAGCGTCTGCGGGATATCCAAGGGATTCGCCTCCAGCAGCGCATTCATGACCTGTTCGCGGACATCGTTTTTGATCTTTTGATCAGCCTCGCGTTGCATGTTGTCACGGACGTCTTTCTTGAACTGCTCGAGACCACCCTCCTCGACGTTAAACGACTCGGCGAACGCATCGTCGACGATCGGCAGATTGATTTCTTCGACCGCATGCACGGTTACTGCGAATTCGACTTTTTGGCCTTGTAAGTCTTCCGCGTGATAGTCCTTCGGAAACTTAACCTTGAAGCTTTTCTCGTCGCCCGCTTTGACGCCGGTTAGGCCTTTCTCAAAATCCGGAAGCATCTGGCCCTGGCCAAGAATGACCGGTACGTTCGTGCCTTGGCCGCCGTCAATTTTTTCGCCGTCTAGTTCGCCCGAAAAATCGCAGACCACGCGATCACCCTGTTTGCTGGCCCTTTCCACCGCGTCCCATTCGGCTTTTTGCTGGCGGAGTTTTTCGATCATCACGTCGAGATCGGAATCCTCAATCGAGATTTCAGGTTGCTCGACCTTGATTTTGGCGAGATTCTTGAGCTCGACTTCCGGCATGATCTCGAGCGTCGCGACGTATGCGAAGTTTTTGCCATCATCATCTTCAGCTTCGATCTTTGGCGCGCCAGCCGGATTTAGATTCTCTTGCATCACGGCATCTGAGTAGCTTTTCTGCATTAGGTCGGCGAGAACTTCCTGCCGAATCTGTTTGCCATAGCGCTGCTTAACCACTTTCGGCGGCACTTTGCCGGGCCGAAAGCCTTTAATTTTGGCGGTCTTACCGACGGATTTGAGCCGCGTATCGACTTCCTTCTCGATGCGCTCAACGGGCAGTTCGACACGAATGCGTCGTTCCAGCGCTCCCGTTGACTCCACAGTGACTTGCATTTTTGTAATCCCTCTTCAGCGTTCTCGGCGAGCGATGCGCGACCACCGAAAACATAATTGTGACTATTATTGGTTTATTTTCAACGATTTAGATGGCGAGAGCCTGGTGCGAAAGGAGAGACTCGAACTCTCACGGGTTACCCCACTGGCACCTAAAGCCAGCGCGTCTACCAATTCCGCCACTTTCGCCTGATCCCGTCCGGGCGGCGCATTATAGCCGAAGGAAATGCAATGTAGGAGCGCTGCATTTCAGCGGGATGGATTGCTGCGGTTGGGATACCCCTTCATCGGAAGTAAAGCGCAGCGCAGCGAGCCATGACGATGAAGGGGTATCCCAACCGCGGCATTACGATGCGGCGATCCGCAGCGCTCCTACGCGAGGAATTTATATTTGCTGGCGAGTTTTTCGTCGAGGCCCATCGTACGGCCGGCGTGCAGGCCGGCAAGAACCACGAGGATAAAGAACCAGATCACGTCATGATTCTGCGCATCGAGAATAAACTGCCCCTTTGTTAACCAAAAACACCCAACCATGACCGCGCCCGCGGCCGACGCATAGCGTGTGGCTAAACCCAATATCAAAGCGACACCGAGCAGCACTTCACCCCAGGCAACGAAAAACGCAAACACAGACGCATTCGGCAAGACTACGGACTCGAGCACCGGTCGAAAGAACCCGACACTGTTTTCCAGATTCGAGCTAACGAAGCCCGTTAGCCCCTCGGCAAAATTATCATGGAGGACTTTGCGGACGCCGAAGTACAGAAAAAATACGCCGGTGTAGACGCGCAACAAGGCGATCGGCCAGGTGTTGATTTTGGTGCGTCGAAACTCGTCGAGATTGCTCATTGTTATTCTCCCCTCACGTATGCCTTCTAGCGCCTGCTGGCAGGTCTGTCGTTCGACAATTATC
>Ga0224508_10001455_pt1 | contig 21243 bp, 29 predicted proteins | sample SF_Jan12_sed_USG_4_FD_170157 | JGI IMG/M metagenome (GOLD analysis project Ga0224508, IMG submission 170157) | Sediment microbial communities from San Francisco Bay, California, United States - SF_Jan12_sed_USGS_21 | ecosystem: Environmental > Aquatic > Marine > Sediment | place: USA... | reverse complement strand
CTAAACTTCTAAATAACGCTATTAATTTGCTCTGTGATATGCTAATGAGGCTATGACTTAACAAGTGGAGATATGAATCTATGGCAAAGCAGCATGCAGGCAATCAAAGAAGCCCTAAAGGCGGGACAACCAACAGAATGAAGCCTAATCGCCCCAAAAGTCGCATGGGTCCTGCTCCAGGAGTTTCTAAGCCACGTAAGGGATAATTGATGCCAAAGGCTAAGGAATCTCTTATTCAGCCGTCTTGGGAGCTTCACGATGGTCAGCAAGCCGTATGGGATGCATTACAGGATGGCTCTACGAGATTTGTCGTTGTTGCCGCTGGTAGGCGCTGGGGCAAGACATACTTTGCAGCTTGTTGGCTTATATCTAGAGTCTTAGAGCTTGCCAGGAATGGCAAAGAGCTAAAGGATTTTGATGTCTACTATGTAGCGCCAACGTTTAGCCAAGCGAAAGATATTATGTTTCGTTTGGTTGAGCGGCTAGGTGAGAACTACATTGCAAAAGCTTGGCCAAGTTCTTTGACGTTTGAGTTCTGCAATGGGAGGATTCTTCAGCTAAAAGGCGCTGATAGACCTGATAGACTTAGAGGTGTTGGGCTTTCTGATTTGTGTTGTGATGAATACGCAAGCATGAGAGCCGAGGTTTGGACTTATGTTTTAAGGGCTACGTTAGCTGATTTAGCGCCGGATTCGAAAGCCCTGTTTATTGGGACTCCTGATAGGCGCAATCATTTTTACGGTCTCTACAAAGCTGAAGATGCCGGTGCTCCTGGTTGGCGCTCTTTTAGATATTTTACGAAAGATTCTCCTTTTATATTAGATTCTGAGGTTGAGGATGCTAGGCTAACGATGCCTGAGGCAGTATTCAAAAGGGAGTACGAAGCTGACTTTGGCGACGATTCGGTTGTGGTTCTTAATCCTGACTTGATGAAAGTAGAGGAAAAAAAGGGATTTAGCTCTCAAGTCGTTATTGGCGTAAGGCTCAGAAGCTTTGACGAGCAAAAGCAAAGCGAATGGGGCGACATTATTGTCTCTATGTCATCGATTGCAATTGTTAGAGTTTTTGGCGATAGATATCATGTTTTAGATGTTATAAGGACAAACGCCTCTGCTAGGTGGCTTGCGACAAAGATATTTTCCCTTGATAAGGAATATTCTCCAGATTCTTTTGTTATTAGCTCTCAGCAATATAACTTGATTGGTAGCCATATTGAGGAAAGGGAGGCTAGGTTTAATAGGGGAATATACTTTGAGGAAAGCAAGGACCCAGATTCTGAATATGTAGACAGGGCAACTTGGATTATTGAGCCATTGCTAGAAAGCGGCAGAATAACTTTTGAGCCTGGCGATTATGTTCAAGACGTTGCGTCTAATTTTGGGATGTTTCCTTCAGATAAGGGTTCTGATGATGTTGTTAGAGCAATTTCATTAGCTTGTGGTGTTAACTATGGAGATGAAGGTAAGGACTTAGATAGTCATTACTGGGAACCAATTGATAAAGCCGTAGGGTATTAGATATGAGCAGATTAAGCGGAGAAACTAAAAGCTTTACTTGGGATGTGAACACTTTGACTGGCGGACAGACGCATATTTTCCATGAAGATGGAAGTAGCAATTATATTCCTTGGCCAGGAGCAGAGAAAGGAGATTTTGTTTTTGCGTCTCACGCATCAAACAATAAAGGAATAATTTTTACAGGTTCTGTCAGGACAACCGATCAGGTTTATGTTTTTGCTTTCAATCCGGCAACAGACGGAACCAACTCCCAGAATGTGGACAGTGGGACTTTAACTGTTAAGTTGGTTAAACAAGAAGATATTTAAAGATGCATTGGAAAGCTCCAGTAAGGCGTCGCCGGTTTCTCGATTATCCGGTGGAAAAAGAAATCACTTTGACACCATCGGCTACAGTTACTAATGCTTTAGTTCGAGTGCCGCTTATTGGTGATTCTACATTTCAGGATTACGCGAATAACCCTGAAGGCGCAGTTATAGCCCGAGATGGTGATGGAACGGAATTGCCAGTTTGGGTGGCATCCTCTGGAGCACTTGCCCAAAGAGATGGCTCTACTGGGAGTTGGCATAGTACTCCAAATGCTATCTATATGAACGGTAGTTTCTATACGGCAGGAATAGCAACAAATATAGACGGATCAAACAATTCCATCTTGAAGACAACTAAATACGATCCAAGCACTGATACGTATACGTTTAACAGCTTTACTATTGCTGACGCATCTAGTGGCGATGACCACAATGACCCTGTTCTTCTAAATCTCCCAAATAACTATCTTCTTTATTGCTGTCCTGAGCACAATACGGGACGTGATATATGGTATGGGCTAACGCAATCTGCTGATGACGTAGATTGGAACACTCAGCAAACGTTAACGACGGGCGGCGTAACTGATGTTGTTAGTTATTCTCAGCTTCTTTATTTGAGCGGAATAGGCAGCGGTGGAACAATAGTTTTAATTTATCGCTTAAAAGAAGGCGGGACCAAAATGTCTTGGCGGTATAGGACTGCCGAGTATGGAGATGGAGCTGGCTCTGCAGATGTTAATGTAACAACTGGGACTGTAACTTGGGGCACTGAAACTGCTTTATGGGAGACCGCATCAAATACAACTTATCTAGAGTCTGCTGGAGATGGGGTAAATACTATTCATTTCATGACGAGTATTGGCAATCCTCCTGCCTCTGGCTCTCAATCTATTTATCACTTTTACACAAGCAGCTTTAGCACTTGGCACGCTACAGATGGAACTTCTTTAACTCCTGGTGGAGACGGAATTACTCCAGCTATAATTGATGCCGCCTCAAGCTCTAGTTTGGTTATGAAATATGATGATGGGCTTGGGTTCACATCAGATGACGCAATGAATACTGGAGATATTTGCGTTAGAGGAAATAATGTAATTCTTCAGGTGATTAGATTTCGAGGCGAAGGAAACACAATAAACGGAGCGGATACAACTTCCTCTCCTGGTGCAATTACATCTAGAGCTTATCATTGCGTGAGCACTAGTGGTGGAAGCTGGAGCATATCCCAAATTCCTTATGAGTTGGCTCATCGTTGCATCCAATCAGATGGGAATATAGACCATTATTACAGTTGTTTTGCTTGCATATGTCCGCGTGACCCGGCAAATGCTGCTTATATCTGCACTCAAGTTAACAGCACTTCTAGATTTTCTCGTTTGTGGAGAGTTCGTCGAATAACGGACGGGAGCTGGATTGTTGATAAAAGGATAAGTAAGTCTGATTCAATGAAACATTACCTTCCCAGGCGCGTTTATGGGGAACATCCTTATGATGGAAGTATCGGAGGGGAAATTGTTTGGAATGCTGGGGATGAATACATAAACGTGGGAGCGGTTTCAAGGCTTTACACTTCAACTAGATTTCATCCAGTTGCCGGAAGTTATGCTGCTTATGCTTGGGTGAAGGTTCCCTCTGTCTCGAATGGTGACAAAATCTATATTAGAGGTGGCGGCACCTCTTCAACATCAAATGCCTTTAGTGACACTGATGTGTTTGATGATTTTGATGTTGCGATTTTATTGGGTGAAGAAGACGACGAAGCTATAAGTACGTTTAGGGATAGGAGCGGGAACGGAAATGATGTCTCTCGAATCTTTGATCTTGATTGCGGAGAAATGACAGGTATTTATGGAGTCTCTCTTAACAAGACAAGTTCCGATACAGGGGATTTGCATCATCTTGAATTAGAGACTTCAGCTGGTTTTTTTAATTCTTCTGCTGAAGTTACATTAGTAGCCGCAATTCGCCCGATAGAATCTCTTGGAGATGCGAATGAGCATTGCATAATAGGAAATCTTTATTCTGCAGGAGAGACTGGAAAATCTGAGGTATATATTAGGTTTGAGCCAGGAACTAATCGGATTGAAGGCAATTTCACAATGACTGATGCGACTGGATTTTCAGGCGGCATTGTCACGGCAACAAATACAGCGCCAGATGTAACAGATACTCTTGTAGCTATGAGATTTGATAGCGATGGAGATACTAATGCGACAGGCGTTATTACAACTGATGGAACTGATGGGACAGTAAAAACGCATACTTCATCAACTACGATGGGCGCTAGCAATGCTGATGATAGTGTTCATTTTGGTCAAAGAGCTGGTAATGCGGATGAGTTTTACGGGACTATTGGAATGATTTTGATTTCTAAAACTGAAGCAAAATCAGATGCTTGGGTTAAGTTGCTGCATGATAGCGTCAATAATACGGGCTCATGTGTTTCTGGTAGCGGCGTCTTAGGAGTTACGGTTTAGTGGCTTCAAGTGATGTATTAGTTGAAGATTTAGTCTCTAGGGTTACTGAATGGAGGCGATTTAGAGACCAAGAGCATGGTCAACGCTGGCGAGAATATTATAGAGTTTGGCGAGGGCAATGGACGACAGAAGAGAAGAATAGAGAAAGCGAGCAAAGCCAAATAATAATGCCGAGCACTGCTCATGCCATTGATTCTGCAGTTTCTGAAGTGATTGAGGCTTTATTTTCTAAGGAGCAATGGCTAGATACCGGGAATCCATTGCTGGATGATTTATTGCTTTCTGACCTTTGGATGGATAGGCCAAACATAGAGGAAGCGATACTCCTTGGAGCTCTTTACGGAAACATCGTATCAAAGATAACGGTTAGTTTTGACGGGAATACGCCTAAGTTAAGAACTCAAGCAATCCCACCAAATGAGCTAATAGTAGACCCTGCGGCGAATACTATGGAAGAGTCGCTAGGGATTGACCATCATTTCTTCGTTCCTAAACATGTAGTTTACATGGGAATGGAAGAGGGAAAATACAGGTCTGTAAATCTAGAAAATTCTCCTAACTATGTGATTCGTAACGAAAATGAGTCTCAACCCAGGCAATCTGATTACGTTGAAATACATGAGTGGTGGGGCCTTCTTCCAGTTGAAGAAGTAGAGAGTAGGCAGTCGAAGGACCAATTAAGAGAAGAAGCTATAGGAGATGACAATTTAGTTGAGGCTGTTTGCACGATAGCAAACGAAGAAGTAGTTCTTAGGTGCGAAGCCAATCCGTTTGGTAGGGATAGGCCATTCGTTTCGTCTCAATGGCATACGGTTCCTCGTAGGATTTGGGGCCGAGGCGTTGCTGAGATGGCATATTGGCCGCAAAAAGCTTTAGATGCTGAGATGAGGGCAAGAATAGATGCTTTAGCCTATTCTACTGTTCCCATGATGGCCCTCAATACTAGGCAAGTTCCCAGATCAGAGCGTTTCGCCGCAAGGCCAGGCAGGAATATCCCAGTTAGGGGAGATGCTCGTACAGCATTAAATGCGATCAGTTTTGGCGGACCTGATCCGGGCACCTATCAGCAAAGCATTGAATTGCAACGAATGATTGAGGTGGCTACTGGTCAAATTACCTCAGCTTCTCCTATTGGCGACATATCAAGAACAGGGACCGGTCCATTGTCTGCGATTTTGGGCGCATCGGTTAAGCGCTCAGCTAGAACTTTGATGAATATCGAAAGAGACTATGTTGTTCCTTTGATAGAGAAAGCCGCTAAAAGGCTTAACGCAATAGACCCTGGCCAATATCCGAGCCTCCAGAGCCGGCCAAAGATAAATAGCGGAATAGGTATAATGATACGCGAGCTGGAAAATCAACAGCTTGCGCAGCTTATGACTCAGCTTCCAAGCGGAGCAGCTCAGCTATCTATTCTTAGATTAATTATAGAAGGCTCAGCAATAAGAGAGAAAACAAATGTTCTCCAAGTTGTTGATTCTCTTATAGAACAGTCTATGTCTCCCGATCAGATGACTCCTGATCAGGAGCTAATCATGGCGCAATTGCAAGAACAGCAAGCTGCGAGAGAGCAGCGAAGTCGTGAAACAATTGCAGAGTTAAGGATTAAACAAGAGGAGGCAGAAACGAAGAGAATTGACATAAATCAAAAACATCAACGCGAATTGCTGCGTCTTGGTATCGAGGCTGATGAGGCCGAAGCGAAGAGAGAGCGGCAATTAGCCCTTAAGGAGTTTGACGAATCTCAGAATCAAGCGAATCAGACGCAATAATCGCAAGTATGGAGTCCATATCTAGGCTCCGCTCTAACAGCGATTTCATGGTTTATCTTCGCGAGCTACGTGAGGCTAAGCAAGATAATCTAGAGCGCTTTCCTTTTGAGTTAGAAAGTGAGCGCGATTTGTGGCACTTGAGAGGGATGGTAGAAGCATTCGATTATGCTTTAAGCCTTTCTGATAGTGCTGCATATATACTAAGAAATGAGGATTTAAGCGATGAGTGAGTCGCAAAAGGCAAGGCTGATTGATTCGGCGCCACAAGAGGCGCAGCCGGATGAAGGCAGGGGTAATAGGTTCGAAGGTCAGACTTTCGAAGGAAGGTCTGCTTTAGAGAGCGGCAAAGATGAGGCGCCAGATTACGTTTCAGAGAATGAGAATTTGAAGCGTAAATTGGGGCAGCAGGGGAATGAAATAGGAGAACTCAGGAAGGCTCTTCAAGAGCTTCAGTCTAGCCAACCTCAGCCAGAGCCTGTTGATTATTTTGATAACCCTGAAGCAGCAATCAATCAGAAAATGAACCCGGTCAAGCAAGAACTTGACCAAATGCGTGGTGAAATGCTCAAGCAACAGCTAAGAGCAAAGCACAACGATTTTGAACACGTTATTGCAACTCCTGAATTTTCCGAATGGATTCAAGCTAAAAAGCAGAGGCTAGCGGCGTATAAGCAAGCTGATGCAGGAGACATAGAAGCAGCTGACGAGCTTTTATCTGATTTTAAGGCAGAGCGAGGAGAAAAATCGCCAAACCTTGGAAAAGCAAAGGCAAAAGCTTCGGCTGCGACTGGAGAGAGGGCGTCTTCTAAATCCCCTAGAGGGAACGTGTATAGGAGCGCCGAGCTTCAGAATATGAGGGCTTTTAATCCAACCAGATATCAAGAGTTGCTTCCTGACATTAAACAAGCGTACATAGATGGACGCGTCATTGACTAAAGGCTTGAGTTGCTTTCGGCCTTTGGTCGGAGGTAATTAAATGGCAGCTTGGAATCCAACAAACTTTCAAGGCGTAACTGACGCCGCCAATTTTATTCCACAGCTTTGGAGCAATGAAGTAATTGCTGCATATAAAGCTAATCTGGTAATGGCTCCGCTCGTTACGAATTTTAATCATGTCGGAAGGAAAGGGGACCAAATTAACATCCCTGTTCCTGGTCGGCTAAGCGCAGTAGATAAGACTGAAGGCACTGGTTTAACAGCGCAGGAAGATACGGCAGGAACGGTAGCTCTTGCCCTGAACAAGCATAAAGCTGTTCCAATGTTGCTAGAAGATATTGCGGCGATCCAAGGATTGGATTCGATGCGCCAGCACTATACGGATGATATTGGCTATCAGCTTGCAAAAGTCATTGATACAGATCTTCTGGCCTTGTATTCAGGATTTCAAGGTGGTGCTGAAGTTATCGGTGGAGATGGCACGACAGCATGGTCTGCATCTGGCTCAGGTAACGGAACGGCTCTAACGGATGAGGGCATCAGGACCATGATGCAAACGTTAGATGATGTTGACGTTCCAGAGTCAGACAGGGCTATTGTCATTCCTCCGGTTACCAAGAAAACGCTTCTTGGTTTGCCAAGGTATACGGAACAAGCATTTATTGGCGAAGGCGGACAGTCTAATTCTATTAGGAATGGGCGAATTGGTGCGATTTACGGGATGGATGTTTATGTCTCGAGCCAATGCCCAACTATTACGAACACTTCCGGAACAACCTCATATAGGGTTGGGTTGATGTTCCATAAATCCGCAATGGCTTTAGCTATGCAGACTAACGTTAATTTCGAGACGCAGCGAAAAACTGAATATCTTGGTGATTTGCTTGTTGGTCACGTTATTTACGGAGTTATCGAGCTAAGGGATGATGCAGCTGTTGCGTTTGTAGTGCCAGCTTAAGAGATATTTATGATTGATTGGCTAGATTGTGAATTAGACCCCGTCCCTGATTTAAGGCGCGGGGTCTTAGAACCTTTGCATCATGAGCGGATAGCGCCTGGATTTATTAATTTCAATCCAGCAACTGGAGGCACTGATGGATTGCCTTCTGGGATGGGATTCCAAAATTGGCGCGTTAGGCTAAGAGGCCCAAAGGTTATTCAAGAATCAAGTCAAAAAATCATGGAATCTTTAGATAAAGATGGCCAGATAAACCCTGTGATTCTTTGGGCGAGGAATGGGCGTATCTGGTCGTCTTATGGCGGGACGCGTGTTTTATGGGCCGTTTTTGGCAAGCATCCTTTGAAATGCTTAATGGTTGATTATGATGAAGTTTTTAAAGAATGGGAAAAGGTTGATTATGGCTCAGTTATAGATGAGTTTCAGATACCGCCTGTTGGAATTGTTCCTCTTAAATTTGGCTGGGCAATGGGGCGACACTACATGATTTGCGACTCCAGAGAATGGCAGCTTATGACAGAAGAGGAGCTTAACGAGATAAAGAAATCAGATAAACCAAAAAGAAGGAGAGGTCGTCCTAAAAAGGATGCGCAAGCGGCATGACTGATTTTTATTATATTGTTACGGGGCCACATCGCTCAGGAACTTCTATGATGATGCGAACGCTTCGTGATTCAGGAATGCCTGTTAATTATGTTGCAGAGGCGGATTATCAGCTAATCAATGCGGTTAAGCTTGTAGATAAGAGCTACGCTCCAAATCCTCTTGGTTTTTTTGAAAAAGGAAAGATGGAGCCTGGAAAGGTAGTTAAAAGAATAGCTGGAGCTTTATTAACGACAAAGCTGCTCGGCCCTACGCATATTGTTTGCATGTCTAGGGCTCGTGAAGAAAGAAAAGCATCTTTGTCCAAGTGGGGCTTCAAGGGATTCGAAATGCTTAGTCGGTTAGATACTGACCCTATTATAAAATTCAATAAATTCTTTAATAAAGAGATTGCTTCTTTTACGGTTGTTAATTACGCGGATATGCTAGAAGACCCGGAAAGACAACTAAAGAGATTGGTTAAGGCTGGCTGGCCCTTAGTATCGATAGAAGAAGGCGCAAAGGTCCCAACATTCGATTTATACAGGCATCGCTCAAATGCTTATTACGCCCAACTATAAGAAAATATTGAAACAAGACCATGAGCAAAACCCGAATTGGGGCACTACTGGGGCAAGATATGTCGATACGATTAAAAAACTTTGCATTGAAAATAATACTTTAGATGTGCTGGATTATGGGGCAGGAAAAGGAAGGCTTGGAGATGCTTTAGGATTTCCTATAAAAGAATATGACCCAGGAGTAGAGGGTAAGGATTCTATTCCAGAGGCTTCAGATATCGTTATAAGTACAGATGCTCTTGAGCATATAGAGCCTCAATGCATCAGAGCCGTTTTAGAACACATAAGAAGCTTAACAAAAGTTATCGGGTTCCATGCTATATCAACAACAAAAGCTCATCATCGGCTACCAAATGGGAAGAATGCCCATTTAATCGTCCAAGGTGCCGATTGGTGGAAGATGGCGCTTGAAATTGCCAATTTTGAGGTTGAAGAAATAAAGCTAGATTGCAACGCTCCACGTTATGACCAAGTTTGTTATACGGTGATTGTGAGATGAGTAGAAAAACTTTGCTCCAATGCGTTAATGGAGTTTTGACGCTCTTGAGAAGGTCGGCAGTTAACTCTACAACTTCTAGTTCTTATTCAACGCTAATCACTAAATTTGTAAACCAAGCCATTGAAGATGTAGAGGGCGAGCATCTCTGGTCTGGAATTTACAAGGAAACAACCGTTAGCACGGTCTCTGGAACTCAAGATTATAGCCTGACCAACTGGCAAGACAGGGGAAGAATCGAAAGGATAGTAAATACGACTGACGGAAGATACGCCTTAATACCAAAAAGCAATCACGATTGGCTGCTTTTGGACCAAACGGTAGATGATGCTAAACCAACTCACTATAGGCTTTATATTCCAGATGGCTCCGGCGACCCACAAATACAACTTTATCCAACTCCTGATGCCGTTTACTCCTTAACGGTAGCTGGCTATGTCGGCCAAGGCGAAGTAAGCGCTGACTCCACTTTAATTTTAGTTCCATCTGCTCCTGTGATTTACAGAGCTTGGGCTTATGCAGCAAGAGAAAGGGGAGAAGACGGGGGTTCTAATTTCTTAGAAATATCAGAAATAGCAGAAGAAGCCGTACAAAAAGCAATCGACACAGACCAACAATCAAGAGCTGGAGGGAAAGTGGCTCATTGGAGTGTTGTCTGATGCCTTCAGATTTAGTCCCTATAAGATATAGAAGTCCTGGCTCGTTGGGGCTTGTTACTGACGAAGAGGGGTCAGCCATAGACCCGGCATGGGCAGTAGTGCTCACGAATGCCGTAATAAGCAAAGCGAATAGGGTCACAGCTAGAGATGGCTGGAATATGCTAACAAGTTCTCCTCATTCTGATGACACAGAAGCACTTTACGAATTTGTAGAAGATTCAAGCAATACTTTTATTATTAGCGCTGCAGGGTTAAAGCTTTATTCTGGAACCGCGACGCTTACTGATAGAACTGGAGCAGCTCCAGCAACGCAAACGGCGCCAACCGCCAATGACTGGCAATTCGTTACATTGGCTGATTGCTGCATAGGCTTTCAAGAATCACATGAGCCTATACTATTCGAGCCAGATTCAGCCGCAGGCACTCCTTCAATTGCAACGCAAGCCGCTGATTTTGAAGACATTTCTAATACAACAGGATACGCAGGTTCCGCTCCGCAAGGAGATGCCGCAATTGCAACTCATGGGCGTATCTTTGCTTTTGATTCGACTAAAAGAACTATTCAATGGTGCGCTCTTTTGCAGCCTCAGGTCTGGACAGGGGCAGGAACCGGAAGCATTGGTTTAGATAATATCTGGCCAATAGGAACGGATATTGGCGTTGCGCTTGTTGAATGGAACGACTTTTTAGTCGTATTCGGGGAGCGTTCCGTTCTTTTGTTTACCGGGCTCAACGACCCAGCAACTAATTTAACTATTGCAGCAACAACGACAGCATCTGGCCAGGCAGATGCTATAGCAAGCGATGGCCTTGTCGCTAGAGATGCTGTTGTCTCAGTTGGGACTGATTTGGTCTTCATGTCTCGTTCTGGACTTCGCTCCTTAAGTAGAGCGCTTGTCGGTGACAATTTACCGTTTTCAAGCCTTGCTCCACATATCCAGCTACAACTTACTGAAGAAATAGATACGGCAATTGGAAATGGAGACCCAATCAGAATTGAATACCATAGGCCACTTAGCGCAATTGTCGCCAGAATCGGAGATAATTATTGGTATTTTGATGTAAGAACCCTTGGCCAAATAAGAGCCTCAAAGTGGGAAGGCATAGACTGGAAATCCGCGAAAAGCATTCAAGGAGTGCTCTACCTTGGGCAAAATGGCGGCGTTGCCGATTACTCAACTAATCAAGACGATACGGCATCTTATACTTTTAAATATCAAAGCCCATGGATACCGATAACAGGGCAAGCCAATAGAACACTTATCGGGAAAGAAGCTCACATTTATTATGAGTCCGATGTCGATAGAGTTATAAATTTAGACTGGTCCTGGGATTATACGGGGCAGTCTTTTAATGACTCTCAAGTCCTTGACACGACAGATGCCGCAGAATGGGGAACTGGAGAATGGGGAGAGGACGAGTGGGGAACAAATCCCACGCTTTCTGTCCTTACTCATGACTTGGCAGGAGAAGGAAGCCTGTTGCAGTTTTGCTCCTCTACCATCATTGATGGTGGAACATTCGGCATCCAACAGATAGAAATCTTTGGCAAGCTTGGAAAACTAGGCTAATGACGGATTACACGCAAACTACTGATTTTAGTGCAAAAGATTCATTGCCTACCGGCACAGCCGCAAAGAAAATATTAGGCTCTGAAGTTGATACCGAGTTGTCCAATATAGCTACGGCGACCAACTCAAAAGTAGATAAGCCAGGGAGTGAAACCGAAGGCGATATTCTTGTTTATCGCTCATCTGTCTGGACAAATGAAGCGGCTATTCTTCCAGTTGGCTTAGTTCTTCCATATGCAGGAACATCAGAACCAACTAATTGGTTATTTTGTGATGGTCGCTCTGTGAGCGATTCTACATATTCAGTTCTTTTTGCCGTTTTAGGAACAACTTATGGCAATTCCGGCGGGGCCGGAACTTTTGATTTGCCAGATTTAAGATTCAGGGTTCCTGTTGGTGCCGATGATATGGGAACAGCAGCAGGAGCTGCTAGCAGAGATACTGGAACTACATACAGCAGCGGAACGGGAAACGAGGGCTCAGAAGGTGGAGCAAATACACATACTTTAGTAGAAGGCGAAATACCCGCGCATGCTCATGGAGTAACCCCAGGTACTTATTTGTTTGCGACTACGACCCTTGCTGTAGACGGAAATGCTACGAACGTTTTGCACGCGTCGGGATCGGTTAGCAATACTTTTGCAAGCTATGGCGGCAGCGGAGCGCATGAGAATATGCCTCCCTTTACTGTCATGAATTACATCATAAGGTATCAATAATGGCTTTTTTAGGTTCCCTACTTGGCGCTGGAGTTGGCCTTCTCGGCAACCTATTTGGACAAGATGAGGCAGATGACCGCGGAGAGCAACTTCTTGCTCAATCGCAAGGGCCGTCTTCAGTCGTGTCTCCATTTGGTACTTTCTTGAGAGATGGCGATTCAGTAAATCTATCTGCAACTCCTACGCAACTAACTGATTTAAATAGAATTAGGCAAGGAAGGGAAGGACTTTTTAATACCTTCAACGACCCTGATTTTGTTCAAAGCGAAGTAGATAGGCTAAGAGGTATTTCAAGGCCAAGAGAAGATGCTTTACGCGCTTCTTTACGCTCTCAAGTTTTTAACAGAGGCAGGCTTGGCCTTGGAGTTGGGGGCGGCTTAACAGGAAACCTCTTTAATCCCGAGCTTGCAGCCTTGGAAGAAGGTCTGGCTCGAGCAGATATGGCAAGAATTAGCCAAGCAAGGCAAGAACAGAATAGACAGCTAGGTCTCTTGGGAGGCCTATTCGGGCTAGAGAACGATATCTTTAGCCAGGTATCTAGAAATTCTGGAATAGCAGCAGGATTGAGGCCATCCGCTGCCGGACTATCTGGAATGGCGGCTGCAGACAGAAGGTCAATGGATGCAAATGACGCATTTTTTGCGACTTTAGGCAATGCGGTTGGTGGCTTAAACTTTGGGGGAATATTTGGCGGAAACTCTGCTTCTGCTCCAGCTGGTTCAGCTAGTAGCATATTCTCGAGGATTTTTTAATGCCTAATATATTCGGGCTACCCACTCCTGAAGAAATACAACAAGCACAATTTGCTAGAAATATTCAATTGCTTTCACAAGCCAGGCCCGGCCAAGCCCCAGCTGCAGTTGCTGGGCAAAATTTAGGCAATGCTATTGGCTCTGCTTTTGGTATAGAAAACCCACAGATAGCAAGGGCTAGGCTAATGGAGGAAGCGCAAGCCGAAGTTAGGGCAAGCGGAGTCCAGCCAGGGAAAGAAGGTTACTTAGAAGCTGTCACTCAATCTTTGATGAACAGGGGCCTGGGTGCAGAAGCGCAACAAGCTCAAGCGACTTATGCCAAATTTCAAGAACAAATACTTAAGACGGAGAAGCTAAACCAAGAAGTGACTTCGGTTAGGCAAAGGAATGAAGCGCTTGCAGCTAGAGGGCCATATGCTCAAATGTTTTCTCTTTTGCAAGAGGGGGCAACGGCTGATAAGAAAAATGCACTTAACATAGCAAATTCAACCGATGCTGCCGGAATCTTGGCTAATTCTGGAATCGAATCTAATTTATATGCCTCTTTCCTCGAAGGCGTGGCAAACGACGTACAAGCGACTATTGCCACAAATGTCTCGACAACTGGCGGAACAAGCAGAGAAGATTTAGATGCTGGAACCACGATCACTGGAACGACCAGATCTGCAAGAATATCTAGAGGCCAATTAAATTCCATTGTTTCCAAGAACTTAAGTGAACTTGGGATTGATATAAATAGGCTTCAACCTAGAGCCCTGCAAGGGGTTTCTTTAAATTCTCCTGTGCAGCTTCCTCCCGCAGCGCAACCTCAAAGAAGTAGCGCCATAAGTCGCGCAACGAATAGACCTGTTCCTCAATCTCATGTATTGACAACGCAAGAACAACCTAGGCAAGAAACGCAAGCAGCTCCAAACATTAGAGGTAGAACTCGCCCTCAGTCAGAGACTCAAGCAGGAAGGCGATTGAAAGGCGGAGATGGTCGCGTCTTTTCCATAGAAGACGTGGCAAGAGCGCAAAAGAATGGCTTTGTTGAGTTTACTAGGGCAACCTCAAATGAAGGCAAAAAGAGAAATGGCTTGCTGCCTCAAAACGTAGCGGCAGACCAAAAGGACGCAAAGCTAAAACTAAATCAGGTGCAAAGGATTGTTGGCATTGTCAACGATATTGGTGGACTTATAGAAGAAAGAGGACAGGCATTCCCAACCGTTTGGGGTTCCATATTAAGAGATATCAGTCAAGAGCTTAGAGGGTCTGGCGGTGATATCGTAGGAAGTGCCACTAGAGTTTTAAGCTCTTTGCTCCAAAAGCTAGACATACAAGACCCTAAAGAAAGAGAAACAATAAGACGCATCTTAGTTAAGGTAGAGCAAGGACGACTTATTGAAAAAGACCTTCAAAATTTAGGCGCATTGACTGGGTCAGACTATCAAATTGTGTCCAATATCTTCAGAAGTCCAACAGAATATAGCAATAGAGTAAATGGAATAAGGGCTTGGTTCGAAGGCGCTTCTGACTACATGGACAACGTTTACGACGAAATCGGAGACTTGACGGAAAGAGCAAGCCTGAAAAGTTTTCGAGTTAAATCGCCTTCTTCTATTCTTAGATTGTCATCCCACCTTAACGACCAAGACGTTCAGGCAATTATTTCTAGCGTTGAGACTGGAAGGGCCACCCCAGCAAATGGTGCAAAAGCTCTAACAAATTTGTTGGGATTTCAGGTGTCGCCAGTTCATGTTTCCATCATGGCTGCACAAGGCGGATTTGAAAGAAGAGGAGGAACGGGAAGGGCTTTACTCAATACCGGAGAAGGCGCTATAGAAGGAGCCGCGCAAATTGGCGGACAGCTTATAGAAGAGGCTGGGAACGTCTTGCCTCAATTCCCTCCCCAAATACAGCCAGGGGCTCAGCCTTTGCAGCCAAGACCGCAAAGCATTGATTTTATTCAAAGAATCATACAAAGAGAGCTTAGCCAGTGACATTTTCAGAAGTTAGAAAAGCCGTGGCCGCAATAGCTATTCCCCTTATTTCTGGTGTAGCAACTTTACTCGGATATCCTGATCTTCCAGAGGAGGTGTCGAATGCGCTCGTTACAATTTTTGCCCTCATTTCAATTGCAACCGGAGCTGCAGTTTATTTCGTCCCTAATAAAAGTCTTAGCTCTTAGCTTTCTGTTCATCTTGCCAGGGATGCTGATAGGTTGCGCGAGCATGTCTCCTCAGCAATGCGCGCAACTTGATGCGTTCATCTTATCTGTCGAATCACTGCCAAAAACGCCTGAGCGAGAGACAAGGCTTCAATACTATCGTTCCTTAAGGATTGCAGCCGCTTGCCCTCCCGTGCTACCATCTTCTTGATAGACGGGAACTGCTCCGTTCTGTTTATCCAACCTCTCGACACTGATGGTTTTGTGTATCTCTCCTCCCTCTTAGGCAGCGCCTCTTCCTGAGGCGCTTTTTTTTTGCCGATAGCTCTTGACAAACGAAAATTCTTTGTTAGAATGGCGCCTCAAGTGTCGAAAAGAGGAAAGAATTCATGTTTATAGATAACTTGACGTACGAAGATAGAAAAATCTTAGGAAAGCTCAAGAACGCTACTTGGCTCGACTCTTACGAATACGCGAATCTCAGCGTCATTCCGACTAGAACCTTTATGGAACATGGCGGCGTAGCGAATTGCGTAGCAAGCCAAATTAATCTAGTACATCAATTCTTGCATACGCAAGACGACCCAAAGGAACGCTATTGATGCTTGGCAGGGCATTCAAAGACATAGGAGTGCAAATATACGGCAAAGAATGGGCTTCCCAACTTTCAGAAGATTTTGGAGTAGAGCCGACTACTATCCGAAATTGGGCGAAAGGGAAAACGCAATTACCTAAAACGGCAAATACGATATTACGAGCTGCGATAAAGAGGCAGATCGCAAAACTATCCATGGTATTAGAGAGAATCGATATCGATACAGAAGGGCAGAAAAAATGACCGATAAATCCATAAAGCCGATGAAGCTTCGCTCTGGAGAATGGGGAATAAGGGTAGCAGGGTTCGACAATGAAATAGATAAAGGTTCATGCGTCCGGGTCTGGACAAGAGAATCCAGCTATTTGGCAATCGTTAGGAATCTGGTTTATTCAGGATACGACGAGAGGGAGCAAACCGTTATTGCTTTATACGGAGTGAATAGAATACCTGATGATAACGTGTGCCCATTGTGTGGAACTGCCTTAGATATAGAGTCTATGCAAGTGATTGATTTCGGGAAGCCGATTTGGAAAGAAAAGCTAGATTTTGGAGAAACAGGAGGAAGGCCAAAAGCAAAAACAGGATTCAAAAAGAAGCGGCCGGTGAAGCTGGCCGAGGACTCTAGCGAGTCGCAAAGTAACGGTGAAGACCCAGACGATAAAATCCCGTTCTAATGCGAAATCCAGTAATCAACAAGCTCCAGGAAATAGAGCCACGAACCGTAGAATGGCTATGGCACGAAAAAATTCCTAAAGGACGAATAAGCTTAATAGCAGGTGACCCAGGAATAGGAAAATCTTGGGTGTCTTTAGATATAGCAGCTCGTGTTAGCAAGGGAACCGAATGGCCAGACGGACAAGCGAACAAACCAGGAAATGTCGTTTTAATTAATTGCGAAGACGATTTTGGCGACACGATAAGACCAAGGCTAGAAAAGCTTGGAGCAGACCTCGATAGAGTTTTTGAGCTGCAAGGTTGGTGTTCAGATGGTAGCGAATATGTTCATCAAATGACTTTCGATGACATGGACATACTAGAGAAGGTAATAGATGAAATTAATCCATCTTTAATCATCTTAGACCCTTTAAGCGCATATTTTAATGAGCAAACGGATAACTACAGAGACACAAGCGTTAGGAGGGCGCTTAGACCTGTGGCTGAAATGATTATGGAGAAGAATGTTGCGTTCTTGATGATTGCGCACCTTAATAAAACAAGCGATCAGGCAGGTCTTTATAGAGTATCTGGCTCAATTCAATTCAGCGGGGCCGCGAGAACATCGTACTTAGTGGCTTTGGACCCGACGGACCTAGACAGAAGGCTAATGCTTTGCATCAAAAATAATCTAGGACCAGCAAGATTCGGATTTGCATATAAAGTAAATCCAGACAATGGAGTCCATCCAATAGAATGGGACCCAAGAGAGCTTAGAGAAGAAGATTTAGACATGATTGTATCTTCATCTCAACGTCTAGATGAAGAAGTTAGAGAGCTAATGAAGTGGCTCGCAGAAGAAAGCAAAATCCAAAAAGGAGTCCTTATCCCTGGAACAATACGAAAGTCAGCGCAAGAAGGCGGATACTCTTGGAATACCGTTCAAAAAGCAAGAAGAGCTGCAGGATTTAGCGCTGTAAAGGTGAACGATGGATGGAAATGGATAAGCGAAGAAACGCCAGATGCTGGAGGAGGTTGGTACAAAGAATAATGCGCTCAATTATAGGAATTGACCCAGGCATGAGCGGCGCTATTACCGTTTACTCGACGGAGCACAAGGAAATAATTGTCGCCGAAAACTTTAGATTGCAAGAGAAATCTCACGGAAAGGGAAAAGAAATAGACGGAAGAGCCGCATGTGAGCAGCTAAAGGCCTATGCAGGAGTATCGCCAATTGTCTATCTAGAGCGAGTTAAGGCAATGCCTCGCCAGGGCGTATCCAGCATGTTTAGCTTTGGTCGTTCCTTTGGACTAATAGAGGGGATAGTTTTCGCCAACAAGTGGCCAATACACTATCCGCTGCCTAACGAATGGAAAAAGCATCACGGGATAAGCGGGAAAGATAAATCAGCAGCATTAACTCTATTTAAAAACATGGAGCCAGGATGGCAAATAGATTTTTTACCTAAAGAACAACAACTTGGAATAGCAGATAGCTATCTTATTGCAAGATTTGGAGCTTTTAAGGAGTACGGTTAGATGCTTACTAGATATGAAGCAAACGATATGCAAGAACTTCTTAATATGAATCAAGAGATGAAAGCAAGAATGCTAAACAATTTAGACCTATGCGAGGACTTAGCTAATGACGTAAAAAAACTCGGTATAGAACAATGCCTTGCTATTGGCGAATTAATCGATAGCTATATAGAGCTAATAAACGTCGCCTCTGATCTGGCAAGTGAATACGATAAATTTTACGAGAATGGCGATACTTATGAGCGCAAAATACAGCGTAAGCCTTGATTTCTTAAGAAGAGATAAGCCAGAACTTATCGATCACTACATACTCGAGTTAATAAAAGGACAAGCGCCTCAAGTTGTTTCTAGAGAAATAGAAGACATAGACAATCTAGCAATGATGATTGTTTACTTCGCATCTAGATTAGCAGCCCATAGAGAAGAAATTGAAAGAAGAATAATAGAAAGAGAGATGCAAAAAGGAGACAAAGGAGAGGAAAGTGAGGAAAAGAATTGATAGCAAGAAGGAATGGATAGAAGAAAGAGCAGCAATAATTCTAGAAGGAAACAGCTTCCCGTTAGGGATGGGAAGGTGGACATTTGGAATTAGTGAAAAGCGCGCATTCCAGATGGCCGAAAGAGAATACGAAGAATTTATAAAAACAAGCGAAGAACAGCAAGACCATGACAAGACGTGATACTAAATTCATGACAGAGAGGCACAATGAAATACTCAAACACAGAACAGAAGACGTCTACTTCAGATGGCTATCGCACTACGCAAACGGCATCAGTAATCGAGCTATGGGATGGAAAGAGGCAGAAAAAAGAGCAAAGAAAGAACTTCTTAAGTACGACATCAAAAATTTTACTTAGCTTCGCCATCTCCCTGCACATAGTATTGGCGATGATTGAGTGGTTTATAAAATGATGCAGAGACTTGACGGACTACGGGCAGAGCTTGCTGCGGTAGAGTCGCTTCTTGCAGAAGCGCGAAGTGTAAATGACCCTGTAGGCATTTTGCAGTACGGACAGAGACGCGACGAGCTACTTAAGGAGGTCAACCAAAATGATGCAAACCTTAGAAGATTTGATAAATCAAGCAGCTGAGTCCTTAAGCAAAGCAGCCGAACTGCTAAGAAAGCAAGAAGCAATACCAGAAAAAGTAATTAGACGAAGGTGGTCAAAAAGAAGCCTAGAGAATCTCAAAGGAGTAGATAAAGAGCTAGTCAATATAGCATGGGATGTTTTGCAAGTGTCCCCTCTAGATTTCGTGGTCATAGAAGGGTTAAGAACAGAGGCCAGGCAAGCAAAGCTAGTCAAGCGAGGGGCTAGCCAGACAATGAGGTCCTATCACTTAATTGGCAGAGCCATCGACTTTGTCCCTTTAGTCGATGGAGAGATTTCCTGGCATTGGGAAGATTTCAACAAAATAGGGCCATGCTGGGAAAGCACAGCAAAGGATAGAGGAAGCATCGTTACTTGGGGAGGCAGGTGGAAGAAATTTCCGGATGGAGCCCACGTCCAATTAGAACCTTACGCAACGCCTCGAATATAGATCGAACGTTTTCCTCTATATTCAGAAAAGGGACCCGCCTCAACTCATTTATCAATCGAATCAACATAGCTCTTGTAAATCCTATTCAGTTGCCTATCCGAGAGATTAAACTTATCGCAAATATCCTTCCTCAAGTCTCCTTTCAACATCCTTTCCACTATCAGTTGGTTTCTTGGGGGCAGCGCATCAAAAGCCTTCTCTGCGTAATCAAGCATCTTCGCGTGCTCTTGATGGCCATCAAAGATTCCTGCATATTCAGACTCATTAAGAAATTCAACGGAGCGAGATGAGACATTCGTTCCGTGAGAACGAAGCGCATCTATCAAGCTCCACCTTATTCGTAATTTTGAATAGTGCTTGAATCCAGCGTTCCGGTCTTTCTTGTAGCTTACCAACGCCTCCATAAACGAAACAAACGCAACGCTCTCTGCGTCATCATAATTCAGCAGCCCATTAGAGCGCTTGACCCAAAAGCGAACTTGCTTTTCAAGCTCTTCAATAGCGCTATCTAGGTCTTCTTCGTCAACACTGCCCTTTCCTAAGACAATCAAAGCCTTCTTGCTTGCCTCGTCAAAGCCAGAAGTAAAACGCCCCATTGAGAAACAAGCATAGTTGCCTAGATAACAGAAAACCGCATATCAACGGAAGATTTCCAGAATCTTCCTTTGTAGCATTCAGCTATCTCAACTTCCCTCCAAGTCCATTTCCCGGGCATAAGCTCCGAAGGGACTTTCTGAGCTATGCGAAGCCTATAGATGCCAGGACGCAAAGAAACAGGCCCCGTAGCAAGCGACTTGACGACCTCTTCGCCTTCATCCCCTTTCTTAATGAACTGGCGAATATATGTAACCCTATCGCATTCCCTTCTGACGTGTCCGTTGAAATAGGCAACGAGGACCTCTCCAGGCCTTACGTCAGGGGAAGAGACCAAAGAGGAGTCCGTTAGATAAGGCTGCGAGTTATAAACGAATATGGGGCCATCTGAGGCGAAATAAGGCCTAACAAGCACATAGGCAGCCCAAATAACAAGAATCGCCTTGCACAGGAACCAAAAGCTAAATAAACGCCTTCTGTTCTTACCCTTGGAACGCTCATGGTTTAAGGTCTCAACAGTTGCTTTACAGTTTGCCATATAGCTACACCTAGACCCACAACGACAACCCAAAGAAGATGCCCTAACGTAGACTCAGTTATCTTTGCAAACATGGCTTCTCTTCGCTTAGCTGCTTGCATCTGAATCTTCGCCCACGACAGAACATCACGATGTTGGTCTATTAGCTCACGAATTTCGACTGCTTCTGAATGAGTCATCGGCTCATCACTTTCCATCGGGCTATTCCTTCCCAAAGGATAACTCAAGAATATTAGCACTAGCTATATCTTGTTTTTCGGGAAACGAACAAGAATTCACAACTTATAACTTTAGTTAACGCTCCCA
>Ga0224508_10001454_pt1 | contig 21259 bp, 16 predicted proteins | sample SF_Jan12_sed_USG_4_FD_170157 | JGI IMG/M metagenome (GOLD analysis project Ga0224508, IMG submission 170157) | Sediment microbial communities from San Francisco Bay, California, United States - SF_Jan12_sed_USGS_21 | ecosystem: Environmental > Aquatic > Marine > Sediment | place: USA... | reverse complement strand
CTGGACGAACTTGATTTCGAGCATGGGAAGTTCTTTCGCGCGAATAATTATCTGGAAGCCGTGGGAATCATGCAGATGCTGAAAGAGGGGATTGCGCTCGATACGGTAACGAGGCCGATAAATCACACTAGAATTTTGAAATAAGTGCCCCAATCTACAATGTCTGTTTGTATAATGTGCGTGCCGTTAATCGAAATCCATAGCTAACTAACAACAGTTTTTATGAGTAAAGCATCCGCAATTCCACCTGAACTCGTCGATGAGATACGCGGCAAGGCGTTGCACGCGGCTACGCCGCGCAGTTTGACGCCCGGTCAACGTGACTCGTTGTTCGAGAAAATCAAGATCCTGCTCAAAGAGAGGGATGCGGTACTCATTACGCACTATTATGTCGATGAACAGCTGCAGATCCTGACGGATGCCACTGGCGGCTACGTCGGCGATTCGCTGGGTATGGCTGATTACGGTAACCGTCATCCCGCAACCACGCTGGTCGTAGTAGGGGTGCGTTTCATGGGCGAGTCAGCAAAGATTCTCAACCCGGAAAAACGTGTGCTCATGCCAGACCTGGCCGCGGAATGCTCACTCGATCTGAGCTGTCCAATCGAGAGCTTCAGTGCCTTCTGCGATCAGCACCCGGACCGGACCGTGTTGGTTTATGCTAATACCAGTGCCGAGGTCAAGGCGCGCGCCGACTGGGTGGTCACTTCATCAAATGCCGTCGATATCGTCGCCCACCTGCACGCCAGCGGCGAGAAGATGATCTTTGCACCTGATCGTCATCTCGGCAATTACGTGCAGAAACAGACCAGTGCCGACATTCTCAACTGGCAAGGTTTTTGTGTCGTACACGACGAGTTCAAGGCAAGCTCACTGCGGCAACTGATGCAGGAGTACCCGGATGCCGAGGTTATTGCGCACCCGGAGTCGCCTGCCGAGGTGCTCGATATGGCGAGTGCGGTTGGTTCCACGTCGCAGCTGATCAATGCTGCGCAAGCCTCCACAGCGAAAACCCTGATCGTGGCAACCGATTTTGGCCTTTTTCACAAGATGCACGAAGCGGCTCCCGGTAAAGAACTGATTGCTGTGCCAACAGGTGGCGACAGCGCATCCTGTGTCAGTTGTGCCCATTGTCCATGGATGGCGATGAACAGCCTGGATAATCTCGCCGCGGTTCTTGAAGACGAGCATGACGACAGCCACGAGATCCATGTCGACGAGTCGGTACGCAAAAAAGCGCTGAAGCCGATCGAGCGTATGCTTGAATTTTCCCGCTCACGAGGTAAGGCCTAAGAATTCGGGGGACTAAATCACTGCTGTCCCCGGAACTACTGACCTCAATTGATATATGCATTTATCGAAATCGCAGTACATAAAAGGCCTGCAATGCCACAAGTCGCTATGGTTAACCAAAAACAGGCCTCAGTTGATTCCGGAAACCGACGCTCAGAAACAGCACATGTTCGACACCGGGCACGAAGTCGGCGAACTGGCCAAGCAGTTGTTTCCCGGCGGAACCGAGATCGCATTCGATAGCGGTAATTTCCAGGGAATGATCGACAAAACGGCCGAAGCCATAGCGGGCGGCGCGGAGGTGATTTACGAAGCATCCTTTCGGGCGCATGACGTTTTCATCATGGCCGACATTCTCGTGCGCAACGGAGCCTTTTGGGATTTATACGAAGTCAAAGCCTCGACCCAGGTAAAGCCGTATCACGAAAATGACGCGGCTATCCAGTATTACGTGCTGAACAGCCTGTTCCCTGTCGGCAAGGCACACATCGTACATGTGAATACGGATTACATCTTTACCGGTAGGTTGGATGTGCACCAGCTACTTACGATCACGGATATCAGCGAAACCGTGGCCGGCCTGCAGGATTCGATCGAAGCCAACCTGGCCTCTATAGCAACTATACTCGACCAGGATGAACCCGAGATACCCATCGGGTTGCAATGCAGCGATCCCCATGACTGTGATTTCAAGCCTTATTGCTGGGAATCTGTGCCCTGTCCCTCGGTGTTCGACCTGTACCGCCTGGGCGGCAAAGACAAGTTTGCACTCTATCACCAGGGCATGGCGACTTACGCCGACGTTAAGAACATGGCAATGACGCCGACCCAGGAATTGCAGGTAAAGACGAGCTTGAGTGGTGAAATCCATATCGACGCCTATCGAATCGGAGAATTTATCTCCAGTGCCGAGTATCCGATCAATTTCCTCGATTTCGAAACTTTCAGCAGCGCGATACCGAAATACGAAGGGCAGCAGGCCTATAGAGCCATTCCGTTTCAGTATTCCCTGCACGTGCTGCACGCAGATGGCGAACTCGAACACAAGGAGTTCCTGGCCGACGAACAGGCCGATCCGCGACACGCGCTCACCGCACACTTGCTAAACGATGTATCCCCAACGGGAACAATCGTCGCCTTCAACAAGGGTTTCGAGCAATCCGTAATCAAGTCGCTGGCAGCCATGTTTGAGCAACAGGAAACGGCGCTACTAGAGATGAATAAAAGGTTCATCGACCTGATCGACCCGTTCAGAAAACTGATGTACTACCACCCGGATTTCAACGGTAGCTTTTCAATCAAGTCGATATTGCCCGCCCTGTTTCCCGACGAGGACGAACTCGATTATAAAAATCTCGAAGTCCAGGGCGGCGAGATGGCGATGATCGCCTATGCCAGTCTCGAGCAAGTAGAGAATGACGATGAACGGCAAAAAACTCGAGCATCGCTACTCGCCTACTGCAAGCTGGACACCCTCGCGATGGTGGCGATCTGGAGGAAGCTCAGTAACATCGCGGAATAAGAGCAGCACTCGCCCCTTGATCGATCACAGGCGTTCAGCACCGGCTTGCGCCAGGCGGATCTTCTGACCGGTCCTCGGGTTAAAGCGGACTCATTCTGCGCCATCGCCTCCAAAGACCTGACCTTCAGGGCGCATCTGTTCGATTTTGTCGTCCATCAGGCCCTGCAAATGGGCATCGGGCAAACTCTCGAGAAGGTTCTCGGGCCGGTATTCTTTTTTCGGATACTGTTGCTCAGGGTTCGGCGTTGTGATCGTCTCGACATCGCCGCCGTTCATCCTGTCCAGGACACTCTGGTGCACAAGCAACGGGTTTTCACCTCGCGGAGGCGGCTTCTTGTCTGAGGCCATCTGTCGAGGCCGGTCCTTTTCAGCCTTGATCGTTCTCCGGTGTTTGTCTTTCTCCCAATACTCCAGGGATTTGGGAAGATGCTGAACGGCCCGCCAGGCACCTTTCAACGACTCGTGGGCTGCCGCCGTGGCATCGGGCGCAGGGTAGTTTTCGTCATTACCATTCGCCCATTCTCCCTGTTCATTTTGAACTCGACCCATGGCCCGGTTGTAGCGGTACGGATCCACCTTCAAGCCCAGGGCGCAGGCCTCGTGGACCATCCACTGGAGCGCAATCTTCGACAATCCCGATTCCTTTTCGGGATAGCCTCCGCCCACATCCGAGTGGACCCCTGAGAACCAGACTTCCTTGCAGTCCTGTTTGGGAGAGGAAATCCAGTGCAGCTGACGGAAGAAGATTCGTCGTTCATCGATCGCGAGCGCGTGTCGGACGTGCAGAACACTGGGATTTTTCGATTCATCGGAGAGCTTCACCGGATTACGCACCCAGCCGTAGCTCTTGACCGTATCGAACAGTCCCAGGAAATGAATCCGGAGTTGCCAATGGTAAGGATTCCCTTCCGTTATTTCCTTCCGATCCGGGTACCTGGGATCGTCCACTTTCTTGAACTGGCGTCCGTAAGTGCTCCTGAAGCCCGAAAGCATCCTGAAGTCGTTATCTTCCTTGTCCTTCTTCAAGAACAGTTTCAATGCATATGGAATCAGGTTCTCCGATCCCTTCTCGAACAGGCCGCACTGCCTGATGAAAGCCGCAAGCGCACGAGCCGTGTAGGCGCCACGGCTGAACCCAAACAAAAAAACCCTGTCGCCAATTTCGTATTGCGCCATCAAGTAGCTGTAAGCCTCGATGAGATTTTTCGTCAGACCCCGGCCGAAGGCCAAACCCAGCACTTTATTGACCTTCCTGGCGATCAGGGTTTTGTACATCGGGTCGCCCATGGTTCCGACCCCCGGATCGTAGTAGGCAACCTGTGCTTCCTCGGTACGCTCGATCATGCGAAACAGCTTCACGATATTGGACAGGTCCTCACCATACTGATTGCCCGTGCCATCGAGGCAAATAATAATGTTTTTACCTGTTTGCTCTGAGGACTCGCTGCCGGGCTTGTAGCCCGGTGACTCGTCGATGAGTTCATCGTTCATTTGATATTCTCCCCCACGTGAAATCCGTGCTCCTGGACCCCGATATAAAAGTTATATTTCCAGACAAATGCCATCGGCAAAATTCCTTCGGGCGTTCTTTTTTGTTGACGTTTAAGGCCAAAAATTCTAGCCACCATCTAACAGATGATCTAGCCCAAGATCGACAAATTCATGCATATGCGCATCGATGATTTGCCGTGACAGCAGGGAATAGGGTTTCGCGGCGTCTTTGCTCTCCACCAAAAACCGCATCTCCTGCAATATTAATTCATCTATGACCAGGTCCAGATCCTCGGGCAGGTCAGGATGCTCGATAAGGATTTGCGCCAGGCTCTTGATAGTCGCTATATGCAACCGAACCAGGTTCAAATGCTCCCGGCGATTTAATACGAGCTCCGATCGATTCAATCCGTAGGCCAGAATCGAAGCATCGGCCATTTTTCGCTCGATACCGTTCGAAATCCTGGCAGTAACGACTGCATCGTCGGTAAATTTAAGGATATCTTCGGGTTTCGGATTACTGCTGCATGGATTCAACAGGAGTGGCATTTCATTGAACTCGCCACCTTGTTGCGCCGCTCGATTGGCTTCCAATTGTATTGGGAAGCGATCCTTTTTACCGAGGGAGCGAACATTTCCGCTGACGGCATCGATCTGTTTGCGCTTGCGATTACAGTCGATACAGCTGGGTAGCAAATTATCCCAGGATGCGGCAAGCCAGTAATACGCGGGTTTCTTTGCCGAACCATCCTCCAGCTCCACCTGCCCTTTGGGCCGCCAGTGTTCGACATCCATGGGTTGAATGGCGGCATAACGGGTTTCACAGTAAGCACACTTTCCATGAAAAAGCTTTTCCAGGGCTGTTTTCACCTGATCGTGCTTATAGATTTCGAATTTAAAACTCCAGTCAGCCTTGTCCTTGCCGGCGATAAGCCATGCCGCGAGAGATTCCATTGCCTTGCGCATTTCTTTCGCCGCACTTTTCTTGCCACCCCTTTGCCTGCCATCATCCGCTTCGATCAATACGGGTGGGATATCGACCTTGCTTCGATCGATAAAAATCATGTTCCGTTTTCCGGATCGAAGGCATTGGCATATCGCCAGAGCTCACCTATCCGTTTTTTCACTTGTGACCGTCGTGCCTTGCGCGCCGCATCGTCATCATTTTGCATTCGAAAACTTGGTTCCAGCGCGAGGTATTCGTCGATCGCTTCGTACACCAGCTGATCTCGCCTGGTATACCCCAGTACGCCGTACTGCTTAAGCTCGGCAGCCAAACGATCGCAACGTTGAATCTGATCTGGCTTGAGTTCATGTTTTAACGCCAGTAACTGATAGTATTCGCTGAACTTATCGTCGATTCGAGGATCGATAGTGCTGTCCATGCCAAAATGCCGTGAGGTGAGGAGCTGGTCCACTCGCAAATTCCGAGGCGAAGGTAAATCGCCATCCACACTGACGAGACGCGGCGCCGTTTTTTGCTGCCTGGCTGTCAATTCGGGATTCGGCGCCCGCGTTACCAGCAGCACCTCGCCACTGCTATGCCCGCGCAGGCAAAGCGGATCGTGACTAGATACTAGAAATTGAATCAACGGGAAAGCTTTTCGCAGACGCGGCACGATACGCATTTTCCACTGCGGATGCAGATGGGAGCCAATTTCATCGATCAGTACAATACCCTGGGCCTGCTGCATGTCATCGAGGACATGGGGAACGCCGGCCATGATGTCGCATGCCAATGCAATAATTGTTTGATACCCGGCACTGAGGTTCGACAAGGGTTGCCCATCGACCAGAATCTCTTCCCCCTTTTTTTCTAGCTCCTGATTTTCGCCCAATCCCAGTAAGTCCTTGATCGCCAGCCGAGCTGGCTGGAAATCAGTTTCCGACAAGCCTGCCAGCCATCGGTCGGCGTCGATTAGCGGTTGAAACGGATCGAACATATTCAGGAACTGGACCCGGGAAGTCTTACCCACGGCTTCGCCTTCCGGCTTTTCTACCGGTAACAGCCGGGTTGAGCCGTATGCCCGCACGAACACCCCGTGTGGCTTTGCTCCTGACTCGAAGGTGAATTTTGTTTTTGTCACTTTCAAGACGATGGGGCTTCCGTTAGTCAACTCGAGTTCAACTTTAGCGCTACGCTTGCCTCGCATTAAAAAGCCTTGCGGATTAAGGCCCGTCTGCTGCAAAAGCTCCTTTCCCGCGAGAGCCAGCGCAACCGCTTGCAGGACTGAACTTTTTCCCGATCCGTTTTCACCCAATAGCGTCATCCAGCCTGAGATATCCGAAAGCGTCGCCTCATCCTCTGCATGTTCCAGAATGGGTTCTTCCGGAGATAGGGCCGGATTGAGATGCAAATCGTGAATGGCCTTGAAGTTCGTAATATGAATCGATTGTATGGCAGCATTGGTGATCGGTAGTGAATCGACTTCGGAATTGAGCTGTTGGCTGCGATTAAAGGCTAAAGCCCCAGGCCGGGATGCCTTTGCTGGAGACGCCTTGCGTGCGGGCGCCTTGGGCCGGGACGCCTTGGCCTGAGGCCTCTTGGGCTTAGATGCTTTGGGTTGAGGCGCCCTGGTTTGAGACGCCTCGAGTGCCCTGGGCGCCCTGGGCGCGGAAGCTTTGGATCGAGCTGTTCCAGGTTGCGTTTTCCCTGGCGGCGGCGACCCGATTTCCTGAGGCCGGATTACACCAGCCCCGGCTTTGCGGGATTTCTTAATGCCAGGTTCTCGGCTGGCGGGCATTCCAGTCTTTTTGATTGCGGGTTTCTTCCTGCTGGCCTTTTTAACTTTTGACACCTTTATTACTTTTGATTCCCTTTGTTTTTGTGCCTGTGTTGCGTCCTTTAATACAACTTTAATCGTTGGATATTTCACCTTGAAACTCTCTGCGAATTTCGGGTTTTTCAGAAGGTGAGCGGCCAGAAGCTGCCGGCACATCCCTGCAAACGGAGAGTCTGATCTGACAGCTTTTTCCAGAGAAAAAGCAACTCGAACGTTAAAATTCCCGGATTCTTGCGAGGACGTTGTTTTATCAAGCTTATCCAGAATTATTTGACCCAGCTTAGACCTTTTATTCTGCAAGGCACTGCGATTCAAACCGAGTACATTTATCGTGGATCCACCCAGATCTTCACCAGGATCAGAATTACTTTGCATCAGTCCCTGGTCGGCATAGAAGAGATGTTTTTCAGGCCTGCTGTTGCAGGGGTCTAACAGGAGGGGCTTTTCATCCGAAATATCTGCAGGCGATCTCGCAGGCTTCGATCCCTTGGCTAAAGGAAATTGATGCCCTTTGTTGCGACTACATGCTCGGCAAACCGGATAGAGATTGCTCCATTCATAGGCGAGCCAGGGATATAAAGAAACCGGTCTGAAGTGATCGACCACGAACGATTGGTCATCGATGACATCTTCACAATAAGCACATTTTTTACTAAAGAGATTTAATAGACTAACCGCCAGCGCCTTCCTTACCAGAGTAAAATCAAATTTGAAGCGCGCTTGTTTCTTTTGCTTTGCATCCCTTGCCATCTGTTCGCTGAGATGGTCATTCAATTCCGCATATTGGCGGGACGAAAAAAAACTCGGCTTCTTAATCGAATTTCGGTCTACGTGTATCACTGGAATTTCCCGTCGAGCTTGTTATTCCTTTAAAACATCTGACCTGGATAAGTCGCGCACCAATAACGCCAGGGATTGTTACAACAGGCTCGCTATTTGACGAATATTGGGAACCGAAACAATATTAACCAAACATCCCGATTCTTGCCAGGCCATTTGCTACCGGTTCATGAATGTGTCCACCCACCAGACTTTATTGTCTCGCAAAATCCCATATTCAAGAGAATGCGGAATCCAGGTTTGGTCGCAATAAATCGGACGATGATAGAAAAACGTTCCAGTATGCTCGGCTACGTAACGCTCCATTTTGCGAAATTGCTTACCCTCGACAGACCAGCCGCGGTTCAACTCCCGGCGCTGGGGAAACAGATTGATATCCAATTTGCCGCCGCTGGCGTGCCCCAGAAAATGTCCTCTATCGGCAGTGAAGGCTTCATCACCCAGAGTCTTACACACGGATACATTGACATCGGGAAAGCCGCGCATGCGGCTGGAGTCGCGTTTCATTAATTGCTCGACAGACAGGGCGTAGGCAAGAATGACTCGTTCCAGGCTATGGTCGAAAACGAACACTGCGAGATCGAGATTAATTTCCGACAGGTTTACTTCGGCATACTCCTCGTAATAATCTTCGCACCACCGATCTGTACGCAGCTCCCAATCCGCAAGTGCTGGCGGCACAGGCAAACCGGCATGCCCAAAGAGCTTTGTGAGCGCTGACTCTTCGTTTTCATTCATCAAGTCATGCTACGCCTTGTTTCGACCAGACCCAAAAACTTTACCGATTAACGGATGCTCCCGGCTTTCAACCGGTGTTCCCGGTGGAAAATGTACAGGCCGCTACCGATAATCAGGGCTGCGCCGGCCAGGGTCCAGCCATCGGGTAAATCGCCAAACAATACGAACCCAAACAGCGTCGCCCACAGCAGGGAGCTGTAGCTGAATGGCGCAACCACCGAGGCGGGTGCCGCACGAAACGCCCGAATCAAACACAGGTGACCGATACAGCCCGCGAGGCCAGCAAACACAAACAACAACCAGTCGAATGCCGCCACCGGCTGCCAGTAAAATGGCGCAATCGCCGAAGTAACCGCGGCGCCTACGACAGCGGTGTAAAAAAGCGAGGTAATCGGCCCGTCGCGGCTGCGTAACTTACGGGTAAACACCTGGTACAACCCGTGGGTAAAAGCGGCCGCGAGCACGACCAGGATGCTTAACTGCAGGCTGTCACTGCCCGGGCGCATCACTACCAGCGCACCGACAAAGCCAAACGCGATTCCGATCCAGCGACGCAGGCCGACCTTTTCTCCGAGCAGGGGAATGGAAAGCATGGTTAGGATAATCGGTGACAGGAACATGATCGTCGCCGCCGTCGTCAACGGCAAAATATGAATTCCGATAAAAAACAATACCGTCGTCGCGAACATGAATAACGAGCGCAGGTACTGGTTACTCGGCCACTGGCTCCTGATCTGCAGGGGCAGTTGCCGGCCCATCAAAAGGGCGACAAAAATCAGGTGGAAGAAGAAACGCGCCCAGATTACCTGCACCACCGGATAGCTTTGCATCAGGTATTTCGCGGTGGAATCCAGCGTCACAAACCAGAACATGGTTGCCAGCATCCAGGCGATGCCGATCAGGGGCCTGTCCGAAGATTCGGCCGGAGCGTTTAGCATGGTCAAAATTTAAATCGATCCGTTTCGTTGCCTGGTTACCATTGGCGGGCTGTGGAAAATGCAGGCGTATATTGTAGCAATCTCTCGCTGCATACAATGGTTGATTCGGGTGACAGTTACTTAGGCTTGTCATTGCGAGGAGCGTCAGCGACGAAGCAATCTCCAAACGCCTAATTTCAAGGTAAAAGATTGCTTCGCTTCGCTCGCAATGACGACGGTTTTGGCTTTAAGTAAGTGGGTTGATTCGGGTGACAGTTACTTAGGCTTGTCATTGCGAGGAGCGTCAGCGACGAAGCAATCTCCAAACGCCTAATTTCAAGGTAAAAGATTGCTTCGCTTCGCTCGCAATGACGACGGTTTTGGCTTTAAGTAGGTGCCATTCGAAACTGTCACCATAATTATTAAATAAATCTGTCCCGGTTATGTATGTATGCCCCGGATATGAGACGACGGTATGGGGATAGTTCATTGTATTAGCACGCTATAGCCCCATCTATGAAACCGTAAGCTTACAATGCTGTCCAATCAGGCTAACCTTGCTCTAACCCCAAAGGAATAGATTTCGATGCTCAATAGTCAAACCGCAGAATCGGTTATCGATCACGCCCTGTCACTGGGTGCTGACTTCACCGAACTTTTCGTTGAAAAGAATGAAACCAATGTTGTGAGCACACTCAGTGATGAAGTCCAGTCGGTCGAATCGGGCATTAATTTTGGCATCGGCCTCAGGCTGGTTTACGGCACCAAGGTTTTATATGGCTATACCAACAAGACTGACCAGGACGAGCTATTACGCATCGTGTCGGTACTGGCAGCCAAAGATCTAAGAGACCCCGTCAGCAGCAGAAACGCTTTTAATTTCAATCAAATCCCCGACATTCACCCGGCCCGCAAAATTCTCTCGGTGGATGCTGAAACTGAAAGCAAGATTGCCTACCTAATGGCGGCAGACCGCGCCGCCAGGGCAGCGGGCGATCAAATATCACAGACACGTGGTTCCTGCATGCAACGCGAACAGCAGGTCGAAATATTCAATAGCGAAGGCTTACACACGAATGACAGACGCAATTACATTCGATCCACTTTAACCGCCATCGCATCCGATGCCGGCGAACAGGCGACCGGCAGCTGGAATGACGGAGGTTTGCTGGGCTGGGAAATTGAAGCAGGACTCAACCCAAAGCATACCGGTGAAGAGGCCGCCAGGCAGGCGCTGGTTAATCAAACCGCCAAACCATGCCCTTCCGGTCGCATGCCGGTGATTATCGGCAACGGCTTTGGCGGCGTCATCTTCCACGAAGCCTGCGGACACCTGCTGGAAACCACGTCGGTCGCCAAAAAGGCATCGGTATTCCACGACCAGATGGGTGAAATGATCGCCAGTTCAATCGTGAGTGCAGTCGACGATGGCACCATGGCCAACGAATGGGGCTCGATCAATATTGACGACGAAGGAATGCCCACACAAAGAACCCAGCTGATTAAAGACGGCCAGTTAACCAACTTCCTGGTCGACCGCATCGGTGCTCAGCAAACGGGATTTGCGCGCTCGGGTTCAGGTCGCCGTGAGTCTTACAAGTTCGCGCCTGCATCGCGTATGCGCAATACCTTCATCGAACCGGGTGATGCAAAGATGGACGACATGGTCGCCTCTATCGACAAGGGTATTTACGCCTCTCACATGGGCGGTGGTTCGGTTCAACCGGGCACCGGCGAATTCAATTTCGCGGTCACCGAAGGTTACTATATCGAAAACGGGAAAATTCAATATCCCGTTAAAGCGGCCACCTTGATTAGTACCGGACCCAAGGTTCTCAAGGAAATTTCAATGATCGGTCAGGACTTTTCGCTGGCCTGCGGAATGTGTGGCTCGATCTCGGGTGCTGTGCCGACTACCGTTGGACAGGCGACTTTAAAAGTCGATGACATACTGGTGGGAGGTAACGCCTGATGAGTGCCTCCCCAGAAAAGACAGCAAATATAACCAAAGCACAAATGGCCGAGCAGGTATTAGACCAGGTGGTGAGTGCCGGCGCGACCGGTGACCTGATCGTCGACGAAGGAGAAACGCTCTCGCTCAAGGCCCGCGACGGCGAACTCGAAGAATACAAAGTGAGTTCGTGCCGAATTTTCGGATTGCGGGTGATTAAAGATGGCCATATTGGCACGGCCTACAGTGAAGCGGTTGACGCTGACGCCCTCGGCTCAATGGTTGGCCAGGCACTGAATAACGCCAGCTTTGGCAAGGTCGAGTCTCACGAAAACATCTTGCCCAATTCTGACCATCTGAAAACAGATGATGCATTGTTATGCCCAGAGGAACAGGTTTCGATTGAGCAGAAGATTGAATTGGCACTCGAAATCGAGAGCGGGCTTACCGCGAAAGATAAAGTAAAAAATGTGCCCTACAATGGCGTGCAGGATATCACCAGCCAACGACAGATTTTCTCCAGCGCAGGCTTAAACGCATTATCGCGTAGCCGCATGTGCGCCTCGTACGCATATGCATTAGCCGAAGACGGTGAAAAGAACGCGATGCAGGGCACGAGCCAGGTGTCGCGATTATTTTCCGGTTTAAACGCATCCAGCGTAATCGATAAAACTTACGAAAAATGCATCGGCCTGCTCGATGGAAAGCCCGTTTCAAGCAAACACTACGACGTGATTTTCGACATCGATCGCCAAAAATCGGTGTTTGCCGTGTTCGCCATGATGTTTTCCGGAAAAGCCGCGAAGGACGGCATCAACCCGATGCGAGATAAAATCGGTTCAGTCATTGCCGACTCACGGCTGACGATTTACGACCACCCACTCAACGTAGATGGATTCGGTTATCACTTGTTTGATGCCGAAGGAACCGCCACCAAAAAATCGGAACTGGTAGTCGATGGCTGCCTGCAAACACTGATACACAATAGCGCCACCGCTTCTTATTTCGATACCCAAACCACCGGACACGCGAACCGCGGACCCAGGTCGACCCTGGGCGTCAGTCTGCACCAGGTTGAAATCGCCAAAGGCTCCGATGACCTCGCGACACTGCACAGCGGCGAATACCTGGAGCTCACCGATTTGACCGGTTTGCATTCCGGCGCCAACGCCATTTCCGGCAATTTCAGTTTCGGCGCTTCCGGATACCTGTGTAAAGACGGTGAGCGCATCCAGGCGGTCAGAGGCATTACCGTCGCCGGTAATTTTTATGAAATGTTAAATAAAATATCAATGATCGGTAATCAACAGAACTGGGATGAAGGCCGATCAGCGTTAATGCCGAGCATTCGGTTCTCCGACGTTGCAATTTCTGGATGAAGGCTGGGCTCAGGTGTGAGAGTGCTGCCTGGTAAGCGAATTAACTAATCTCCCCGCCCCCCCTCCCCTTATGCTGTATTACCCCTCGATATAGAACTAACTATCTGATTTTAATCAGTAATTCTGCTATAATTGCCAAACCAAAATCGACAAGGAAGTTGACCATGTGCAAGCCCGCCACCGACGCTTCACCCACCACCCAATACCCCGAATCCCTGGCCCGCGCCGACGCCCTCGAGCGTGAAATCACCGACCTGTGCGCACAAATCAACGCCGCCAGTTACCGCCTGCTGCAATTGATCGCCGAACTGGACGACCAGCAGCCCTGGGGCGCCTGGGGCCTGGCATCCTGCGCGCACTGGCTCAACTGGCGCTGCGGCATCGGCCTCAACGCGGCGCGCGAAAAAGTCCGCGTCGCGCACGCACTCAAAGGCTTGCCGGCGATATCCTCGGCGTTTGCCAGAGGCCAACTCAGCTTCTCCAAGGTGCGCGCGCTGACCCGCATCGCCGATAGCGCGAACGAAACGGAATTGCTCGAGCTCGCGCTGCACGCGACCGCCGCCCAGGTCGAAAAACTGGTGCGCGGCTACCGTCGCGCCGGCCGGCTCGCCGAGCGCGAACAGGCGATGGCCAACCACGCCGCGCGCGAATTGAACTATTACCACGACGAGGATGGCTGCCTCGTCATCCGCGCCCGGCTGCCGGCCGAGGAAGGCGCGGTCGTGCTGCAGGCACTCGAAGCCGCCATGGACGCGCAACGCGCCGCCGAAGACGAAGCCGCCAGCGAAGACGTTACCGCGGTAACGTCCACAGGCGAGAACCGCTTCGCGCAACGCCGCGCCGACGCCCTCACGGAGATGGCCGAAACCACGCTGCGCCACGGCGCCGAACCGCTGTCATCGGCCGAACGCTACCAGGTCGTCGTACACGTTACCGCGGAAACGCTGGCTGCAAACGAAGACGGCCGCGCCGAGTTCGAATGCGGACAGCGCCTCGCGCCGGACACCGCCCGCCGCATCGCCTGCGACGGCAGTTGGCTGCGCATCACCGAGGATGCCGACGGCAATCCGCTCGACATCGGCCGCAAAACGCGTGCGGTGCCGCCCGCCTTACAGCGCGCGCTGAGTTCCCGCGACGGCGGTTGCTGCTTCCCGGGCTGCACCCATCACCGCTTCGTCGATGCGCATCACATCCGGCACTGGGCGAACGGGGGCGCCACCTCGCTCGACAACCTCGTTTTACTGTGCCGCCGCCACCATCGCCTGGTGCACGAGGGCGGGTTCGGTATCGAGCGTAACGCCCGCGGTGTCATTCGCTTCACCCGCCCCGACGGCCGCGTCATCGACGAACATCCGCAGTTACCCGCGAGCAGTGACATTGACAGTTTTCGCGACTCGGTTTCGGGTAAAGGTAACCTGCCGATCGACGCATCGGGCTGGGTTATTCCGGAGGCCGGGATGGATTTCGACCTGGCGGTTAGCGGTTTGATACGGCTTGAGGAAACGCAGACGCCTCTGGTGGAGAGATCGTCGTCGCACTGCCAGCAGCGGTCGTAATGGATAAGGGTCAGGCCTCAATGGCACTTACTTAAGCTCGTCATTGCGAGCGTAGCGAAGCAATCTTTTATTTAAAATCAAATATTTAGAGATTGCTTCGTCGCTTGCGCTCCTTTATGCCCTGTGGGTATCGCAATGACAGCAGTTTTGGGCTTAAGTAAGTGCCATTCGGGTCAGGCCTTACATTTCACAAGCTTTAGAAACAGCAATATCAACTGTAAGACCTGACCCCGTAATTAACTCTCCCGGGTCTTGCCGGGATACAATTCCCCAATCCAATGACCGGAATTCAACCCCCTGGAGTTAACCATGACCTATGTCGTCGCCAACCGCGTATTCGTGAAACCGGATTACGCAGATGAGTTCGAGCAGCGATTTAAAAGCCGCGCCGGCCAGATCGATCAGCAACCGGGGTTCGTCCTCATGGAAGTATTAAAACCCCGATCCGACGACACACCCTACGTCGTGCTAACACATTGGCGGGACGAACAGGCCTTCCAGAACTGGGTGGGCAGCGACGATTTCAAGCTGGCGCACCAGAACCCGATGGCCAAAGAGGCCTTCCTGGACGGCGGGGGCCTGGAGCGCTACGAAGTGGTTGTATCTTCGGGCTGAAAAATGGCTCAGAAAAATTGGGTGTCAGAGAGCAAATATTTCTGCTATTAGGAACAATTGTTCCCTGACACCTATTAGCGGTCGCCTTAATTGCCAAATCCAAATAGGTATACTGTCCCCGGAATTCCTACCATATCTCCACCCCCTGGGCGGTCACATTTTCGGGGTCACTTAGGTGGCAGGATCAAATGTTCGATAACGTCAATCGGTTTCTTCGTTTGGTAGAACCCTGAAAATCGAGTATTAATAGCTCCCACGTTTTGCTCCAGGTCACTTTGGAGCAAGAGACCAGGGAGTAAAATTGAGCACAGTTGTCACCACGCCGGTCAGTCGCACGCCACAAGGCATCGCCGCAATTATGCTTGGAATGACACTTTTCGTGTTCCAGGACGCGATGATGAAGTCCCTGCTCGTCGATTTCCCGATCTGGCCCTTGCTGTTGGTGCGTGCGGTCATCTGCTCACTGGTCATGGTGCCATTGATCCTGTATCTCGGGCCTCCGCACCGGATTCTGACACCGCTGTGGCCGCTGCACGTCACGCGGGCCCTGCTGTTCGCCTTCGGCTTCTCGCTCTATTACACCGCGTTTCCATTCATGACCCTGGCCGCGGTAACGACGATTTTTTTCGCCGCGCCGCTGATCACGGCGGTATTCGCCTCCGTGTTTCTCAAGGAACGCATCGGCATCCATCGAATCAGCGCCCTGTTGCTTGGGTTCGCTGGCGTGATTATCGCGATGAAACCGGGCACGGATTCGTTTCAATGGGTCTCGGTGCTGCCGCTGATCTGCGCCTGCTCCTATGCGACCTCGCAGATGCTGGCGCGACGGATCGGTGACCGTGACACCGCAATGATCGCCGGGGCCTATACCATCATTCTCGCGGGTTTAATCGTGTTGCCACTTGGATGGTCGCTCAACGTCCTGTTCGATATCGGTGCGCAGGCCGCGCATCTACGCTGGAGCTGGGAAGCTTTTACATTCGGCACGCTGCCGTGGCTCGTCCTGCTGGGAGCCCTCGGCATGGTCGCCTGGACGCTATTGTCACGGGCCTACCAGATCGCCGACGTCGGTGCAGTCGCGCCGTTTGAGTACGCTTACCTGCCGATGGCGGCGGTGCTCGGCTATATTGCCTTCGACGAAGTGCCAGCCTCGAATACCCTGATCGGCATGGCGCTGATCATCGTCTCTGGCATCTACATTGCCTACCGTGAAATCGTCAACGCCCGCCAGAGCATCATGCCGACGGCCGAGGCGAGTTTCGCCCCCGGCAACCCCGGCATCATGCCCGATGCCCACGAGATCGACCCGGACGCAAAGCTGTAGTCGCGTTTGCGTAATCACAACCAGGGCATACGCGCCTACAACTAGAAACCGGTTAAAGGGGTCAGATCCCAGTTTTCTCTAATATTAGAAAGAACTGGGATCTGTCCTCTGAATTTGTAAGGAACAATTGCTCTCTGACGCCCAATTTCCCTCTGCAAAAGATATTCGCCTGCATAACTTTAGAGCTATATGCCGTCAATACGGGATCAAATAAACTGTCGGCGTTACCGGGCTGATTTACTTGAACACCCCGCTCCCTGATGGCAGAAACGCGGCTTGCCTCGCACAACCTCTGCAGCCGGTACAAGGTAAAACGGGGTAACCGGATCGGAGAAAAGCCATGTCAACCAACCTTAGACGCTCCATTGCCGCGCAACGCGCCGTATTGCACGACCTGCTCGCGGCCGAGCTCGCGCGGCACGCCAGCGAGATTCCGCCGTTCCTGGGGGATCGAGAAAAGCTCGATGCCCGGCTGCAGGAGATTTTTCGCCAGATCGATGACTGCAAGTATGTCTACGTGCTCGATAGCGCCGCGGTGCAAATCAGTTCGACCGTCAACCGTTACGGCGCCGACGCGGAAGCGTTCAATCGGGACCGCTCGCAACGACCCTACATGCTTGCGGCGATGCGCGATCCGTCGCTCATGTTCGATTTATCCGAAGCCTACATCAGCCGCAACAAGAAACGCCCCTCCCTGACCGCAATCCAGGCGATCGTCGACGCTGACGGCAAGCGCATCGGTTTTCTCGGCGTGGATTTCGATTTACGCGAACTGCCGCACACGGAAGTGCTCTACGAGGAGCCCAGCCGGTGGCGCCAGATCAAGGGTGACCCGGCCATTCGCTCCGGGCTGTTCCAGCAGCAGCGAGTCACCAGCCTGATGGACGAAAAAATCGATCACGTGCTTTCCCTGCACGAAGCCCTGATGATCGACCATGGCGTGTTCCACATGCACGTTCATTTTTCCGGCAGTCGCTCCACCGTCTGGCATATCGACGACCCTTACGTTTACCGCCTGCTGTCGATGGACGAGCTAGCCGATACCAGTATCTGTCTCGCTTATCCGCGGCGCCCGTACTTCGCGCGGAATACCGTGCCGACCTCCGCCATAGCCCCGATTTTTCAGCAGCTCAAGGCGCTTCGTTTCGCCGACGAAACCATCTACCTGCGCAATGCCTCGCTGAACCTCGTCAAGGGAACGGTGTCGCTGAATTTTTCCTGCGACGGAACGCATTACCTGGACTACCGGGATTTTCTCGAGCGCGGGCTGGACTTCTGGATTGGCTCGGAAACCTTCCCGACCGCCGTTTGCGCCGCCGCGCCCAGCGACCTCGACCAGCAAAAACTGGAAGCGCAGATCGAGGAACTGGCGGGAGAAGGCTGTATCGCGGTGAACAAGCTGCTCTACGCGCTGGACAGGAACGAAGTGCCGGAAAAGCTGGCCGGGCTCAGCCCGCCTGAACGAGAGTACATCTACAATGAACTCAAATCGGTAATGGATATCTACGAAAGTAATATCCGCGGCGCCTGACGCGTGCATACGCCAGCCTGATCCCGCGCTGGCGAATGACTAATCGGGATCAGGTATTCGATTTTTACACCGCAATACAAAACCAAAGCCCCGACTCTGTTTTCTAAATGAATCATTTCACGCCATTATCGATCCCTGGTAAAAACTGACCCTGCCTGGCCCTATACTGTCCCTGACATGTAGCGCGATATCGAGCCAACATCCCAACCGGAGGAACAAAAGGTGGCTAGATACCGAGTTGGTTCAACCCAGTCCAGACGGCGTAATTTCGCCTACCCCGGACGGACCCGTTTCGATTCAACCGACAAACGCGGCGAGGAATCTTTTGGCCTGACTTCCCGCCAGCTGCACGCCATATACACCGGCTGCCAGACCGCTAAAAAGCGGCGGCTTCCCCGCGAGGAACGCTGAGGCGAAAAATATCGAGATATCGGGGTCAGGTCTTACACCACGCCAGCGTTTTTAACCGCAAGGTTAAAGGTAAGGCCTGCCCCCACTCCCGCCAAACGTAAAAAGCCCGGGACGGCGCACGGTCTGAACAGGCGGGCATATATTGCTGGACAAAATCCCCGACTTGGCGGAATCTAGCCCGTCTATCTCGCCTGGACGGCGCAAATGTCGGATCAAGCCACCATAGCCTCCCCCCATGCAATCGACAGCCGCCACGGCTACGCGATGCTGTTGATGGTGCTCGGCTCGGTCGCAATCAGTTTCGGCGGGCTGGTGCAGCGAAATATCGAGGTCGCCAGCCCATGGCAAATCAACATTTATCGCTCGCTCGGTCTGATCGTCGCGATCGCGGCCATCATCGCGATCCAGAACCGCGGCCGGTTTTTCGCTACCCTGATGTCCGTGGGCCGCTTCGGCATCCTCGCCGGCGCGCTGCTGGCCGGCGCGGGCCTGAGTTTCATCCAGGCGTTTACCTACACCACCATCGCCAACGCGCTGTTCATCATCGGCGCCATCCCCTTTTTCGCCGCGCTGCTGGCGCGCTTATTCCTCGGCGAACGCCTGCGCCGCGCGACCCTGGTGACGATGCTGTTCGCCGGCTGTGGGCTCGGCCTGATGATCGCCAACGGCATCAGCATCGGTTCGGGCTTCGGCAACCTGATGGCGCTTACCACGGCGCTTTGCTTCGCCGGCTTCGCTGTCGTGGTGCGCTACCGCCGCCGCGTGGAAATGCTGCCGTCGCTGCTGATCGGGTCGGTGCTGGTGATCGCCGTATCGCTGCCAGTAACCGGCGGCCGGCTGTCGCTGCCGCTGAATGACATACTGCTATGCCTGTTCTGGGGCGGCTGCCTGTCGGGCCTGGTCAACTGGACCTTCATCATCGCCTCGCGGCATCTCGCCACCGCCGAGTTGACGCTGCTGATGCTGATCGAATTCGCACTGGGCCCGGTCTGGGTCTGGTTGTTCATCGACGAAGTTCCGCATCGCTGGACACTGATCGGCGGCAGCGTCATCATCGTCTCGGTGGCGGTGCGCGCCATCCTCGAATTGATTAACAAACCGCAGCCAGAGCAAACGCCGGGGCAGCCGGTCTGAGTTTTCGCGGATGGCGGCGGGGACGATATACCTGTTTCGAAGTTAACCGATAATTTTTCACCGATATTACCCGCCATTCGAGAGCGCTGAATTACGGGGACACAAACCATGTTTCGCGACGCAGCACAAAAAAATAATGTATCCCCGGAATACAACTAAGAACCGGAATCAGGCTGAAATACAAACGCCCAGGTCGCCCGCCCTTCAGCAAAGTCTAAGATTAAATAAATCTGTCCCGGTTTTCGAAGGGGACGCCGCAGTGTCGCTTCATTTACCGCAGGGTATCGGCGGTGTAGAAACCCGGCGAGCGGCGGGTCCGGTTCACCGCCCGTTCACCAACGGCAACCGAATCGTAATCTCCAGCCCGCCGTCCGGGTGGTTGGCGGCGCCGATCTCGCCGCCGTGCAGGCCGATCGCGCGCTTTGCGATCGCGAGCCCGAGACCGTGGCCGCCGCTGCCGCGGTCGCGGGCGTCGCCGACGCGGACGAACGGGTCGAAGACGCGCTCGAGCATCGATTCGGTGATCCCGGGGCCGTGGTCGCGCACGCGGACCTCGAGCCAGCCGTCCGCGATTTGCGCGGCGACTTCGACCGCGGTGCCGGAGTCGGTGTAGCGGGCCGCGTTGCGGATGACGTTTTCGAACGCGCTGGTCAGCAGCGCGGGGTCGCCTTCGATCGCGGCCGGTGCCGATTCGACGATGACGGCGCGGCGGTCGTCGGCGGCGAGTTCGAAGTTGCAGTTCTCCACCAGCCGTTCGAGCAGTGCGTCGATGTCCACCGTTTCCGCGGCGATCTTGCCGGCGCCCGATTCCAGGCGCGAGAGCGTGAGCAGCTGGCCGATGAGGTCGTTCATGCGCTCGGCCTCGAGCGCGATGCGTTCGAATTCCGCCGACGCCGCCCCGCCCTGCTTTTGCTGCGCCAGTTCGAGTGCGACCAAGAGCCTGGCGAGCGGCGAGCGCAGTTCGTGCGAAATGTCGCCGAGCAGCTGCATCTGCGCGCTCACCAGTTGCTCGATGCGCGCGGCCATGTGGTCGAAGTCGTGCGCGAGGTCGGCGATTTCGTCGCGCCGGCCGCCGAGCCCCGGGGCGACACGCTGCGCGAAGTCGCCGGCGGCCATGGCCTGGGTGGCCTCGCGCAGCTGCTTGACCGGCCGCAGCAGGTAGCGCGCAAGCCAGTAGCACAGGAGCCCGCTCAAGAGCGCAGTCACCAGCAGCGGCAGCGCGAACACGCGCGGCCGGCCGAGCACGCGCCACAGGCTGACGCCCTGGAAGTCCGGCATCAGCACGAAGCTGCGCCCATCGGCGACGCGGATGGCCATGGCCTGGCGCATCATCATGTTGCCCATCTGGCCCATCTGCCCCATGTGATTGCGCTGGCGGCCCACGCGGAACGCGAGCTCGGGCGGAAGCGGCCGGCCCAGCAGGTCGAGGTTTTGCTCGTCGAGCAGGTAGTAGGGCGTCGCTTCGCGGCGGTCGAGTTGCGCGAGCCAGCGCTCGAGCCCGGCGACGCCTTCGCCGCGGGCGATGCCGCGGGCCTCGCGGATCAGCGCCATGTGCCGCTCGTGCGGGTTTTCATCGGCGGCGCGGGCGCGCGTCTGCTGCAGGTAATACGACGCCGCGACGAGGGTGACCGCGACGAAAAAAACCAGTGACAGCCAGAAGGCGAGGAAGATTTTCCAGTAGAGCCGGTGCACCGATCAGTCCTCGTCGAGCACGTACTGGTAGCCGACCCCGCGCACGGTCTTGATGCGCTCCTCGCCGCCGGGCAGCGGCCCG
>Ga0224508_10001453_pt1 | contig 21267 bp, 19 predicted proteins | sample SF_Jan12_sed_USG_4_FD_170157 | JGI IMG/M metagenome (GOLD analysis project Ga0224508, IMG submission 170157) | Sediment microbial communities from San Francisco Bay, California, United States - SF_Jan12_sed_USGS_21 | ecosystem: Environmental > Aquatic > Marine > Sediment | place: USA... | reverse complement strand
GATTCTCGCTCCCACGCCCCTCTCACCGAGCGACCAGGAGCGCTGTGCGATCCGCACGGCACTTCCAACTTCAGGAGGGTGGTGATATGAGGAACACGATTCGAATCTTCTCGATCGCGGCAGGGATCGCGCTTGTCATTGGCGTCGGTGCTCCCGGCGTCCTGGCGACCGAGCCGTGCGGCGACCACGGAGAATGCAAGGTGTTGATCGAGATCAATTCCACGGACGGGGACATCGGCTTCCACTTCCTGTTCGACGGGGACGACCTGATCTCCGCGCGCATGGAGGACCCGGACGGCGAAAAGATCTACCAGAACCGGGCCTCCGGCAAGCTCGCGGAGCAGTTCCTGACGGAAAACTTCGCCGAGAGCGCTGAGCCGCTGTGCTGGCCGGATCCCGAAGCGGATGCGGACGACGAGATCGTTACGCTCGAGGAGTTCCTCGACCTCTGGGAGGCGGGGACCTACACGTTCATCGGACGTGGCGAGGAAGGGGAAAAATCCGAGGGTGAGACGACGCTCACCTACGAGCTCCCCGCCGCTCCCGCCGACGTAGACTTCGACGGCAGCGTGATCAGCTGGTCCGCCGGAGACGACCTGGGTAACTGCGCGTCGGCCGGCGAGCTCGACGTGCTCGTGATGGACGGCGTGCTCCCGGTGCATCCCGAGAGCGTGGCCGTTGCCGCCTGGGAGATCGTGCTCGAGCCCGACGTCGACGACGGCGATCCGGCGGGCGCGCTGGTGTTCTCGATCCGAGTCGCCGGTGATATTCCGCTCACGCAAGTCACCGTGCCGGCCGACTACCTGGCGTCGCTGCCCGACGACACGCCGGTGAAGGTCGAGGTCGGCGCGATCGGCGTTGACGACAACGCGACGTTCAGCGAGGAGGATGGTTTCTGCGTCAACGAGGACGAGGGCTGCGAAGACTGAGCCCGGCTTGACCGAACAAGGGACAGGCCCCGATCGCCGGCTGGCGGTCGGGGTCTAGGAGGTCGCGGCGTCGTCCATCAGGCCTTCGCGAGCCCTAAATGCCCGTACCAATTCGGCCGAGACAAACAGGCCGAGCGCGAGTCCCACCGGGCCGGTGATCTCGATGAAAGCGGCCAGCCCGACGGCCGCCAGCAGGCTAAGCAGCGTCGGCCCGAAGGAGAGCGAGATCGCCCGGGCCCAGAACGGGAAGAAGGCCGTCTTGTTATGCAGTCGGAGCATCAGGCCCACGAGGAGGCCGTTGACGATCAGGAAGGCCGCGGCCGCGACCAGCAGAGCCAACAAGCCACCGGTCATTCCGGTCGACCCGGCGGCGGGCAGGATCTGCCAGACCACCGCGGCGGCCGCCGCCGACAACGGCAACGCACCCAGGTTGAACGCGACTTGCATCGGCTTCGGTCGCTTCTTGCCGGGCGCCACTGCGCTCAATGTGCTGGCGAATGCGACGAGAACAGCGCCCAGTGGGCCGACGATGGGAAGCGCGCAAAAGGTGAACACGTCCCCCGGGGTTAATTTTAGATTGAGCCGTGGGATCTGCACTGAACGCGCACCGGTCAGGGCGGCCAGCGCGATCAACGTGAACAACGCCGGCGTTCTCTCGACCAGGCCCTCATGGGGCATCGCGATCGCCGCGGCTATCGCTGCCGCGTCGATCCCGATGATGTAGAGCTTGGAGAGCTTGTTCATGGTGTGCCTTCGCGATTAAGTGATGGTTTCACGTTCACGAAAATCACGATCAGTCTGTTACCAGTCCATCGGCCGTGTCGGACCAGAGCATCGCATCCGACCAGAGCATCGCGTCGGACCAGAGCATTGCGTCGGACCAGAGCATCGCATCGGACCAGAGCATCGCATCGGACCAGAGAATTGCATCGGACCAGAGCAGCGCATCGGACCAGAGCAGCGCGTCGGACCAGAGCATTGCATCGGACCAGAGCAGCGCATCGGACCAGAGCAGCGCATCGGACCAGAGCATTGCGTCGGACCAGAGCAACGCGTCGGACCAGAGCAACGCCTGGGAGAACTGAGAGTTACCCCAGCTGACACCCGTGTTCTCGAAGCCGATCATTCCCGTGGCCTCGTCTTTGAGCGCCTTGGGTGACGGTGCTGCGGACACGGTTCCGGTTTCGTACAGCGCGCCGGTGATGTCCAGCATCCCGGCTCCCTGCATGAATGGATTGCCCGCCGGAGGTTTGACTGCCGAGCGCATCAGACGCGCCTTGACCGTCGCCGGATTCAATGTCGGATCCTGATCGAGCATCAGCGCCGCCACTCCGGAGACCACCGCCGCCGACATGCTTGTGCCGGAGAGCAGCATGTAGCCCTCTGCGGTATTGCCGACTCCCGCGATCTTCTGCCCGGGGAAGATGGTCTCTAGACCGGAAGCGGTCGAGGAGACCCCCACCAGCCGGTTCCCGGGCGTGACTAGATCGGGTTTGACGAACTGATCGATCAGTGTCGGTCCACGGGACGAGTAGGACGAGATGATGTCGTCGGACGTGTCGGTCGTACCCCACTGGGTAACCGAGCCGACTGTGATGATCTTGGAAGAGTTGCCGGGGCTTGTGATCGTGCCGAAGCCGTCACGGCCCTGGTTGCCGGCCGAACAGACCACGACCACTCCCGCGTCCCACATCGCCTCGACGGCCAGCACCAGCGGGTCGTTCGCTGCGGATTGCTGGATCGCTTGACCGAGCGAGATGTTGGCCACATCGATGCCGTACTGGTCTTTGTTCGCCAGTACCCAGTCGATGCCGGCGATCACGTCGGAGGCGTAGCCCTGACCGTCTTGATCGAGCACGCGGACTGAAACGACGTCGGCGCCCGGCGCGATACCGCCGTACGCACCGTTCGAACTGGTGCCGTTTCCTGCAACGATGCCGGCGACGTGCGTGCCATGACCCCACGGATCTTTTCGCGGAGATGGGTTGAGGCAGCTGTCGGCGTGAGGGCTTCCTTTCTGAAAATTGTTCTGAACGTCCAACGCGCTGTGGGCTTCGCTGTAGATGGCGACCATCTCAAGACCGCCGACCCAGTCGCGACTGGTGCTGGTGCTCCCGGCCGAAAACTCGTTGCCCAGGGCCAGGTCGTAGGCCGGGTTCCAGTTGCTGAAGTTGCCGCTGATCTGCGCGCTATCGACGAGCACGCCGTCGAGGTACATCGCGGCCATGCCGTTGGAGTCACGGGTTACCACGACGTGTTGCCGCGTCGTGGCCACGCTACCCGAGCTACTGCTCAGCATGGTGTTCATCCCGTTCGCTCCGTTGGTCGTGGTGCGAAGGCGGAACTGGTAGCGGTTACCGTTCTGGCCAAGCGTGAAGTTTCGGTTGTAAGGGTCGATCGAGGAGCTGACGATACGCGCCGGGCCGCCTTGACTGGCCAGGCCGGGAACGATCCAGGCTTCTATGGTGATCTCATTGCTGATCGCCGAGGCGCGGAGGAGTTTCTTCGGATCCTGGGAACTCAGTCGGGTCGCGCTGTCGATCTCGAGTCCGTCGCCCGTCCATGTCACGTTGGACGGGTCTTCGATGGTCAGGTCGAGTGCGGTGGAGACACCGGAGGTATCTCGAACGACCGATCAGTCGCCGTCCTCGAAGCGGAACAGGGTGTTCAGTCCGTGTTCGATGCGGTCACTTCGGAATCCGCAACTGGAATAGGCGGGGAGGATGTCGACGCTCTGGATCAGGGAGAGATCCGGATGGCTGTCGATGCCCGAGTCGAGTACGGCCACCGTCACGCCGGTGCCGTCCAGCCCGTAAGCTCCAGCCTGGCTCATGTCCACCGTAGACCGAGGGTCGTTGATCGAAGCGTCAGCGAAGGCGGCAACCGGCGCATCCAATGCCATGAAGGAAAGCGCCGGATGATCGGCCAGCTTCTCCAGTGCGCCGGCAGGCAGGCGCGCGGCCACGGCTGCGATGGATTCGAACTCGCGAATCACCTCACCGCCGAGTCCTCGCACACGACCCGTCAGGTTGGCTCGTTCCGAATGCTTATGCATGAGGAGGACGTCGACCATCTCTCCGGGCGAGGCCATCTGCGCCTTGGCCCGGGCAGCGGCGCTCATACTCTCGCCGTGCGACCCCGCGACGACCGGTTGGGCGACGAGGCACACTCCGGCGACCAGGGCGATCAACGCCTGTAGTCGCCAGGAACGTGTTGTACTTCTCAGGGTCTTAGTTCGACACATTGAAACCTCCGCATCGGCGCGGTTAGTCATTCGTCACACGAACTCTTTCAATTCACGTGCCAGGGTGCGGTTCAGCCTCGCGAGGCTTGGTTTGGGGAAAATTCGCGTTTTAGGTGGTGTTCGAAGGGTGGGCGACGTGGGCGAAAACCGGTCGCTCTGACCGATTCCTCATCATCCTGTCCTCATTGACGGTGCCGAGACCAGCGTGTACAAAACATGCCGGAGCTCATCGGAAGAACCATGAATCAAGAACGCACCGTTTCCAACAAGCTCGATACGGACTGGCTCCTGCTCCTTGCGGCCTGGCTGCTCGTCACCACCGCCAGCCTGGGTAGCCTGTTCTTCAGCGAGGTCATGGGGCTGCCTCCTTGCTCGCTGTGCTGGTATCAGCGGGTGTTCATGTTCCCCCTGGTCCTCGTGCTCTTCATGGGCCTGTTCCCCTTCGACGCCAAGGTGGTGCGATACGCTCTCCCACTGTCCGCGGCAGGCAGCCTGGCTGCGCTCTACCACATGCTGTTGCAGGTCGGAGTCATTCCCGAGAGCGCCGCACCCTGCAGCCAGGGGGTCTCGTGCGCTGACGTCGATCTGAGCGTGTTCGGATTTGTTTCGATACCCATGTTGTCCCTCTTTGCATTTGGAGCGATCACAGCGCTCCTCATCACCCTATTGCGGAGCTCGTCTCGATGACTTCAAAGCAGAAACTCGTCCTGGTCCTCGGTGCTGTTGGCCTACTTGTCGGGGGGTTCATCCTGGCCACTTCTTTGTTTAACAACCAACGGGCCGAAGAGCTGGCATCGATCGAGAAAGCAAGCCCCGTCGACAATGCGTTTGTTCGTGGCTACGCCCAGCGGCTCGGGCCACGCGACGCGAAGGTCACTCTCGTGGAATTCCTCGACCCCGGCTGCGAGTCCTGTGCAGCCATGTCCCCCCACGTCAAAGCGATCCTCGACGCACACCCAGGACAAGTACAGCTGGTCCTGCGGTACATCCCCCTGCACCAGGGCGCCGACACCGCGGTCAAGATGCTGGAAGCGGCTCGCAAGCAGGGGAAGTACTGGGAGACGCTGCAGTTGATGTTCGACACCCAGTCCGTGTGGGCCAGCCACCACCACCCGGAACCCGAGAAGCTACTGGAGATCCTGCCATCCCTCGGCCTCGACATGACCCGCCTCGAGCTCGAGATGCAGGGCATCGATATCGCGCACATCCTTCAGCAAGACATGGCAGACGCCACGACACTTGGAGTGCGCAAGACCCCGACCTTCTTCGTCAACGGCAAGCCATTGACCCGTTTCGGCGTACCCCAGCTCCAGGCCCTGGTTGCATCGGAGGTCGCGGCCAACCCGTAGGTCGGGCGCACCGACTCAGGTGTGCATCTGGGTGTCCAGACTCCTCGGACGCACCGTCCGTATCCAGTCGTCCCGATTTCTTGAATTCTGATCCCCCGGACCTATGTTTTTCACTGAGGGGGTCCCAATGTCCGCACCTGTCACCCATGAAACACCGGACCAGTTGCTCGAAAGGCTCGAGAGAATGGGCCTCGGGCGGGTCAAGAAATTGTTGTCCGACCGGTACTTCGAGGACAGGGCGGTCGGGCTCGTCACCGGTTGGGTTGCGCGCCAGGAACAGGAAATCGAAGACAGCCGGCCCAAGCCCATCGACCCGATGCAAGTCGCGTTGCAGGAAGCGAATCGCCAGACACAACAGGCGCTCAAGGAGGCTGCCAAGGCCCAGGTCGCTGCGAAGCAGGCCCAGGTCGCCGCGCAGCGGGCCCAGCGTCAGGCCACGATCGCGCTGGTCACGTCGTGCGTCGGCATCCTGACGGCGATTCTCGCGATGTTCGCCATGGCCATTCGATAGCCTCCTATCGCTTTGTAGCTCGCAGTCGGCTAACTTCTTCTTTCCGGTATCCACCGAAGCCGTCCCCGCCGAGTCTCCGATACGAGGACTCCACATTGACTTACGGATTTGCCGAGCTGATCCACTCGTTCGGAATCCCCGCGCTCCTCGAGGCGCGGGCGCACGTCGAGCGCGACGAAGTTACCGTGCGATCGACGCTGCCCGGAGCCAAACGCCTGTTCGGGGTCGTGCGACCATCGAGCGGTGGCGCGCTGAACGTGAGCGCCCGAGCCGACGTCCGCCCTGACGGCGGGGTCGAACTGTCCGGCAACTGCTCGTGTCGAACCGGGCGGCACTGCGAGCACGTCGCGGCCGTGCTGCTCTCCGTGCTTGGCGGCGAGGGGCTGGAGCTAAAAACATGGAAAACGAGCGAGCCCAACGCAAGAGCCGACCGCGAGTACCGCTTGCTCTACCTGCTGGACCGCGAGCCGCTCCGGCGGCGTCTGACCGTGCATCCCCGGACTGTCCGTGTTCTCAAGGGTGGACGCTACGGTGCGGCGAAGCGGTGTGCCTTCACCGGGGGACCGCGTCGTCCGAAGTACGTGGGCGGGGACGATGGCGAGCTCCTGCTCGCAATCCTGGCGCACGCGGTCAGCTACCGCGAGACACACAGTTTCTACGCCCCGCTGACGATCGACGCGGAGTCCGGCGCCCGCTTGCTGGAGCGACTGCTGGCCACCGGCCGCTGCCATTGGCGCGACACGAATTCACCGCCGCTGCGTCCCGGTGAACCGCGAGCCGAGTTCGTCGGCGTGGACAACCCCGACGCTGTGTGGCTGGCCGTCGAGCCGCCGTGGTACGTGGATCCGCGGGGGAGCGTCGCCGGCCCCCTCGAACTGGGGGTCGAGAAGCAAACGGCGACCGCGCCGTCCGTCCCGCAGGTCGTCTCAGCCGAAGATCGCAAATCCGTACCGGTGCCTCACCTGCGGTTGCACCTTCATGGCACGCTACCTCTGGTGAAGCTCAGGTTCGATTACGACGACCTGACTGTCGACCTCGACGACGACCGGGCAATCGCGCTTCGAGATTTCGACATGGAGATCGTCGCCGTCGAACGGCTGGAGGACATGGGATTTGTGGAACTGATCGAGTTGGCGCCTCCCGAGACCAAGGACAAGGAGTTGGCAGGGGAGTTCCTGTCGGTTCTGGACGATGAGGACAGCGAGGGGTTCCTGATCGAATTCGTTCGTCGGCGCGTGCCGGAGCTGCGCGACGCAGGTTGGGTCGTCGAGATCGACGACGACTTTCCCTACCGCGTGATCGAGGGTGAGCAGCAGTGGTATGCCGACGTCGCTGACGGCGTCGATGAGACAAACCCGTGGTTCGATCTGGAACTGGGCGTGGAGATCGGCGGCGAACGCCACAGCCTGCTGCCGATCCTGGTTGAGATGTTGCGCGATCCCGCCTTCTCGCTCGACGAGTTCCGATCGCAAGTCGCGGGCGAATTCGCCCTACACACGACCGACGGCCGGACCCTGGTACTGCCGGCGAAGCGTGTCCAGGCGATTCTCGGCACGCTGATCGACCTGTTCGGGGAGCGTCCGCTCACACCGGGCGGGGCGCTCTCGCTCTCGCCGCTCCACGCTCCGCTACTGGCCGAGCTGGACGAGGCGCTGGGCGACGCCGCGCCGGTCTGGACCGGCGGCGAACGCACGCGTGAGTTAGGGCGCAAGTTGCGGGACTTTCAACGGATCGAACCGGTCGCGGTTCCCGCCAATTTTTACGGCACGCTGCGCCCCTATCAGCGCGACGGGCTGAACTGGTTACAATTCCTGCGAGAACACGACCTGGCCGGAATTCTGGCCGACGACATGGGTCTGGGGAAGACGGTGCAGGTCCTGGCGCACCTGCTCTGTGAAAAGCAGGCGGGTCGTGCGGACCGCCCGAGTCTGGTGGTTGCTCCGACCAGCGTAATCGGAAACTGGCGCAGCGAGGCGGAGCGGTTTGCGCCCGATCTGCGAGTGCTCGTGCTGCACGGCAAGTCGCGCAGTGCGCACTTCGAACGCCTCGCCGAGTACGACGTCGTCGTGACGACGTATTCCCTCCTGACACGCGACGCGAAGGAACTGGCCTCGCAAGCGTACCACGCACTGATCCTCGACGAGGCGCAGTTCGTCAAGAACGCGAAGACGAAGGCGTCCCTTGCGGCTCGCTGGATCGAGGCCCGGCATCGTCTGTGCCTGACGGGTACGCCGATGGAGAACCACCTCGGCGAACTGTGGTCGCTGTTCCATATCCTGATGCCGGGTCTTCTCGGCGATCAGAAGCAGTTTCGAAAACTCTTCCGCACGCCGATCGAGAAACACGGCGACGATGTCCGCCGCAAGCAGCTGGCCGCCCGCGTTCGGCCGTTCCTGCTGCGTCGCACCAAGGACGAGGTTGAGGTCGACCTGCCGCAGAAGTCCGTGATAACCCGCTCGATCGAACTGGGGAGCTCGCAACGCGATCTCTACGAGAGCATCCGCCTGGCGATGAACGACAAGGTGCGCCAGGCAATCGCACACACGGGACTCGGACGGTCGACGATCGTGATTCTCGACGCCCTGCTGAAGTTGCGTCAGGTCTGCTGCGATCCGCGGCTGCTCAAGATCGAGGAAGCGAAGAACGTCGCAGGAACGGCCAAGCTCGACGCGTTGATGGAGATGCTGGAGGAGATGCTCGAGGAGGGTCGGCGGATCCTGCTCTTCTCGCAGTTCACCAGCATGATCGCGCTGATCGAGCAAGAGCTGCGTCGACGTGAGCTGCGGTGGGTGAAGATCGTCGGAAGTACTCGCGATCGCGAATCGCCGGTCCGGCAGTTCCAGGCGAAAGAGGTGCCGCTGTTCCTGATCAGCCTGAAGGCCGGCGGGACCGGGCTGAACCTGACCGCTGCCGACACGGTCATTCACTACGATCCGTGGTGGAACCCAGCGGTCGAGGACCAGGCGACCGACCGTGCGCACCGCATCGGTCAGGACAAGCCGGTGTTCGTCTACCGGCTGATCGTCTCCGGAAGTGTCGAGGAGAAGATGCTGGCGCTGCAGGAGCGTAAACGGGAGTTGGCGGAGGGGATCTACAAGAGAGGCGGGGCGAAGGGTGGGACGCCGCTGTCGGCGGCGGATCTTGAGGTGTTGTTTCAGCCATTGGACGCGAGGGGCTAGACTGGACCCCAGGACAGATGGGAGGTCACGATGGATCAGGAAACTGAACGGATCGAGGCGCTTCGCAGTTACCGCATCCTCGACACGGACCCGGAAAAGTGTTTCGACGATCTGAGTCTACTGGCTTCCTACATCTGTCAAACGCCGATCGCACTCATCAGTCTGATCGACTCCGATCGCCAGTGGTTCAAAGCGCGAACGGGAATCGAAGCCCGCGAGACTCCGAGAAAACTTGCGTTCTGTGCCCACGCTATCCAACAGCCGGAAGTCTTCGTGGTCCCGGATACGCTGCTGGATGAGCGCTTCCGTGATAATCCGTTAGTGCGTTCCGATCCGCACATCCGCTTTTACGCCGGCGCGCCTCTGATCACACCGGAGGGGCAAGCGTTGGGAACGCTCTGCGTGATCGACAGTGAACCCCGGAAACTGACCGATGAGCAACTCGAGGCGCTGGAGGCGTTGCGCAATCAGGCGGTCGGGCAACTCGAACTACGGCGAAACTTGATCGAACTGAGGCAGGCGCTCAAGGAACGTGACGCTGCCGAGGAAAAGCAAACCGAATTGGTCGACGAACTGAATGAATCGCTGGGAAAGGTCAAGAAACTCAGTGCGATGATCCCTCTCTGCTCGGCGTGCAAGTTCGACATGACGTTCCAGGCCGAGACCTCGGCCATCGATACCGTGACCGACGGAGTCATGCAGGTCCTCAGCGACAACAAGTGGGTCGGCCAGAATGAATTTGCAATCGAGACGGCTTTACGGGAAGCGCTGGCCAACGCGATTCGTCACGGCTGTAAGCTTGACCCGACCAAGCGGGTGCAATGCTGCGTGACGTGCGACGAGTCCGGTGAGGTGTTGATTGTCGTTCGCGATCCCGGGACGGGATTCGACGTCTCCGCGGTGCCCGATCCGACGAGCGCTCAAAACAAGGTCAAGAGCAGCGGTCGTGGCGTCTTCCTGATCAACGAATTGATGGACGAGGTTCGGTACGCCGACGAAGGTCGCGAGATCCACATGAGAAAGACGGGAAAGCCGAGGGTCTAAACACACAAGGTGTCCCGTTGTGTGTTGCGACTATCGTGGGACCGGTTGGCGAATCCACGTCGTCCGGAAATCCCGCGTGACCTGTGCCACGAGCGCATCGACGAGCACACCGTAGGCCTGTTCCGGATCCTCGGCGTCGAACGTGATGTTCTTTCGATCGAAGACGTTGATCTGACCTACGGTCTTCGTCGCCCGAGCCGATGCGCTCCAGATCGATGCTCCGGTCTTGGTTTCGATCAGGTCGACCGTGAGGATGGCGTCCACGTTGGCCGTCAGGCTTCCCGCCTTGAGCGTTCGAGAGACACTCAGGTTGGGTCGGACGTCCGACACGTCAATTTTACCGACGAGAACCGTCTGGGCTCCGTGTTTCTGTGCGAGCCTCTTGATCGCGATGGTGTCGCGTTGATCGCTGTTGGCCTCGACGTTCATCATCCGTACCAGACCCTGGTCGCGACGGGCGAGATCCGTGAAACGACGCGTCGCAAGCGGCCCGAGTTGACCTTCGTTCGTAGAATCGAATTCTACGACCGCGATGATCTCGTGTTGGCTGAGATCGATTCGTGGCGGAACCCTCACGTTTTGATAACGCGCGGCGCAACCCGCAGTCGCCAGGACGAACAGGACGGTCAACACGGTGAGTCGCTTCATGGCCTGGCTCTCCTTACCCCTTCAGGAGAACCTAGGTTCTGAACCGCCGGCATACAAGCAGGGGCGATTCTGCCGCAGTTGTCCCTTCCGCTCGCGGGTAGTACGGTATGTGCCATGCGCTGCTTTCGGCACATCCTGGCTATCGCTGCGCTGGCGCTGCTGAGTGTTTCCGGCGCCGGTGCGGGCGAGGTTACCGACCGGATGTGGTTCGGAGGCGGTATCGGCGTCGGTTTCGGCGACGTCGACTTCGTCACTCTCGAGCCAAACGTCGGCTTCAGTGCAACAGACAAGCTGTCGGTAGGGCTGGGCCTGATCTACCGCTACAGCGATGACCAGCGGTTCGACCCCGACCTGACCACCCACGATTTCGGATCCAACCTCTTCGCCCGTTACACCATCGCGCCCAGCTTTTTCGGCCAGGTCGAGTACGAGTACCTGGACTACGAGTTCCGATTCTTCGATGGGTCGGAGGGGCGCGACCAGTTCGACAGCCTGCGAGCCGGGCTGGGATTCTCACAGTCGCTGGGCGGGCGCAGCTCGCTGTACACCCTCGCCCTCTACAACTTCAACCACGACGACGCCAATTCGCCCTACGACGACCCGTGGATCTACCGCGTGGGCGTCGCGGTCGGCTTCTAGCCAACTGCCGGCGCCGAATGGGTCGAACCCGATCGGAAGGTCGATCGCGTTCTTGTATTGTATAGAGTAACACTCTATACTCTGCAAATGAAAATGAAAGCCCTGGAGAGCGCCTCCGGCGTGCCGCGGTCGAGAATTCACTTCTACCTTCGTGAGGGCATCCTCCCGCCCGCCGAGAAGACGGCTCGTAACGCCGCCTCCTACGGCGAGCACCACCTGCGGATTCTCAAGGCGATCGGCCGAATTCGTGAGCTAGGCGTGCAGCTTCCGGTCGTGCTTCTCAAGCGGGTCGCCGAACTCATCGGCCGAGGAGTCGAGCCGGAAGTCGCGATCGAACTCGAGAGGGCAGTCGTCGGTAACGTCGTGATCGATGGCTCTTCCGAGCCCTTGACCGCTAGCAGCTTGGCGAAGGCCGCTCGCGTGCCGCTCAGCTTTGTTCGAAAGATGATCGAGGCCCGGCTGCTCGTGCCCATCCCGGGGCCTGTCTCGAGCTTCGATGCCACGGACATAAGAATGGTGAGAATGACGCACTCGCTGGTCGAAGCCACCGGGATGGACCTCGGCGTCACGACCCGGATCAGCGACACCGTCCGCGATCTGAGCCGCTACGAGATGGCGCTACGCAACCAGGCCGTCACCGGGCGCGACGATGACGAGAGTGCCGAGCTCACCCTCCGATTCCAGGAGGCCGTCCACGTCATCCATGGCTACCTCTTCTACCGCTGGCGGCTTCACGACATTGCCGAGCTTCGGCAGCAGGAAGGGCTGGAGAAAACAGGAGAAACACGATGACTACCACTTCAGATCTTGGCGACAATCGAGAGGCATCGGATCGCGAGTGGTACTGGATCGCTGCCGTCGCCGGCAGCCTCGCCCTCTTCTGTTACTTCTTCTCATCTGTCTTCCACATTTTGCCCTGGGAGATAGGCCGAATTCTCTTCTACAGCTTCGGCCCAACCCTGACGCTGGCCGCCTTTGCCATCGGCGTGCTCCTTCGCGCCAAGAACCGGTCGCGGCCTTTCTTTCAGATCGGCGTTCTCTTTACTTGCATCGCCGGCGTCGCGGTCAACATGATGGCGGTGATCCAGGACTCGAACTTCACCATGATGGGTAAGGCGATCGCCGAGGCCGAGGTGGAGGCGACCAAAGACGCCCTGGAGCGGATCCTGTGGGGCATCAACTGGGTACAGCTCTCGTTCGACATCGTCTTCGACATCTGGATCGCCGGTGGCTGCTTCTTTCTCGCTCTCGGCGCTTTTCTTTATCTGCGCCAGAGAATCCTGGGCGGCGCAGGCATGCTGATCGCGGCGATGGTCCTGGGCATCAACTTCGCCACCCTGCCCCATCCGCCGGCCGAGTCGGGCCTCTTCGACCCGGGCCCGTTGTGCGCGATCTGGATGGGGGTCTTTCTCGGCCTGGTCATGATCTGGCACCGCCGGGGGAAGCTGTCATGAGACAAACGATCACCGGGATCGCACTCCTGTTCCCTCTTCTCTTCTGGCCGGCGGTGACCCCAGCGCAGGGATCGGCCGCTCTCGATCCGATCCGAGCGGCGGTGGATGAGGGCCAGGCCGAGGAAGCGATTCGAGCGCTCGATGCTCTCCACGATAAGGGCGACGCGAGCGCCGAGTCACACCACCTGCTGGGCCTCGCCTACCAGATCCGTCTCGACGAAGTCGGCTTGCTGAGCAAGCGACGCATCGCCGGGAAGCTCCGCGCGACACTGGAGCGTGCGCTCGAACTCGACCCCGAGCATGTGGGAGCTCACGAAGAGCTTGCCGATTTCTTTTTCTTCGCTCCGGGAATCGTGGGTGGCAGTCGTCGAAGAGCGGAAGAGCAAATCCAGAAGCTCGCGGCCGTTTCGGCCTACGACGGCCAGCGGGTGCGCGGTCGGCACGCCCACAGCACCGAGAAATACCGCGAGGCAGAGAGCCACTTCACGAAAGCCCTCGAGCTGAGGAATGAAGATGGTTGGCTCTGGTACCAACGCGCCAACGCGAGAGTACAGTTGCGCGAAAAAGACGTCCAGGCGTTTGCCGACTACGAGCGCGCGCTGGCGCTGGGGTACGACGAGCCGATCGTCCACTACCAGATCGGTCGGCTCTGTGTTCGTCTGGAGACCTGTGCGGAGCGGGGCGAAGAGTCTCTCCGGCACTTTATTGCCAACTCCGAAGGAAGAAACCTGGCCTTCGGGCGCTACCGGCTGGCTCAACTCCACGAGCAAGCCGGTCGCCTTCGCGAAGCGCGGGACGAAGCCAGGAAAGCGATTGCGATCGAGCCCAAGCTCGACGCCGCTGAGGCTCTGCTTGCGCGAGTCGAAGAGAAGATGGATCTGCCAGGCTCCGAGAGAAGCCGTGGCTAGCCGAGGCCTCTGCGATCGGTGATCTCAATGATGACGGGCCCGATGACCGCTGGGTGACCGGACTTCGGTCATTGTTGCCCGACGCTCGGTCGGTCCCCGTCTGGGCGCACGACCGATCGCGAGCCCGACGGATTGGAGCGGGCCCGTCGATAGCACTCGCATCTCGTTGCAAGTAAGGGTTTTACCGCCCTGGCGGTCACCCGGTCGCCACTCTGGTTCGGATCTTGCACTCATGCAACGCGACGAACCGATCGTCAAGGAGACCGACATGACCCGATTACGATTTTGGCTCGCACTTTTACTCGTCGTGTTCATCGCGCCGGCTCTGGCCGGTAAGCCCGTTGACCGGCCGACCAACATGAGCGAAAAGGCCTTCGAGAAGGTGCGGGGGAACCCGCATGAGATGGTCGACCTGATCGTGACCTACCACGTGCGGCCGGACGCTTCCTCGCGAGCTCGGATCGAGCACGCCGGAGGCGCGTTACGTCGTTCGTTCGAGTCGATTCCGGGTCACGCGATCCGCGTACCGGCTCATGCCGCCGTGTCGCTCGCCCGGAACCCCAACGTCGCCTACGTCACCGTGGACGCTCCGATCTCGGCCCTGGCGGTCGAGGGCGCGCAGAGCCCGACGGAGTTGTACCCCGACGCGGCGAACCTGGCCTATACGGGACAGGGCGTGGGCATCGCGGTCGTCGACAGCGGTTACAAGAGCCACTCGGATCTATCGGGATCGGTCAAAGGCACGTTCAGTTTGGTCGGCAACAAGGCCGACGATCAGTATGGTCACGGGAACCACGTGATCGGGATGATCGCCGGAGACGGAAGCGGTCAGGGCCACTTCAAGGGTCTGGCACCGGGCGCGGACGTGTACGCGGTTCGGGCACTCGACGATCTTGGCGAGGGCCTGACTTCCGACGTGATCGGTGGGCTCGACTGGGCGATTCAGATGATGGTCGCTCTCGATATCCGCGTCGTGAACATCTCCCTTGGACATCCGGTCTACGAACCCGCGGCGCAAGACCCGCTGGTTCAGGCGGTAGAGGCGGTCTGGGACGCCGGAATCGTGGTCGTCGTCTCCGCCGGCAACGACGGGCAAAACGGCTTCGGGACCATCACCAGCCCCGGCAATTCACCACGAGTGATCACCGTCGGCTCCGCCTCGCACTACTCCGACGGCGATCCCTACAACGACATCGTATCGACCTACTCGTCCCTCGGTCCGACCGCCGGCGATCATTACGTCAAGCCGGACCTGCTGGCTCCGGGCAACAAGGTGATTGCCACCGAGGCGGCCCGCGGTTACCTGATGAAGACCTACCCCGAGCGTGAGGTTACAGCTCCGGGCGATAGGAACAGCGACTACTTTGTGATGTCGGGCACGAGCATGTCCGCCGCAATGGTCACGGGCGCCGTGGCGCTCATGCTAGAAAAGGAACCGGGGCTGAACCCGGACACGGTCAAGGCGCGGCTGATGCGTTCGGCGCGCAAGCCCGACATGGGAAGCCCGTTCTCCACCGGCGCCGGCGTGCTGGACGTAGCGGCGGCCCTCGAGGAAACCGGCTACACGAATTTCGCCCCGTCGCCCAAGGCCTATCGCCAGGGTGGCGCCACCGTCTCCGCGACGATCGGCGATGGGTTCGCCGACGCGACCTACGCCAACAATGACGGCTCACAGCCCTGGTCCGGAAAGTGGAACGAAGCCAACGACGACGGCTCGCCACTGACGGGTAACGTCCGCATCGAAAACGCCCGGCTCTTCATGGACAACAAGGATGGCGGTTCGCTCGAGAGCATCAGCAGATCCGCGGACCTCTCCGGGGTAACCTCGGCCACGCTGAGTTTCGTCCTCGACAGTTTCGGGGAAGGAGGCCTGGATCTCGTTGCAGTCGAAGTCTCGGACAACGGCGGCACCAGCTTCACGACTCTCGAGGTGCTGGAAATCGTCGGCACTCCCGGCGGACTCCGAACCTACAATCTTGGTAGTTCCATCATCTTTAATAACCAGTTTGTCGTGCGCTTCCGCATCGTCCAGGGCCTCGCGGCAACGACGCAGTTCATCGGCTTCGACGAGGTGCAGCTCTCCGCGCTGTCCGACGACGGCACCGGAGCGGTCGGATTCGACAACACCGGCATGACGTGGGGCGGTGAGGAGTGGTCTCAGGCCATCATCTGGTCCGACGCCATCATCTGGGGCGATGCGATCATCTGGGGCGACGCCATCCTCTGGTCCGATGCGATCCTCTGGGGCGATGGGCTCCTCTGGTCCGACGCGATCCTCTGGGGCGATGCGATCCTCTGGGGCGATGCGATCATCTGGGGCGATGCGATCATCTGGGGCGATGCGATCCTCTGGGGCGACTCGACTTTCGCCCGGAACATGGCCCTGGCCCAAGCCGCAATCTGGGGCGACTAATGTCCGGAAAACTCAAACTCTACCTGGCGTGTGTGATCGGTGCTGGAGCGCTGGTCTTGGGCTCGTCCCTGTTCCACTGGGAGCCTGTCGACCTGCAGCGTTTCTCGCTCTACCTGTTCCTGACGCTGTTCGCCTCCATGCTGAAGATGAAGCTGCCCGGCATGACCGGTTCTTATTCCCTCGGCTTCCTGTTCGTTCTCATCGGCGTGCTCCACTTCAGTCTGCCGGAGACCTTGCTCGCGGGTTGCGGCGGGGCCCTCGTTCAGAGTCTGTGGAACGCGAAACGGCGGCCGACTCTGGTTCAGGTCCTGTTCAACGTCTGCAATTTCAGCGTCAGCATCGGGCTCTGTTTCTATCTGGTTTACGGTCCACTTGCAAAACTACTGGGCGTCACCGGCGCCAGTGGTGTGGCCGTCGTCGCCTGTCTGTTCTTCGTCGTCAACACAGGACTCGTTTCCGGGGTCCTGTCCCTGCTGGATGGAAAGTCTCTGACCGACGTAGCTCGACAGTGGTACCTGTGGTCGTTCCCGTACTATCTCGTGGGTGCGGTATTGGTGAGCCTGCTGCCCCTGTCCGGCCAGGCGTTCCGCGCGGAGGCCTTCCTGCTGCTCCTGCCACCTCTCTTGCTGGCTCACTTCTACTACCGTCTTTCCCTGAAGAGACGTGACGAACATCGACAGGACGATTCGCAGGAACACGCGATCCTTCCCCCGGCAGCCAGGCTATACCTCGGTACGGTGATCGCCGCCGGCGCGATGCTGGTGATCTGGGGCGCCCTTCAACTCGATTTGGCGCAAAGTACTCGGTTTGTCACGTACCTATCGATGGTTGTTCTGGCCTCGACTCTGAAAGTACGCCTTCCGGGTCTGACCATGACCCTTTCCCTGAGCTTCGTCTTACTGATGGCCGGCGTGATGGTGTTGAGCCTGTCCGAAGTGATCCTGATCTCGGCAACCGCGGGCGTGGTGCAGAGCTTCTGGAACACCGGGCGGCGGCATCCGCGGGCGGTGCAGGTTCTGTTCGCTGCCGCCACACTGGTGTTGAGCACGAGCCTGGGCTTTGTCGTCTGCCGGCTATGGCCGGGGTCCGCGATCGTGGACTCGCTGCCTGTCCTGTTGTTGGCGACCACCCTTGCCTTGTATTTCAGCAACTCGCTTCTGGTATCCGTCGCCAGGTGCCTGGCCGAGGGAACATCGCTCCGTGAGATCTGGCATCAGTGCTGCTTCTGGACCTTCTCTTACTACCTGGTGGGCGCAGCATCCGCTGCGGTGATGGTTCACACGAGTCAATCTGTCGGCTGGCCGCAGTCGTTCTCTGTCTTGCCGCTGATGATGCTCGTCTACGTGTCCTATCGACTCCATGTCGACAGGGCGACACAACCTGTTGGTGGCCGCTAGGAACGGACCGCAGTATTCTAGCGACGCAACGACCTAGCCGAAGCCGGTTCGATCGAAAGGACGCTGCGCAAGCGGTGCCCGTATACTTCCACCATGCCAACGACCCGCCCGCGCCGCACAACGCTTCTTCTCTTTGTCGTTCTCCTGGCGTGCGCTGCGGATCGTCCTTTGGTGGAGGTTTTCGAACAGGGCGATTGGCAACCGGTGCCCTTTCGGATCACCTCGATGGGCGGCCAGTATGCCGCCCCGCGGGTTGGATTCGTGCTGAGGCTCGAGGGACCGTCGGGTCGCCGTTTGACCGTCGAAGGGACCGTCGAAATCGATCCGCGACCGACGCTGGTCGGCGGACGCTGGTTCGACGAAGACGGCTCGACGGTCCGCTCGGGCATACTGTCGTCCGCGGCCGTCGACTATTTCGGCGGCCAGGGCGGGCGACCCTCGCTCGGTGGGCAGTTCACGCTGTCGACCGACGACGCGGCGATCTACCGAATCAACCTACCGCGGACCACGTTGACCGCCGAGCGTTAGCCTGAACATGTGAGCATGGAGTGCGGTGTGCTCCGCGAGTTCCGGAGCCGTGGCCAGCTCGGCAGCAAAGCGCCTCGCGGCTTGATTCAAAGCCGCGCTGGTCGCGCCATAGAACTCAGCCAAGTCGCGGTAAATCGCAAGGTTTTGGACGATGTGACTTTATTTGTTGGGACTGGTCTAAAGTAACCGTACCACTATTGAAAGGCTACGGGTCCGGGAACGGGTCAGAGTCCTTGGCAGACGAGAGGACAACGGCCGGGTTTCGCGGTAAGCGAGGAGTAATGGGCGACTTTAGGGTCAGAGCGAGTCGTGGGGCCAGGAACCGCGAGGGAGAGCCGAGGTCTGAAGCATCGGGGGCGCAGACCGCGAAGTCCGTGCCAACGCGCGACTCGGATCCCGAGCGCGAATCCGGATTCCGGCCTTTCTACGAGAACATCCCCCTGATGTTTTTCAAGATGGACGCAGAGGGGACGGTTCTGTCCGTGAACCGGCAAGGTGCCGAGGAACTCGGCTACGAGCAGGACGAGCTCGTCGGACAATCGGTTCTCCGCGTGTTCCACGAAGACGACCGTCCGGCAGTGTCGCGGCAATTCGCGAAATGCGCCGCGAGCCCTGACGTCGACTCGGCGGTGAAGTGGGAGTTTCGTAAGATCCGCAGGGATGGCAGCACGCTCTGGGTTCAGGAGTCCGTGCGCGCCGTGAGGGAGGCGGACGGGCAAACAGTCGTCCTCGTCGTCTGTGTCGATGTGACCGAGCGGAAGCAAACCGAGCAGCGCTTACTCGAGGAGCAAACCAAGCTACGGGCCCTCCGAACCGAGTTGTCGCGGGTCGAAGAGCGCGAACGCCGACGCATCGCGGTCGGGCTGCACGACAAGATCGGTCAGAATCTGGCGTTTGCAAAGATCAGGCTCGGAGAGATTCGGGACGCGGAGAGCTCGGACGAGGCTCGGCGAACCGCGGAAGCGATCGGCGAGCACCTCGACCAGGCGATCCATGCGACCCGGACGCTGACCTTCGAACTCAGCTCGCCGGTGCTCTACGAGGTGGGGCTCGAGGCGGCGATCCGGCAACTGGCGGATCGGATGGGAGAGCAGAACTCCCTCCGCTTCCGTGTTCGATCGGCCGGCGCGATCCCGGCGCTACCCGAGGACCTGGCTATCGTTATTTATCGAGCCACGGGCGAAGTCCTGCTAAACGCGCGAAAGCACGCGAATTGTAGCGAGGCGCACGTGGCGATCGAGAGGGTGGCAGAGACCGTACGTATCACCGTCCAGGATGACGGGGTCGGGTTCGATGCCGCCGAAATGGGAACCACGTTCAGTCCGAGCGGAGGCTACGGGCTGTTCAATATTCGTGAGCAGATGAAGCAGATCGGGGGTCGATTCGAACTACACTCGACCCCGGGGCGCGGCACGCGTGCCGTGATCGCTTTTCCGCTGAGAATCGAAGACGAGGGCGTATCGTGAGCGTGAGCGTCTTGCTGGTCGACGATCATGGTGTGGTCCGGAAGGGGCTCCGATACCTGCTCGAGAAGGAACCGGACATCGAGGTCGTCGGGGAGGCGGGCGATGGGTTGTCCGCTCTGAAAATGGCCGCCGAAACGTCTCCGGACGTCATCGTCATGGACCTGACGATGCCGGGGATGAATGGTATCGAGGCCACCCGCAGGGTCATCGCCGAGCGAGCCGACGCCAGGATTCTGTGCCTGTCGATGTACTCCGAAAGCCGCTTCGTCGTGGAGATGCTGGAGGCGGGCGCCACGGGCTACCTCCTGAAAGACTGTGCGGATCAGGAACTGGTCGTCGCCATCCGCAAGGTCGTCGATGGGCAGTTGTACCTGTCTCCGAGCGTGTCCGGCGCGGTCGTGGAGGCTTACCGTAATAAGGAGGCCGGTCACGCCTCAACCGCAATCCGGCTGTCCCCGCGCGAGCGCGAGGTGCTGCAGTTGATCGCGGAGGGTCATTCGACCAGGCAGATTGCCGAGAGACTCCACGTGAGCTCGAAGACGGTCTGGAGTCACCGCGAAAACATCATGCACAAATTGCGCATCCAGAGTATCGCCGGGCTGACCAAATACGCGATTAGAAAGGGAATCACATCCTCGACGGGTTAATTCGAGCGGGTCACAATCGGTCTCGGATTTTCTTACCCAGGAAACCGGACAATCGTCCGTAGTGCGGACCCGATATGGTGGGTACAGTATTTAGCAGCGGTTCGGGGGAGGGGCAGTCTGTTCTACCGCATTGACATCAAGCCCAGCGAGCCTCCCTTCTCCGCGACCGCGGGGGGTCAGGATTATCGGTACGTATTCAGCAACCGAGAACTCTCGGGAACAAGTGTCTAAGTGTGTTTTTCAATGGCCGGATCACGGTTTCGGGTTCCGGGGGGAGACGTCCGATGAAACAACGTGTTTTCCTCAGGCCTGTGCGTGTGACTAAGTGATGAAGCCGGATGTCATGGGGTTCGAAGACATAAACCTTGAAGGGGCTGCGCCGTGATGAAGCTGAAGAAGCATTCTGATCTTTCCATCCAAAGGACTGAGACTCGCGTCGACACGTTCGCTGACCGGACGGTGTTCGCGAGGAGGTTGCTCGCTGCGGTTGTCCTCGTCATCGGCGTCGTATTGCTACCGAGCCCCGCCATCGGGCAGGCGCATCCGAACGCTGCGGCGGTCGACGGCCTGCTGGGAGCCCCGGACAACCTGAGCCTGGGAATCGACTGGGCCAGCCTGTTCACGGAAGGCGGCAAGGTTAAGGATGAGGTCGATGCGACCGGTGCTCCCGGTAGGAACCGCGTGGCCGACTTCGAGGACCTCTACGGCGGCATCGATGCCGGCGCTATCGAGGACAACATCTCCGGCGGCGTCATCCTCGATATGTCGAAGATCACCGGCGGGCCCGCGATCGCCCAGTGCGTCGTCCAGAACGGCACGGTCGCGTCGGCGCACGATCTGGGCAACAGCTACATGTACGCCACCTTCAACACTTCCGGCGACCTGGTGGTTTACCTCGGGGTCGAGGCTCA
>Ga0224508_10001452_pt1 | contig 21269 bp, 18 predicted proteins | sample SF_Jan12_sed_USG_4_FD_170157 | JGI IMG/M metagenome (GOLD analysis project Ga0224508, IMG submission 170157) | Sediment microbial communities from San Francisco Bay, California, United States - SF_Jan12_sed_USGS_21 | ecosystem: Environmental > Aquatic > Marine > Sediment | place: USA... | reverse complement strand
GCGTATGCAGCTGTACTTCTGGGATTGAGGCTATCGGGCGGTCACGGCCAATGTGGGTGTCCCGAGCACGATTTCCAATTCGATCGAGGACACGATCAGTCCGGATTAGCCAAAAAAAGGCATAATATCGCCGGGGACGACAAGCCTGCTGCAAGCTTGCGGGTTTATCGTCCCCGGTTTCATATTTCATATCAGGCAGCCAGGTCTTTCATCTATGAGCAATACGAAGCTCGATCCCGCCTACTTGCGCCAACAGATTGTTGGCGTCGATTCTACGTTCGAGACACCGTTCGGCGAGCGTCTCATGGTTTATTGCGATTACACGGCGTCGGGACGCTGCCTGCGCTTTGTGGAGTCTTACCTGGCGAGTCTGCAGCGTGTTTACGCCAATACGCATACCGAGGACGACATCACCGGTCGCAGCATGAGTCAGTTGTTGCACGAGGCGGAAGAGGCCATCAAGGATTCGGTGAACGCCGGTCCCGATGGGCGGATCATCGCGTGTGGCACCGGGGCGACGGGCGCCATTGACAAGTTACAGCAGATCATCGGCGTAACGCTGGCACCGGCCACGCGCAAGAACCTGGGCGATATGCTGGACGAGGAGGAACTCGCCCGGACGCAGCCTGTGGTGTTTATCGGACCGTACGAACATCACTCGAACGAGATTTCCTGGCGGCAATCGCTCGCCACGACCGTACAGGTGCAACTTGATGCGGCCGGGAACGTCGATCTCGGCCATCTCGAAGCATTGTTGCAGGACCCGCGGTACCAGGACCGCAAGCGTATCGGTTCCTTCTCCGCGGCATCCAACGTAACAGGCATGCGATCTGATGTTCACAAGATAGCGAGTCTGCTGCATAAGTACGATGCAATTGCCTGTTTTGATTATGCGGCCTGCGCGCCATATGTCGCGATCGACATGAACCCTGAACCCGAGTTTGAAGGCGACGATCCGAGTATCGACGCGATTTTCATTTCACCGCACAAGTTCCTTGGTGGACCGGGGTCCAGTGGTGTGTTGGTCTTCAATGAACGTATCTACGATCGCGAACTGCCGCCGAGCATGAGTGCAGGCGGAACCGTCGACTATGTCGGCATGACAGACCAGGATTTCATTTCACGGATCGAAGAGCGTGAGAAGGCGGGCACGCCGGGCGTTCTGCAGACACTCAAGGCGGGTCTCGTTTTCCAGGTCAAGGATGCCGTGGGTACGGACGTCATTTGCGAACGCGAACACGAATTCACGAACCGGGCCCTGCGCAGTTGGGGAGAGAACAGCGACATCGAGGTGCTCGGCAATCCCGATGCGGGCAGCCGCGTCGGCATAATTTCTTTCAATATCAAGGATGCCAGCGGCAAATACCTGCACCACAAGTTTCTGACCGTATTGCTGAATGACCTGTTTGGTATCCAGTCGCGTGCAGGCTGCTCCTGTGCCGGACCCTACGGACACCGACTGCTCCATATCGACAACGACACGTCGGAGAAGTACCGCTCAGCGGTTCAGCAGGGGCACTGCGGCCTGAAACCGGGTTGGTGCCGCGTCGGCCTGCACTGGGTCATGGACGATGCAGAAGCCAACTACGTTATCGATGCCGTGAATTTTCTCGCGCGGGAGGGACACCACTTCCTGAACCTGTACGACTTCGACCTGTCGACGGGAACCTGGGTGCACAAGTATGCCGCCGGCGTATTGCCGGAATTCTCGTTGGAGCAGGCGCTGGACAATATAGAGGGTGAGCCGGCAATACTGTCGCTGGCGCTGCGTCAGCAGCTGTATCGCCACTACATGACAGAAGCACACAAGATCGCCGCGCAGCTCAAGAATGAGCCGGAACCCAGGCTTGCATCATTGAGTGGCGATCTTGGCGAGTTGCAGTTCTTCGCTATGCCCGACGATGAACGCCAGCCACACTAGGCCAATAGCTAGTTGTTCTTGGCTCCCTGGTCGATCCAGAGACCGATCAACTCGATCGTCTTGGCCGACAGCATCACGCCTCGACCTTCAGCGAAAGACTCGTCGTTGTGCGGCGGCATACGAATTTCCGGCGCCGTCTTGCCCGCGACGACCAGGTACAACGAACTGGACATTCTGCTGCCGGGTACCACGACCGTGCCGAGGGCGGTGCCCTTCATGACGTTTTCATAGTCGGTCATCAGGTACGCGCTCTGCGCCACGCCTTCGCCTGAGCCACTGTGGCAGCTTACGCAACTTTTCTGGAATACCGGGTCAATGTCGTCGGCGAAGCTGACTTCGCCCTGGCCACAACCGCTCAGCAGGAATACAGGTGCGAGCAGCAGCACCAGTCGCAGCATGGATTTCATTGCATTCACCTCTTTGACGTATACGGAGACTATGAGAGGTGGGGCGAACGATGGTCAATTCGGGTATGTACGCACCCGGAATATTTGCTCACGGACGAGCGGATTTGACAGCGCCTCGGTGGTGTCGGGAAAACCGGGAGTGTCAGCGAATTCCCGATACAGGGGCATGAATACGGGCTCATCGATGAGTGAGTCGAAGCGAGCGAACAACTCGGTACCGGACCAGCGTTTCTGTGACGGCAGGCAACACTCCTGGAAACGGCCGAGAACAGTGTCCAGAGACTCCTTGCCGTCCGAGCGTTCGCGCAGGCGAAGATCGGCGAGCAGGGCTATCGCCGCGCCGCTCCAGTAGATCTTGTAACGGGCACGACGCACACCCTCTTCGGCGGCACCATTGGGCGACAGGCCGGGGCGCGACCCGCGTCCGCGTCCAAAGCCCTCGCTCAGCTTGCGAATCCCTTCTTCGGGCGTGTAGCGGCCCGCCCGGGCCATGAGGACGTTCTGGTAGTAACTGGCAAAGCCTTCAGATATCCACTTCTGGCGCCAGCTGATGCGAGGCAGGAGCAAGTGACTAAACTCGTGAGTTGCTGTCCAGTCGGCGTACATATCCTCTATCGGACGACTCACATCGACGTAAAGCTCGATGGCCTCTCCACCGCGCCGCGTAACGCGGCCGAAGGGGACCGGGGAGTCGCCGCCCCAGGGACGGGCCTGGGTTGGAATGACGACGATGCGCGGAGCCTCAATGGGAAAGCGGCCATACGGCTGACTGACCTGGTCCGCCACATGATCCAGCCATTCGATAATGTCGCGCGAGGTAGCCGTATCGACTTCAGTCGCAAAGGTCACGGAGAGCGTCGCCCCGGGAGCTGAAACAAGCATTTCGACAGGCTCGGGCTGTGCCGGCGGCGCGGCTAGCAGAAGTGGCAGGGTGAGGAGCAGAAATGAGCGCATTGAGATTCCTCGTGTCCAAGGACTTGGACACACAGGAGCCTGTCGAGTTCAGCTATGCGGCGGTTCTTTCGCGGCCGCCTTCTTGAGTGCGGCCAGCGATGCGTCGATGCACTCGACGAAGAAACTTATGTCGGGCAGCGTCTCGCGCGTTGACGTGACATTGAACGTGATCTTCCCGTTGTAGCTCGGCGTCGCGATGAACAGGCCCATGCCATCAACGAGCGGCGCGATGCCGTAGGTTGCGATCTGTTCGGCGCCGTTCATGTACATCGGGACCTGGGGCCCCGGGACGTTCGAGACAAACAGATTGCAGATGTTTGCCGCCATGCCGGCGCGCAGGACCAGGCGGCCGGCCGTCACCAGCGTTGCCGCCGGCACGTGCTGGCTCAGGTCCGTCATCAGGCGAGCCGATACGCCGGACTTCGCTTCCTTGCTCTTTTGAGTTGATTGGTGAATACGACGCAGCCGCTTGATGGGATTGGCAACGTCCGTATAAATGCGCGTAGTCATCGCCGTGATTCGGTTGCCCGAGCCATCAGTATCTGCACCGGTGCTCGGTCGTGCGTTGATCGGCACCCAGGCAACCAACGACTCTGCAGGCAGTTCCTTGTGGCGTTGCAGGTACTTACGCAGCGCTCCGGCGCAAATACACAGCACGACGTCATTGACCGTGCTGCCCGGCACTGCCTTGCGGATCGCCCTGAGTTCGTCCAGTTCGAAGCTCGTTGCATCGAACATCTTGTGTGGCGACGCATTGCAGTTGAAGCGCGTATCCGGGACAGGCACTGATTGCTCTCGCTGCGAGGTCAGGGTCTGTTGTGCGAGCCGGTAGAGCGTCGGCGCCGAGCGCAATACCGCGTCGGTTATGCCGATCGGCGAGCGTACGGCATTGAACACGGCTCGGCCGGCCATACTCAGCAGTCCGGGGCGCGGGCCGCTCGTCTCGGCGATGTTGTCGAGCGGTACGGCGGGTGTGCCCTTGTTGTCGATATCCACGAGGCCGCGGTAGAAATTCATGATCGAGGTCCCATCGGCAGCGGCATGGTGCAACTTTGTCGCAATGGCATAACTGTCCCTGGGCAGGCCCTCGACATTGTCGAGGCCGCCGATGACCAGCATCTCCCAGAGTGGGCGGGTCATGTCGAGCTGCCGGCCATGAAACCGGGACAGCTGGATGCAAAGTTGGCGCCAGTCGCCGGGCTCGGGCAGGCGCGCGTGTTGCACGTGGTACTCGAGATCGAACTGCTCATCGTCGGCCCAGTAAGGGAAGTCGAGTTCCAGCGGTACGCGTACGAGGCGGCGTTTGAATAACGGACTCATGTGCAGACGCTTCTCGATGTGCGCCAGGATCTGCTTAAAACGCACGACCTCGCCCCCAGGGACGGTCGACGGGTCGAAAATGGCGACGGCCGTCACCTGGATATGGTTGTCGTCCGATTCGAAATAGAGAAACTGGGCATCTTGCGGGCTAAGCTGGTCCATTACTTCTCAACAACCCTGAGTGGCTTCGCGATGTCGCCCGAGCGCTCCTGGCCCAGGGCCTTGAGGTACATATCGCGTACCGTCGCCACATGCTCGTCGATCGATTCGGCTGACCAGCTATCCGTGGGAATGGGCGGCAGGACCTCCACTCGAACAGTAGCAGGGTGATAGATCATCTCGCCTTTGGGCATGATGTCACTGGAATTCTGGATGACGATCGGCACGATGGGGACGCCCGCCTGCATCGCCAGGTGAAACGCGCCCTTCTTGAACGGTGCCAGCTTGGGTGTCACGGAGCGCGTACCCTCGGGCGACATGCAGACTGACTTGCCTTCGATCATCATCGTATCGACCAGGCTCTTCATGGTCGCGACAGCCTTCTCCGTATCCTGGCGATCGATTAGCACGACGCCGGAGAACTCGAGTACACGGCCGATGAGCGGCATGTCGCGAAGTTCTTTCTTGCCCACACCGCTGATATCCCGCCGCAGCAGTCGAGCTATGATGACCATGTCAACATTGCTCTGGTGATTGAAGATGAATACGGCGGGGCGGTGCGACCAGAGATGATGTTCGCCATTGATCTTGAGGTTCAGGCCGATCAGGGCACTTGCGGTGTCGGCGAATACAGAAAGCGAGAAGTTCATCGCGTCGCGCTTGGAGCCGGTTAGCGCCCAGATTGGCAGACCCGCGAAGAACGAGCCTACGAGGCTGGCTGGCACCATGGCGGTGCGGATCCAGTCTGTGGGCTTCGGCCGTCCCCGGCTCGCAAAGCGCCGCACGGGCCAGCCGCGATGCTCCGCAATTGCGAGCAGCCTGCCGCTCGGATTCAGTGGGCGGGGATTGCCGACGCGTTCCAGCAGCTCGAGGTCGTCCGTGCTGTCCGAATAAAAGAAACTCTGGTCGAGATCGATCTTGTATTTCTTTGCCAGGGACTCTGCGGCGAGAACCTTACCGTGTCCGAAGCAGATCGGCCGGACGACTGCGCCTGTGAACGCGCCATCCTCGACCTGCAGGCGCGTGCACAGCACATTCTCAATGTCGAGGTCGCGAGCGGCCGGCGCCACCTGGTAGGGCGTCGCCGACGAGATGATGGCCACGGTATGCCCCTTGCGCATGTGCGCTTTGATCAGTGCGCGCGTTTCGGGGTAGACCTGGCGGGCGATATGCGACTTGAATACCTCTTCGCCGAAGGCCGCGTAGCTATCCTCGCTTACGCCCCGCAGAAACTGTGACGCCGCGAGCATCAGTGCCGGGAAGCCCAGGATGCCAACGCCGAAGCTGGCCATGACACTGAGGAGTTCCACGAAGTCGCGTGGCGACAGGTGGCCTCGCTTTAGTTGCTCCTGGAAGAAGGCAACGGCCGAATATCCGGAGATGATGGTTCCATCGAAATCGAACAATGCGCCGATTTCCGGACCATCGGGAAGTCTCTCGATCTCCGCAACTACGTCTTCATGCGCCAAGGCAGGCTCCTCTCGATCGCCCATTTTAAGGTCAGCGGGGCAGGCTGCACTAGGTATTTCTACCCGGATTTGAACACGGGCCTGCTGATGCGCGATAGTAGCGCCGTGATTTCCGTAGCCCCCATGATGGACTGGACCGACCGGCATTGCCGCTTTTTCATGCGCCTGCTGAGCCCGTCCGCGCGCTTGTACACCGAAATGGTGACAGCAGCCGCAATCGTACACGGTGATGCCGAGCGGTTCCTGCGCTACAACAAAGAAGAACATCCGCTTGCGCTACAACTGGGGGGGAGCGACCCGGACTGGATGGCAAAGGCGACAGCAAGGGCGTCGGAGTTTGCCTACGACGAGATCAACATCAACGTTGGTTGTCCGAGTGACCGCGTGCAAAGCGGGCAGTTCGGGGCCTGCCTGATGGCGCGCCCGGACGTCGTGGCGTCGTGCTTCAGGGCGATGCAGCAGGAAACAGACGCGCCTGTAACGGTCAAGACGCGTATCGGGATTGACGACAAGGACGATTACGACTTCCTGCAGGCGTTCGTCGAGGAGCTTGTGACGGCCGGATGCCGAAAGTTCGTTGTGCATGCGCGTATTGCGATCCTCGAAGGCCTGAGTCCCAAGGAAAACCGAAGCGTCCCGCCCCTGAACTACGCACGCGTATTCCGCTTGAAACGTGACTTTCCCGAGCTCGAGATCGTCATCAATGGCGGACTGACGGAAGTCGGCCTTGTCGATGAGGTGTTACAGCATGTGGATGGCGCGATGATTGGCAGGCAGGCTTACCACCAGCCTTACTTTCTCGCTGAGCTCGAGCGCCATTTCAGGCCTGACTGGCACATGCCATCGCGCCAGGATGTGGTAGAGGAGATGCTGCCATACGTCGACCGGATGGTCGCCGACGGTGCGTCGCTAAACAGCGTGAGCAGGCACATGCTCGGGCTGTTTGCCGGTCAGCCAGGCGCGCGCGCGTGGCGTAGGTACATCAGCGAACATGCCCACCGCGAGGGCGCGGGATCCGAAGTCCTCGTGAATGCATTAAACGCTATGCCTGCGGCGGCCTAGACGGATACAATGCTCGGCCCGGAAACCGAACGACAGGACCATAGAATTCGATGAGCGTGAAATCTGCCAGTAAGCAACCGACGATGGCCCAACAGGCTGACATTCATGAGCTCTACGAACTGTCAGTCCAGAACGTCGAGAACGAAATCGAGTTTCTGCAGGCTACGTTCAAATCACTGACGGGTCGCACTGCCTACCTGTTTCGTGAGGATTTTTGCGGCACCGCGAGCGCGTCCTGCCAATGGGTGCGCCAGGGCACGGAATACCAGGCTATCGGTGTGGACATCGATCCGTCAGTACTTGAGTGGGGCCGCGAAAACCGGGTCGGCAAACTGGAGCCCGAGGACCGAGCGCGAGTCAGCCTGATCGAGTCGGATGTCATGACGGTGGAGACGCCCAAGGTCGATCTATTGGCGGCGTTCAACTTCAGCTACTTCATTTTCGACACACGCGATTCGCTACGCGCCTATTTCAAGCGCGCCTATGACGCGCTCAAGGATGACGGCGTGTTCTTTTGCGACATGTTCGGCGGCCCGGAGGCGCAGGAAGAGACCCGGGAAAAGACCAAGCACAAGAAGCATGGCTTCACGTATATCTGGCACCAGGCCAAATTCCACCCGGTTACCAATTTCATTCGTTGCCATATTCACTTCAAGTTCAAGGATGGCTCGAAGATCAAGAAGGCGTTTACCTACGAATGGCGCTTGTGGTCGGCGCCCGAGCTGCGCGAACTGCTGCTCGAAGCAGGGTTTCGCAAAGCCACCGTGTACTGGGAAGGCGAGGACGAAGATGGCGACGGCAATGGCGAGTTCACGCCGGATGAAAAAGGTGAGGCCGATCTTGCGTGGATCGCTTATATCGTTGCCCAGAAATAGTGTGTAAGAAATAGTAGTATTATTAATTGCTTGGGATGAAATTCTGTGGGCCGGGTTATGGCAAAGGATCTTGAAGTCGCTATCGTGTTTGCTGACGTTGTCGGTAGCACGCAGCTGTACGACAAGTTTGGCGATACCAAGGCCAGCGAGACGGTTGCCCTGTGTCTCGACGTCATGAAAGACGCGACCTACCAGTTCAACGGTACCGTCATCAAGACGATCGGCGACGAAGTCATGTCGACCTTCGATACCGTTGATGAGGCGATGGGCGCAGCCGTGATGATGCAGACGCGGGTGACCTCCGAAACCAAGAAAGGGGACGGTATTCCTGTCTCGATTCGCATCGGTTGCCACTACGGCCCGGTCGTCCAGGAGCAGAACGACATATTCGGGGCTGCCGTCCACACAGCCAATCGCATGACGTCTCAGGCCAAGGCAAAGCAAATCGTCATTTCTGGGTTCACGGTCGAGCAGATGAGCCCGGAATTGCGCAACCAGACGCGTCAGATCGACGTCGCCACGGTTCGTGGACGGCTTGACGAGGTCGCGCTCTATGAACTCGTCTGGCAGCCCGACGAAGCAACGAGCATGCTGCCGACGATCGAGTGGGAGAACAAGGATCGTCGCGCACTGAAGTTGCTGTTGAACTTTCGCGACTCCACGGTCGAAGTGTCCGACCAGCGCAAGTCGATCAACATGGGCCGGGCCGACGACAACGATCTCGTGGTCAAGGGCAACCTGATTTCACGTATTCACGCCAAGATCGAGATGCGACGCGGCAAGTTCATGCTGATCGACCAGAGCACGAACGGAACCTTTCTGCAGAACGCTCAAGGCCGCGAGACGTTCGTCCGGCGTGATTCGACGGAACTGGTGGGCGAGGGCACGATTGGCCTCGGCCGCGCCGAATCGCCGGGTTCAAATCTGGCTATCTATTACAAGGCCATCGACTAGCTGGAGACACCTCTAAAGGTGTCTCCACCTGGGCATCGCGTTAAGAGGCTTTGGCCAGGCTCTCGTCCAGCGCGTCGGCAATCACCTTCTGCTGGCGTTTGAGTTCCTCAGGCAGGCGTTCGCCGTAGCCTTCCAGGTAGTCGAGAATCGAGGCCATTTCTGCGCGCCACTGCTCGGTGTCAACTGTCGTCAGTTCTTCCAGAGCGCCCGCCTGGATGTCCAGGCCATTGGTATTCAGGTCTTCGACATGGGGCAGGAACCCGATCGGCGTTTCCTTGGCGCCGGCACGGTGCTCGACACGGTCGACGATCCACTCGAGAACCCGGATGTTCTCGCCAAAGCCCGGCCACAGGAACTCACCGTCATCGTTCTGGCGGAACCAGTTGACATGGAAGATCTTGGGCAAGTGTTCGGAACGTGCAGGGAACGACAGCCAGTGTGCCCAGTAATCTGCGAAGTTGTAGCCACAGAAAGGCTTCATCGCCATCGGGTCACGTCTCACAACTCCGACTTCGCCCACCATCGCAGCCGTGGTTTCGGACGCGGTGCCCGCGCCGACCAGGACGCCGTGCTCCCAGCTCTTCGTTTCATACACGAGCGGTGCGACCTGCTTGCGGCGACCGCCGAAAACAATGGCTGAGATTGGAACGCCCGTGGGCGCATCCGCAAGGCTCGAGTAAGCCGGGTTATTGGTGGCAGACACCGTGAAGCGGGAATTCGGGTGCGCGGCCGGACCAGCCGTTTCGTCATAGGTACGACCTTGCCAGTCCTTTACAGGCGTTCCGTCTTTCTTGCCTTCCCACCAGGGCTGGTTGTCTTCGGTTGTCGCCACGTTGGTGAAGATCGCGTCATGCTGGATCATGTCGTACGCGTTCTTGTTCGTCTTCTCGTTGGTACCGGGAACGACGCCGAAATAGCCGGCTTCCGGGTTGATTGCCCGCAACTTTCCGTCCTCGTCCAGGTGCAGCCATGCGATGTCGTCGCCGAGGGTCCAGGTCTTCCAGCCTTTCATCGACTCGGGCGGAATCAGCATCGCCAGATTGGTCTTGCCGCAGGCTGACGGAAACGCGCAGGCGATGTAGTGGACGTCGCCGTCGGGGTTTTCCAGTCCGACGATCAGCATGTGCTCAGCGAGCCAGCCTTCCTGGCGACCCTGGTAGCTGGCGATACGCAGTGCGTGGCATTTCTTGCCGAGCAGGGCGTTGCCGCCGTATCCCGAGCCATAGCTCTTGATGGAGAGTTCCTCGGGGAAATGCATGATGAAGCGACGGTCGGGATCGAGTTCGCCCGTAGAGTGCAGTCCGCGAACAAAGGTGCCCTCTCTCTCGATACGTTCCAGTGCCTTGTCGCCCATCTTCGTCATCAGCTTCATGTTGGCAACGACATAGGCACTGTCGGTGATCTCGACACCGCAGCGTGAATAGGGCGAGTCGATCGGGCCCATGCAGTAGGGAATCACGTACATGATCCGGCCTTTCATGCAGCCCTTGTACAGGTCGTCCATTTTTTCGTGCGCTTCAGCCGGGTCCATCCAGTTGTTGTTGGGGCCGGCATCGTCCTTCTCAGGCGTACAAATGAATGTCAGGTGCTCGACGCGAGCCACGTCATTCGGGCTGGAAAGATGCAGGTAACAGTTCGGGTGAGTTTCCCGGTTCAGGGTCGTCAGCGTACCGTGCGCCAACATCATTTCGATGAGGTCCTGGTACTCTTCCTCAGACCCGGAACACCAGTGGATAGCTTCGGGCTGCGTGTGGGTTGCGACCTGGTCTACCCAGGACTGCAGGGACTCGAGTTTGCTTGTCATTTTTGGGAAATTCTCTGCGGATTTGAAGGGTATCGGCCGACGGTTTCGACAGTACAAGGTGCGAGCGCGCAATTATACGTGGCGTGCGCTCAGAGTCAGTACCTCGATACTGATAGATGGCCGATGAAAACGTTGTCATCACCATAATCTCGACTACGCTCCGATGATTCGGCGGGTACGCCGACAACCACCTGTGTAAACCCGCGTTTCCACATGAAAAGCGGTGGGCTTGGGAGGGGCTAAACGTGTACTCTTGCGCCGTGACCGACCTGACCGAATACTTTGGCCCCGACAGCCCGCTGAAGGCGCATTTGCCCGGTTTCCAGCCCCGCGCGGGCCAGGCCTGGATGGCCGAAGCGGTCGCGGAGGCGATTGCCGGATCCAGGCACCTGGTGGTCGAAGCCGGGACCGGGACTGGCAAGACCTTCGCCTACCTCCTGCCGGCGTTGCTGAGTGGCCGCAAGACGATCATCAGCACAGGCACCAAGGCGCTGCAGGACCAGCTGTACCATCGGGATCTGCCGCTCGTGTGCAAGACCATCGGGCGGCCCGTTTCGACCGCGCTACTGAAGGGGCGGGCGAACTACCTGTGCCTGCATCGCCTCGACCAGGTGACCGAACCGGCCGCCACCATTGTCGACGACCTGAACGAAGTCTCGGAGTGGCGCTACCGTACTGATACAGGTGACAAAGCGGAACTGATCGACGTTCCCGAAGATTCACCGGTGTGGCCGCTCGTGACGTCGACCGCGGACAACTGCCTGGGCCAGAAGTGCCCGGAGTACTCGAAATGCCATGTGGTCAAGGCTCGCAAGGATGCGCAGGAGGCCGATCTCGTCGTCGTAAACCATCATTTGCTGCTTGCGGATCTCGCGATGAAGGAGGAAGGCTTCGTCGAATTCCTGCCGGGTGCCGAGGCCGTCATCATCGACGAGGCTCACCAGATACCGGACCTGGCCGTACAGTTTTTCGGCGTGGCGCTGGGCAGCCGCGAACTCGAACGTGTCCTCGATGAATTACGTGCTGCGACCTTGCCCTATGCGCAGGCGGAACTGAATCGTCGAGTGGACAAGCTACAGACTGCGATTCGCTCCCTGCGCGCCGACGCACCACGTCAGGAAGGACGCCACGAACTGGGTGAGGTCATTGGCGATATTCGCGACGCACTCGATGCCCTGGCACACGCGATCCATGATGTGCAGGCAGCGGTTGCCGACATGGGCGATGCGTCGATCGAACTGGAGAAACTCCACGACCAGTTGTTCGGCATGGGCGAACGTCTTGCCGTCCTCTCGAGCGACGACAACTGGGACGGCCTGCGCTGGCTCGAAATCAACCCACGGAGCCTGCGCCTGCACCTGACGCCGCTCGATGTGTCGGCCAAACTCAATGCGCTGATCGACAACGGTTTTCAGTCCTGGATTTTCACGTCGGCGACGTTAGCCGTAGGCGAGGACTTCTCCCACTTCGGCGCGCGCATGGGGCTCGCAGGCGTGGCCGGACTCACGTTTCCCAGCCCTTACCGAGTGGCCGAGAACGGACTGATCTTCCTGCCACCGGGCCTGCCGCCGCCATCGGACCCGAGCCATACGGACGCGATGCTCGAGATCGTCACCCAATTGCTCAACATGACGGATGGCGGGATGTTCTGCCTGTTCACGAGCCATCGCGCCCTGAACAACGCGAAGAAATGGTTCAAGTCCAACAAGCCGGCCCTCGGCGGGCGCAAGCTCCTGGCGCAAGGCGATGCACCTCGCGACGACGTCCTGCGCCGGTTTCGCAAGAGCGGCAACGCCGTGCTGCTTGGCACGGGCAGTTTCTGGGAAGGAGTCGATGTACGCGGCCCTGCGCTCAGCGTTGTCGCGATCGACAAGCTGCCATTTGCGTCGCCCGCCGACCCGCTCATGATGGCGCGACTCGAGCATATCCGGCGCGAAGGCGGCAATGGTTTCATGGACCACCAGTTGCCGCAGGCGGCACTGTCATTGAAACAGGGCGCCGGTCGCCTGTTACGCGATGACAAGGACTTTGGCGTGGTTGTTCTGTGTGATCCACGCATTACGGGCAAGCGTTATGGCGGCAAGTTCCTGGAGGCGCTTGAGCCGATGCCGTCCACCTCATCACTCAACGATGTCGCCTCGTTCCTGGCAGCGCACGAGCGCAAGGGGAAGGTCGCGTGAGGATGCTCGCGATCGATACCTCGTCACTCGCGTGCTCCGTCGCCCTGCGTTCGGGTAGCGACGTCATCGAACGCCACGAGGAGCAGGCACGCGAACACACGCGGCTGTTGATGCCGATGATCCGTGCGGTTTTGACCGAAGCATCATTGGACACTGAGCAACTCGATGCGATTGTGCTTGGGAACGGACCCGGATCGTTCATCGGGATGCGCATCGCGGCGTCTGTGGCCCAGGGCCTCGCGCACGGCGCGGGAATCACTATTGTCCCGGTGTCATCGCTGGCAGCGGTAGCCGCACAGGCGTTTGACGAAATCGCTGCGAACGAAGTTGTCGTTGCGCAAGACGCGCATATGAACGAGGTTTACCTTGGCGCATTCGAACGCGGTCCGGCGGGCTTGCCCGTGCCACTTCTTGCGGAACGCCTGCAAACGCAAACGCGGATTGACGACCTGGACGCCTCGCAGGCGTCAATACGGGCGTCGGCCGGATATGGCTGGGAACGGTATCCGGGCCTGGCTGCCGCGAACGAGGCGATCATCGGCATGCGGTCGAGCGTCATGCACCCGCGGGCACGATACCTCCTGGCTCTCGGCGAAGCGGCGCGTATCGACGGCTCGGAAATCCGGCCACAAGACCTGGTACCGGCCTACCTGCGCAGCAAGGTGGCGTCGAAGCCAGCGTCCGGCTGAATCGTAATAGTCCTGTAATATACGGCTGTTAAAGAAGCAGCATGAGCGCACAGAAAATACTCATTGTTGAGGACGAACAGGCGATTCGCGAGATGACCGCGTTTCACCTGTCACGGGCCGGCTACGAAATTTTCGAGGCACAGGACTGCCGCGAAGCTCGAGAGTTGCTTGCGGACAAGCGCCCCGATCTGGCCCTGATCGACTGGATGCTTCCGGATATGAGCGGCCTGGAACTCACTCGAACACTGAAGCGCAGCAAGGATTATGAAGACCTCGCGATCATCATGCTGACGGCGCGTGCTGAAGAACGCGACAAGGTGTCGGGTCTCCAGGGTGGCGCCGACGACTACATTACGAAGCCCTTCTCGCCGCGTGAACTCGTTGCGCGCATCCAGGCGGTGTTGCGCCGCGCCGGAAATTCGGGCGACGAAGTTCTCAGTGCCGGCGTGCTGGATCTCGACGCCGCCGGACACCGCGTGTCGTCAGCCGGTATTGGAATCAAGATCGGACCGACCGAGTATCGGCTATTGCATTTCCTGATGACGCACGCGGAGCGTGTCTACAGTCGGGCACAGTTGCTCGACCGGGTCTGGGGCGCGAACGTCTATGTCGAGGAACGTACGGTCGACGTGCACGTGCGCCGACTGCGCAAGGCCCTGGCCGATTCTGGTGCCGACAACTACATCCAGACCGTGCGAGGCGCGGGCTACCGTTTCTCGACACAAAATGTCTGAAGTCGCTCGAAAATTCCTGATTGGAACCCTGCTATTCCTCGCGGCGGGAACCACAATAGGTTGGCTTTACGAAGAGCCAGCACTCGGCCTCATGGTGGCGGCCCTGGTTGCACTGCTATGGCAAGTACGCCAGCTACTCAGCTTCGATCGAGCGCTGCGAACCGGCGATTTCGATGACTTCCGCCAGGGTGAGGGCATCTGGGAGCAGATCTTCTCGCGCTTTCGCTACGAGAACGAGAAAGCGGCGCGTCGTAAGGAACGCTATCGTCAATTGCTGCTGGAGGTTCGAAAATCGACCAACGCGATGCCCGACGGCGCCGTGGTCCTGAATACCGAGAACGAGATCATCACCTGCAACCGTGCTGCAAAGCACCTCGCTGGTTTGAAGCGCAAGAAAGACCGCGGACAACGCGTTGACAACATCCTTCGTGACCCGGAGCTCACACGCCTGCTGGTCGCCGACGACAAGTCGATGACCGTCGAACTGGCGTCCCCGGTAAGGGATGGAGACTGGCTGAACTGTCGCGTGGTGCCATATGGGGCCGATCAAAAACTCCTGTTGCTTCGCGACATCACGGAACGCATACGACTGAGCAAGATGCGCAGGGACTTCGTTGCCAACGCCTCGCATGAGTTGCGATCGCCACTAACTGTAATCGCGGGTTATCTCGATAGTCTTGCTGATGACGATGAGATGCCGCCCGGCTGGAAGAAACCCGTGGCGCAGATGCAGGGGCAGGCCCGCCGTATGCGCCATATTCTCGGCGAGCTGCTCGAACTATCGAGGCTTGAGAGCGCGGGCAAGGCTGATGTGGACAAACCAGTCGACATCGGTGCACTTTTCGACGAAGCGCGGAGTACGTTCGAAGGGCATGCCGACATTGCGGACATTGTCGTTGACGTGCAGTCCACAGTGCAGTTAAGTGGGAATACAGCTGAAATCGAAACTGTTGTCGTGAATCTGCTATCGAATGCCGTTCGCTTTACGCCGAAGGACGGCCGCATCACCCTCACGTGGCGATCTGATGCCGACGGTGCTGACCTTGTTGTTAGCGATACCGGCGAAGGAATCGACGCCCAACACTTGCCCAGGCTTACCGAGAGATTCTTCCGCGTCGACAAGGGACGCAGCCGTGACAACGGGGGAACAGGACTGGGACTCGCTATCGTAAAACACGTATTGGCGCGCTACGACGCAGAATTGATCATCACCAGTGAACCGGGCGAGGGCAGCGAGTTTCGGTGTCATTTTCCCTCAGAGCGCGTGATCGTGCCGTCGCCAGTCGCCCTGTCATAAAACTGCAATATTCCTGTCATATAAGCGACACGTAGCGTCGTTAGTTTGCCGCTGACGTTTTCGAAACATGACAGAAACAAGGGCTCTCGCCCCGACTAGGGAAATTCCAATGAAATTACACGCATTGCTGGTATCGGCACTCATGACGCTCGGACTGGTTGCAACCCCTGCATCCGCCCAGGAAACCTGGGTAGACCGACTCAGCTTCAAGGGTGACGTTCGCTTGCGCTACGAGGCGATTGACGAGGATGGCGAAGAGGAGCGCAATCGCATGCGTTTTCGCACGCGCTTTGGCCTGAATGCGCAGGTCGTTGACGACGTAAAATTCGTATTCCAACTTGCGAGCGGTGGCGGGAATCCCGTATCGACCAACCAGACATTTGACGATGGCTTTTCTACAAAAGATATCGGTGTGGATCTCGCGTACGTTGACTGGAAGGTTCGCGACGGTCTGAACGTGTACGCTGGCAAGATGAAAAACCCTCTGTTCAAGGCGGGTGGTGTTCCCCTGATCTGGGACGGCGATCTCAACCCGGAAGGTTTTGCTGCCAAGTTTTCGTCGGGCGGTTTTTTTGGAACAGTCGGCGGATTCTCGGTGGAAGAGCGCAGCAGCAGCGACGACTCGCTGCTATACGTTGTACAAGCAGGCTACAAATTTGCCGTCGGCGATAACGCCAGTCTCACTGCAGGTGCGGGTTATTTTGCTTACACGGACACTATTGGAAACGAGCCGTTCTACAATGGCAGGTCCAAAGGTAATACGGTCGATATAAACGGCGACTACGTCTACGACTACAAGAACACCGAGGTGTTCGCCCAGTTCGATACCAGGGTTGGCGATTGGCCGCTCAGAATCTATGCGCACGGGGTACGGAACAATGAAGTCAGCACTGAAGACACAGGTTTTGCTGTAGGCGCCAAGGTCGGCTCGGCAAAGAATGATGGCGATATGGAATTCAGCTGGACGTTCCAGGATATCGAGGCGGACGCCGTGATTGGTACGTTCAATGACTCGGACTTTGGTGGTGGCGGAACCGACTCTGATGGGCACCTCCTCAAAGCCAAGTACGCCGTGTCAAAAAAGATCTTCGTGGGAGGTACGTTGTTCCTGAATAACGTCGACCGCTTCCAGGGAACTGAACACGATTACAGTCGTCTGCAGCTTGACGTAGAATTCAAATTCAACTGATTCACGCTTAAGGCCCGGAGTCACCATGGAAGCATCTGATTTCACCGATCACATCTCGCGTCGCTTCAACAAGGATATCGAGGATCTGCGCAATCATGTCCTCGCCATGGGCGGTCTGGTTGAGCAACAGTTGTCGCTCGCAATCACAGCGATTGTCACCGGCGACAGTGATCTCGGGCTGAAAGTTGCGGAGGATGATTACAAGGTCAACAACTTCGAAGTGAATATCGACGAGGAGTGCGGCCGCATTCTTGCGACTCGGGCACCTGCCGCCGGTGACCTTCGCCTGATCGTCGCGATCATCAAGACGATCACGGACCTGGAACGGATAGGCGACGAAGCCGAGAAGATCGGTTTCCTTGCGTCCAAGCTGGCGGCCATGGACCGGCCTTCGGATTCCTACCGTGAATTGAAAACGCTCGGGCAGCACGTCGCCCATATGGTGCGAGATGCCATGAACGCGTTCGCGCGCCTCGACGTTGAGGAAGCCTGGAACGTCGTGCGCGAAGATGAACGCGTGGACGAAGAGTACGAAGCCATCCAGCGACAGTGCATTACTTTCATGATGGAAGATCCGCGGTCGATCAAGCGGGTCATGAACGTGACCTGGTGCGCTCGCTCGCTGGAGCGCATTGGCGATCACGCCAAGAATATCTGCGAGTACGTTATCTATATGGTGCAGGGCAGGGATGTACGGCATACTGCCGTTCCCGAAACAACCGATTCTTAAGCGATGACACTACCGAATCGCCGCCTGCTGAACCTGGCAGGTTTTCTGGCCTGCGCAGGGATGATGGGCTTCGCGCTCTACGCCCAGTACGTCCTGATTCTCGATCCTTGTCCCCTCTGCGTATTCCAGCGAATTGCCACGATCGCGCTGGGCGCGGTCTTCCTGATCGCCTTCCTGCACAATGCGGGAAACATCGGGTCGAAGATCTATGGTGCATTTGTTGCGCTGACTGCCGGTTTTGGCGTTGGCGTAGCAAGCTGGCACGTCCGCCTGCAGAACATGCCGAAAGACGATGTGCCTTCCTGCGGCCCGGGCTTCGAATACATTATGGATAATTTCGCACTGTTTGATGCGCTCAGCCTGATCTTCAAAGGCTCAGGAGAGTGTGCGGACGTGGTCTGGCGCTTGCTTGGCTTGTCGATGCCGAGCTGGGTGATTATCGGTCTGGGCGGCCTTGGTATCGCCGGTATCTGGAATAACTTCCGGAAAGCCTGAACGCCGTTACAACAGCATCAATTCCATGATGCGCCGGTACATTCCGGTCAGCGCGATGACGTCATCGACCTTGACGTGCTCATCGATCTTGTGAATCGACGCATTCACAGGGCCCAGTTCGACCACGTCGACACCTGCAGGTGAAATAAACCGCCCATCCGACGTGCCTCCACCTGTCGACAGCTCCGGCGCGTTGCCCGTGTGTTCCGTTACGGCCTGGTGGACAGCATTGATCAACTTGCCGGGCTTCGTCAGGAACGGCTTGCCCGACAAGTGCCACTTGAGCTCATAGTCAATTTCGTGCGCATCAAATACCGAGTGGACTTTTGTTTGCAAGGATTCGTGGGTCCATTCGGTTGAATAGCGGAAGTTGAATCGGGCGGAAAGTTCGGCAGGCGTAACATTGGGAGCGCCGATGCCGGCGCGGACATCGACAACCTGGAAGCTGGTCGGCGGAAAGTAGTCATTGCCGTCGTCCCAGACGATTTCATGCAGTTCGGCCAGGATTGGTGCGAAGCGCCGGATCGGGTTGTCGGCAAGCTGGGGATAGGCGACATGCCCCTGGATTCCGTTGACGGTCAGCATGCCGCTTAGAGAGCCGCGGCGTCCTATGCGCACGATGTCGCCGAGAACATTCTGGCTCGACGGCTCGCCGAGCACGCACCAGTCGATGTGCTCATCACGGGCCTTCAGGGCATCGATAACTTTCAGGGTCCCGTCCCGGGCACGACCCTCCTCATCGCTCGTGATCAGCAGGGCGATACTGCCTTCGAAATCAGGATGCTCACCTAGGAACTCTTCGATCGCAACGATCATCGCGGCCAGCCCGCTCTTCATGTCGGCCGAGCCACGCCCGTACAGGAATCCGTCCTTGAACGTCGGTTCAAACGGATCAGCACTCCATTGCGATTCGTCGCCGGGTGGGACGACGTCGGTATGGCCCGCGAAACACAGGACTGGCGCGGCATCGCCGCGCCGGGCCCAGAGATTGGTGACGTCGTTGAATTGCAGGGTCTCGCAAGCGAACCCGAGTCGGGTCAATCGTGCGCTCAGGAGATCCTGGCAGCCCGCGTCATCGGGCGTTATGGAGCGTCGCTTGATCAGGTCACAAAGCAGGTCGATCGTTGGCTCGGAAACTTCATTCGTCATCGGTACAAGAATGCACTATAAGATTATGAAATACAAAGAAATGTTCAAGCTCACCGGGTGAGGTGTTTTGCCGGAGAAATTGCAACAATTTGGTAACATTTCACGCTTAAGCTTTGCGCATGATTTCCAAACATCCCGGAGAACTCAATTGAGTAATCATCGTAAAGTCTTTTCCCTGGCAGCCGTCGCGGCCGTCGGACTGACATTGTCGGCAGGCGCACTTGCACAGGCTGGTCGTGACTATGTCTATGTCGTGGGCTCGTCGACAGTCTATCCGTTTGCAACGGTTGTTGCCGAACGATTCGGTCGCGGCAGTGAGTTCAAAACTCCCAAGGTCGAATCGACCGGTTCCGGCGGCGGTCTGAAACTCTTCTGCGACGGCGTCGGTGTGGACTATCCTGACGTGACGAATTCGTCGCGCGCCATCAAGCAGTCGGAAGTAGATTCCTGCGCGGCGAACGGTGTTACCCATATCGTCGAAGTGAAGATCGGTTATGACGGAATCGTTTTTGCCAACGCCATTGGCGCCGAGACCCTGACACTGAGCCGTGCCGATATTTTCCTGGCACTGGCCAAGGAGGTTCCGGGCGAGGCTGACGGTGAACTTATCGAAAATCCTCACCAAACCTGGGCTGACGTTAACCCGGATCTGCCGGCTATCAAGATCGAGGTTCTGGGTCCGCCCCCCACGTCGGGAACGCGCGACGCATTTGTTGAACTGGCTATGGAGGGCGGATGCAAGGCAACACCCTGGATCGCCGCACTGAAAAGCGCCGACAAGAACAGGTACAAGGCAATCTGCCATACGATTCGCGAAGACGGACACTTCGTGGAGGCAGGTGAGAATGACAACCTGATCGTGCAGAAACTCCAGGCGAACCCGAATGCGTTCGGTATCTTCGGTTTCAGCTTCCTCGACCAGAACATGGAAAAGGTCAAAGGCTCTCTGGTTGACGGGGTGGCACCGACATTTGATGCTATCGCCGACGGCGAATACCCGGTATCCCGGCCACTGTACTTCTACGTGAAGAAAGCACACGTTGATGTCATCCCTGGCCTGCGTGGCTTCCTGCGTGAATTCACGAGTGAGCGCGCCTGGGGCGAGGAAGGCTACTTGTCGGACCGCGGTCTGATCCCGATGCCCGATGTAGAACGCGGCGAGGTTGCGGCGGCCGTCCGAAACCTGACGCCGTTATCGATGGCTGCACAGTAAGGCAGTAAACTTACGCGACAGGCGGCGGTCCGATTCGGGTCGCCGCCATTCGTTACCCGAAACACAAGATGCAATCCACCACCCTCATTCTCCTGCTCGGCTTCATGGCGATAGCTGCGTTCTTCTATGGGCGCAGGCGATCGCTGGCGCTTGTGGGTGGTCATGGCCACGGTATGGCGTTGCACTCCCTGCCGGGCTACTACGGTTACTACACTGCGATCTGGGCGGCGCTACCTGCGCTCGCATTGCTGCTCATATGGGTGATGGTCGAACCTCGGGTCGTGGTTGCGTTGGTCGTGAACGGGCTGCCGGATGCATACCGAGATCTGCCGCCAGGTGAGCTGAACCTGCTCGTCAATAACATCCAGAACCTCGCGGCTGGCGACGTCGTCAGCGTGGATGTCGACGATGTGTTGCAGGACGCAGCGACGGCATTCAACAGCTACATCAACAAGAGCCGGCAGTTCCTTGCCGTGCTGGCGCTGGGAATGGCAGGTCTGGGCGGGGCCATGGCCTGGCGCCGCATTCATCCGGACCTGCGAGCACGCAACCGTGTAGAACGAGTTATACGCTGGTTCCTGATTGCCGCATCGAGTCTTGCGATCCTGACTACCATCGGCATTGTCTTGTCGGTCATGTTCGAAGCCATTCGTTTCTTCCAGAAGGTG
>Ga0224508_10001451_pt1:0-20000 | contig 21295 bp, 22 predicted proteins | sample SF_Jan12_sed_USG_4_FD_170157 | JGI IMG/M metagenome (GOLD analysis project Ga0224508, IMG submission 170157) | Sediment microbial communities from San Francisco Bay, California, United States - SF_Jan12_sed_USGS_21 | ecosystem: Environmental > Aquatic > Marine > Sediment | place: USA... | reverse complement strand
CACGTTCGCGTTCACGTTCGCGTTCACGTTCGCGTTCACGTTCGCGTTCACGTTCGCGTTCGCGATCACGTTCGCGATCACGTACGCGATCACGGTCACGTACGCGCTCACGTTCGCGATCACGTACGGTCGATCAGCGAGACCGCGCCTTTCAAGCGGTCGATCGATCGGCGGCAGACCGGGTGGCATCGATCGTGCCTTGACGTGCGATGTCGGCTGCGATCGCGTTGAGACCCTGTACCAGCCAGCGGTTGACGAGAGAAAGGATCGGCAAGGCCGCCGGATAGGCGAGCGGCGATCGGAGGTCGAAGACGTAGCTCCACTCGATGCGGGTGCCGTCTTCGACTTCCGTGAAATCCCAGCACCCCGTCCCGCTCCGCACCAGCCACGAGAACGGTGGTTTGAGGCCGCCTACCCATCGGTATTGATGGCGCACTGGCCGCGTGTAATCGAGGATTACCTCTTCGAGCACCACGCCGTCTGTCATCGTGATTGTACGGTGGGCACCGGTCCTCAGAACCTCACCCGCGTGCATCTCGGACTTCGCCACGCCGGCGATCGGCCCTAGCGGACGTAGAAAGCGCTCACGGGTGTCATCTTTCGTGCAAAGGTCGAACACCTCTTCGCGCGGCCGCGCAATGACGATAGACGTCGACGTAGAAACTTTCATGACTCCGATCCTATCACGGGACTGGCGTCAATACGACGACCGGCAGCTCTCGTTTGGTTCGGGCCTGATACTTCTCCCACATCGGGTTTACCGTCTTGCCGATCTCCCACAGGCGCTCGCGTTCGGGCCCGGTCGCTAGAGTGGCTTTCATCGGGAACTTCTTCCGGCCCACGCGGATTTCGCCCGAAGGGTCGACTTGGAGGTTCTTCCACCATTGGGGATCGCGCTTTGCGGCGCCATCGGAGCCGACTACCACGTAACTGTCACGGTCCTGGAAGTAGACGAGTGGCGTCGACCGTTTCTTGCCCGACTTACGGCCGGTGACCGACAGCAGCAACATGGGCACGTCTCCTGCCGAGGCACCGATCCGGCCGTCGCTGGCCTCGTAGATCATCGTATGGGCTTTGAACAACGCCTTGAGGGCGCGGGCGCGCAGGCGTTTGTAGCGGGAGGCCATGAGGCTTTCTTAGCGCAAAAATATCTTCATGCACCGCCGCTTTTGGCATGATGCGCCGTGGCCGGCCAACTCGCTGTTCCTCGCATCCTCTGGGTTGCGCTGTTTATTTCGACGTTGCTCTACCTTGTAGTCATCGAGCTCACGATCCTCGAGGGCGAGCCGAGCTGGCAGGGGCTCTTCCTTCCGCTAGCCCTGGCGGGCGTGGTGACGGCGGGCGCCAGCTTGGTCGCGCCACGGATCTTGCTGCGGCAGCGAACTACAAAGTCGACCGAGGAATACTCTTCGACTCAGGTGGCGGGCGCGTATCTGATTTCCCTGATCCTCGCGATGGCGCTTGCCGAGGCGGTCGCGATCCTCGGCCTCATCCTAGGCATCCTCGGCGCGCCGGTGACCGTCGTCATGCCCTTCTTCGTGGTCACCTGGATTCTCATGCTGCTCCGGTTCCCCACCCAAGAGAAGCTCGACGAGTTTCGCGCATAGGAGGGTCAACCGAAGCGTTCGATGCGAGGCGGTAGAAGGTATGGGTATGGTTTCCGCAAGATGTTCCGATAGACCCACCGATCAGCACGGCGTGCGGCCTGGATGAATGCATAGGTTTGCGCGTCGCTTCTGTAGTGTGCGCGCACTTCCTTCTCGTTGACTTCGGGTTCTAAAGCGAGCTCGCGATTCGCGACTGGAATCAACGGTGGCAAGATCTCCCCAAGTCCTTCCTTGATCAGATTTCCGAGAAAATCCAAGGCCTGCCCTCGGATCGAAAAGTAGTTGTCGAGAATGCCCTCGATCAGAAATCGATCGACGATGGCACGTACCGGTGCTGGGAGCGCGCGTGTCTGCTGGCTGAAGTCGAACAGGTCGTTGCCCTGCTCATCCCGCAAGAAAGGCGTCCCGACATCCAGATAGCGCAAGCGGTCTCCTTCGAAGGCCCAATTGGAAAGCTGCCCGTCCGGTGCGAGCGAAGGGGTTACGGACGTACGGATGTGACCAAAAATGCGCGACACGTGAGGGGCAGCTTGCTCCGCGGTTTTGCCACGAAGAAAGTCCGGGCCGAGTGTGCCAGGCTCGAGTAGCGGTTGAATGCAGTAGAGAACGTGGCCACTGGGGCGCGCCAAGATCGGCGTCTCAGTCGTGACGACATCGATCCCACAGCGCTGCAACTGCTCCACGTAGGAGGCAATGAGCCGCGCGGCGTCCTCTGCGGCCTCGCCGGAAGAGAACGGTACGAGCCGCTTGCAGGCGAAGTCGCCATGCGGGGTCGAGAGCTTCACGCCGATGGTGACCTCCCCGTATCCGATGATGTCGAGATCTTCAGCATGGCCGGTCCGTACGGCTTCTTCGAAGCGCTCCTCGAACGCTTCGATTTCTGGCGTGCTCGCCAAGCGCATCAGGCGAAAGCTTTCGTCATTCGATCGATGAGGTCAGCGGCTTCGTCATCGGAGATGATCAACGGCGGCAGAAACTGGAGCACGCGTCGGTCGTTGCCTGCCGGAAAGCAGAACACGCCCTGTTGCATGATGCGCAGAAGCGCACCCAACGCCTCGATATCACTCGAAAATCGCAGCCCCATGAAGAGTCCGCGGCGGCGGAGCTCGAACGGGAGCGACTCGAACGCCTCAGCGAAACGCTCCGATAAGGACCCAACGCGCTCGAGAAAACCAGGCTGGCCCACGATGTCGAGCACCGTTTGCGCGGCCACGCAGCCGAGCTCGGCACCCCCATACGTCGAGATGTGGATGAACGGGTTTGCTTCGCTATCGAGAACCGTGTGCATCTCGCGCGTGAGCAGTGTCGCGGTGATTGGGTAGATCCCGCCCGACAGGCCTTTGCCGGTGATGATGGCGTCCGGAATCACATCTTCGTGTTGAATCCCCCACCATCGTCCGGTCCGACCGAGCCCCGTCTGCACTTCATCGATGAGTAAGCGTGCCCCGCGGTCGCTGCACAGCTGACGAATCGCGGCGAAGTATCCCGGATCTGGAATCGGCATGCCCAAGGTGGCTGGGATCGCCTCGAGAATTACTGCGGCGGTCTGGTCGTCGATCACCGCTTCCATCGCGCCAAGGTCGTTGAAAGGCACCTGAACGAAGCCCGGAAGATTCGGACCGAACGGTTCGCGGAAGGATGCATCCCCGGCAGCAAGCGAAAGACCCGTGTGACCATGGTACCCGCCCTCGACGGATACGATCTTGGTGCGATTCGTGGAACCGCGCGCGGCTTTGATCGCCACGTCGACCGCCTCGCCTCCGGAAACGCCAAATACGACCCTTGGTAGGGCGTCGTCGAACGTCGAGGACAATCGCGATGCGAGCTGCGCGCGCTGGCCCGACGGAAAGTGGTGGTTTCCGATATCGAGCTCGCCGAGTGCGTCGGCTACGGCCCTAGTCACGCGCGGGTTGCAGTGTCCTAGGCTAAACACACCGCCGTTGCAGTGGCAGTTGATGAAACGAAGCCTCGTGTACGCGTCCTCGAACCAGATTCCCTCACGCTCTCCCATGACCATTTGGAGGCCCATGCGCTGGTAGTAGGCGAGCTTGTTGGGTGCGACGTGCTCACGGAACACATCGGCGAGCTCGTCGAACGTGTCAAAGGGTTGCGTTTGGGGACCACCGGACATCTCGCGAGTCTACCCGACGGTGATGGCGATGCGAAGCTCGCCTACGGCACGACGACCTCAAAACCCATCGCGCCGCTAATGTAGGTTCGCCTGTCCGACCCATATACACGGTCGTCGAAGTAGGCGCCGGTGAAGCGCATACCGAGGATCAGCCCAGACCCGAGGGCGTGGCGCTCGATGGTGGAGGTCACGATTCGCAGGCCGACGCCGGTGGTCCAGCCATGCGTGAAAGTCGGTGGGCCGAGGAGGGTCTCTGTGGTGCTGACACTATTTGGTGAGATCGGATGACTCGTGTAGTAACCGACATCGACGAACGGAACGGCGTGCGGGTTTTCGTACCCTGCGATCAGCTTGAGCTCCGGGCTGATGAACCCCCCACCTTCCCAGCCGCCCCCGGTCACGTCTACTGAGAACGCAAAGTGCGGATTGAAGGCGTACTTGATCCCGGTGCCTGCGCTGAAGATCCACTCGGTTCCGACCAGCGGCTCTTCGGGGTTGAGCTTGAGGGCGGAGAGCTCAAGCCGGCCGTCAAGTTTTTTCGCGAATCCGTGGCGAACCCGTGCCGCGATTCCACCGAACCCAAGGTCGAGCTCGCCGCCACCGCCGCCTACGACCTGGATGCCGGTCTCGCCTTTCGCGAGCGTCTGTGCCGTGTCTAGCGCGATCGGTCTTCCTGGCGGTGAATGAATGAAGGGTGAGCAGCCGCTCGCCCACAGCAGGACCACGCCGATGGTCACACGAGCAGAAACCTCGATGGATTGCTTCGTCATGAACTCGTTGAGACGCAAGACTCGCGCCAAGCCGATCTTCCCAAAATCGCTACTGATTTTGGCTGATTGATCTTGCAGTGACCGTGGTCTTCCAGTCACACGTCGCGCAAACCGGATACACTCCCTCCACCAGTTGGTGCCCGAGGCGTCAGCCCGGATTCGACAGCCACTAATCTAGCCCGATCGCCTCGAATTCGATTCCGACGAGGAGTGGGAAGGGCGCGGGTGTTCCGTTCTTTCGGCGAGGCGTGACTCGCCGGCGGGTGCCGAAGGGGATGCCATCGACCTCCTCGTGCGTGAGAACGCGATGTGCCCCCTTGGCCCAGTTGCCGAACACGCTCGCGGTATAGTCGTGCTGAGTCAATAGGGCCGTTTGCGGGTCGACGTGAAACTCCTGGACCTGGCTGTGCGTCGGAAAGCCAGGGGGAAAACGCCCCCGGAGCGTTGAATCACCGGAGGCTTGCCAATCGATGTCGTCCCGCGTGAGCAGCGCCGGGAAAGTGACGTAGTTCCAAAGGGCGTAACCGGCGAAGTAGATCTGATCCAGACGGTCCCACCATAGGAGACGCCTGCCACCCGGGAAGAATCGCTGCGGGTTCGAGCGTGCCTCGACGACACTGCCGTCAGGACGTTCCAACCGAACCTCGTCGCCGGCGAAAACTTCGATCAGCCCGTCTCGCTTCTCCGGAAAGAAGCGCACGAGCGGCTGGTGTGCGTCGATTTGGGCGGGCACCCGAATCATCGGTGCTCGCCACTTCATTCGAAACGCGAGCCCATTCGCCGAAACCCGGAGAGCGATCTGCCGGATCACGCTCCATCGCGCCGCGCCGCCATACGCCTCGACGACGCGGTGGAGCAGCTCATTCCGCTCGGTCATTCCTCAGCGGCCGGGCGGCCGGTAGTCGATCGATCGCTTGCAAGCCTTATCGATCTCCTCTGGCGTGAGGAGCGAGGTCGTCTCCACGATGGCTTTCCGGCTGGTGCCTCCCTCTTTGAGCAACCCCTTGGTTCCTTCCGCGGTATAGGAAGATTTCACTAGATACTTGGCCATGAGCAGCCTCCTTTCCGGATCGAAGATGCTGCCTGAGCGCGAACTAATTGGAAAGCGAAGTGAGCTTGCTCACAGATCTGTAAGACACCCTCCGACGATCCCCTACAGAAACGGCCCTGTCGTGGTTCCTTAACCCTGGAAGGCGACCGTGGATCGGCGTAGATCTCGCTGAAGAGAAGTTCAGGATGATCAGACGCATACTCTTAGTTGTCTTGACGGCGTCGCTTGGCGTCGTCGGTTGTGGAAGCTCCGACACTGGTGGCACCGGTGGAGCAGGCGATGAGGGCGTTACCCGTGGAACGGGCGTCGGCGGAGCTGGCGGGGAAAGCGGCATGGGGGGTGAAGGAGGCGCCGGCGGCGAGGTGGTCCCCGCTTTTACGTCGGTGATGGACCGGATCGACGCGGGGCTCGTCTATCGACTCGCGGGTTGTCAATGCCAAAGTCCCGGCGAGGCCATCTCGGAAAGCGCATGCCTAGCCCTCGTCAACTTTACCGAGCTTCCCGCCTCCGATCGGCAAAACACGTGCTTCGATGAGGTGATCCTCGGGGAAGAGGAAATGACCCTCGAAAATCGACTCGCCTGTTTGATCGAAGTCGATCTCGCGGCAGCGGACTGCCTGGCCGAGGTCAGCGGGTGTGCAGAGAGCGGGATCGCCGATTGCGTCGATGCGAGAATTATGGCCGCGGGAGCCTGCCCGACGCCCCAGGACTCGGCTCTCCAAAGCTTTTTCGAGTGCCAGGCGACGGTCGTCGAGGATGGCGTCGACGCATTCTTGGATTCCCGCTCCGCGCAATGTGATTGCCTCACCAACTGCACCAGTGCCGACCCGGATCCGCAGGTTTTCGAATGCATGCTGAATACGCTGCAGGCGGAGGTCGACATGCTTGGTGCCCAGGGGCCAACGGAGCTCAAGTGCATTTCCGAGTTCTGGCGCCGCAAGGCGGTCTGCTTTGGGAACGAGATGACCTGTGATGGCGCAGTCACCGCATGCGCGGACCTCCCGCCAATGCTCTGCGCGATCAGTGGTGCGCTCCTGGACGACTGTCTCGCGCTCTAGAGCGTCACTGCGGCGGCAGGTTGTCGCGCTTCGAGATCGGCACGCGCAACTGCCGGAGGTTCTTCGTCGTGGCGAGGGTCGTCTTCCATCCTTGTGCGGGAACGGCGAGCATCGAATCGACCAACTCCGGAGTGAACAGGATCGGCTCAGCGTCCGCGTTGTAACCGAGTTGAAGTAGCGCCTCTCGTTCGAAGAGACGGCACTGCTTTTCACAACAGTGAAACGGCTCGACGACCCTGTAGAAGCCCTCCGGGGGGAGCGGCTCGAGGAACCTCACCAGGTCGAGGTCTTCGATGACCTGCCCGTTGCCCTGAAACTCGGCGTGGTTGTAACGCCACTCCTTGGGGAGATAGATGCCCGGGCCGGGATTGCCGTGGTTGTGGAAATAGACGAGCCGACCCGCGGGGATCGACCCAAAGCTCGCGGTGGTCCGGTACAAGCCGCATGGCGGAAGCTCCATGATCCCAGGCGTATCCCAAGCAGAACGAGCCGGCAACGGCGCCGCGGTCCCGCGGGCGAGGGATGGACGACCGTTTCCGACGATCGACCTGGATCTTTTCGGACTGTCGTCCCCTATCTCACCCTGTGTGAGCATGCTCACAGAACGCGGAAGAAAACGCGTTGCTGCGCGCCAGACTCCACATGATCTGATTGATCGAAGTCGAGAGTTCGAGGTACCTTCGACGCTCTTCCCGTTTAGAACGTGGGCCTTGCCCGGCTCCGTGTTGGTGATGCTGAGAAAACCCCTCATCGGATTGGTTGCGCTGTCGTGTATCGCCTTGGCGGGTGCCTGTTCTGAAGGGTCGTCAGGCGTTGCGGGAAACACCGAAATCAACCTGCTGATTTCGGATCCGGCATCCGAGCCCGATGAGCTCGCGTTCGAAGCGCACAGCGTGAACTACGCGATCAGTTGTTATGGTCTCGTCGCGATCTGTCATTTCCCGCCGAGCAATCCCGCCGACTTTTTCACCATCTGGGTCAACGAGGACGCGCTCCCGACGCACCTGGCTCATGGAGACACTGTTGGCTTCTGCGATGAACCCGGCGGCGGCCCGCCCGATGGCGGCCCACCCACCCCCGACCCTCTCAATATCTACGGTTCGTTCGAGATCGATGAGAACCGCGATCCACCCGTTTGGCAAGCCGTGATGGATCTCCCGCCAGGCACGTGCACGATCACGCTTTTCGTCAAGGACCCAGATGGTGAGGTTGTCTGCACCGGGATCGAGTCGCTACCGGTCTTCGAAGATGGCGATCCTTCGACGACCAACAAGTTCGACATCGTCCTGGTCTGCAGTCTGAGCACCAACCCCCCGACGGGTGACCTAGAAGCCGGCGGCACGTTCGCCTTCGTCATCGGCAATCGCTGCCCTCTGCTCGTTTGGATGAACTCGATTCCGGAAGTCGTCGACGTTGCGAGTTCCCCGCAGACCAGCGCGGCACAATATCGCGCGTGGGATCCGGACAGCACGTGCGGGAACAACTGTGACCCGCAGACCTGTGATTTCAGCACTAATCCCCCGGTCTGCTCTGAGTCTCCCTACAACCCAAACGATGCGCGCTGCAATCCTCTGGTCGGCGGTGACCCGAACAACCCCGAGTGTCTCGACGGTACCGCGTCGGGCCTGGTCTGCACGCTGACCGCGACGCCGAGCACCTCTGGCATACCCGGCGGCAACTTCCTCGATCCAAACGATGGGGTGACCCAGCTAGGCCCGATCATGCCCTTCAATCTGGAGGACTCTTTGGGCGATGGTAGCGGTGTCGTCGTTCCAGGGCTCGATATCGACTATCTGTGCGATCCCACCGTCCCGGGCGTGGTGACATTGACCGTCACCTGCAGCGATGGCGACGAGCAATGCGACAAGATCAAGACGTTCGACGTCACCTGCCCGGGGATCAACTACTGCGAGGCGGAGCCGCCTGGCGTGTGCGATGGGTCGAATGATTGTCTGAGCGATGGCGTCTGCACGGCCACCTGCGACCCACTTTGCGATCCGAGCATCAATCCCGGGATTCCGGCCTGCCCCACGGGATCGAGCCCCGCGGACGAGTGCAGCCAGTGCACGGGTAACGACATCCCGCTCGCGATCGACACGGCTTGTACCTCTGGAGGTGGGAGCTTCTGCGATGGCGGCGGCAGTTGCGTCGAATGCAACTCCGACCTGCAGTGTGACTCTTCGCCAATCGACTGCCGAGAGCCTTCGGTGTGCTCGGGCAACGCGTGCCAGGCGCGCGCGTTTTCACCCTCTGGCACCCCCTGCAGCATCGGCGCTTGCGATGTAGCGGGGGTTTGCCAGTTCGTCGTGGTGGACCCGCCAGCAACGACCCAGGCGATCACCCTTGGATGCACCAACAACCTGACGACCGATGTTTCGATCGTTCCCTTCGATCTGACCGTCGACCCGGACAGCGTCGTAAGCAGCTCACCGGTCACGGCGACCCTCGACGGTGTTGCAGAGCTGCCTGAGGCCGTACTGGATCTCGCGCAGACCGCGATGGGTGGTGTCCAAGAGGTGAACATCATCGACCTTGCCGCCACGGTGCAGCTCCGTTCCGGCGGGGCCGGGGCAGCGGTAACTTTGGGGTTGGACGCGGTTCCTTACGTGTGCAGGGCCGACCTCGTGACGTCGTGTAATCCGGCGAACGACCTGCCGGGCACGCCTGGGAACCGAGGCAACACCGACTGCGTCCCGGTAGGTCAGTGTACCGGTGGCTCGAATGATGGCGAAGCCTGCGTTGACCTGACAGACTGTCCGGGCGGCACATGCGACACCGTCTGCGGTCGCTTCTTGAGTGTCCCAACGAGCTTCAACTGCCTCGAAGGAGGGACGTGCGACATGGCAGGCAAGATGGCGCAGTGTGCTGACAATGGATTCTGCGTTTCGGGGCCGTTGCCCCTGCCGCTCGCGGCTGTAGGCGGCGCGAGCTACACCGCCGACCCAGCCGGAACCATGCTCTTTGGTTGGGACGACATCACGACCGGGGCGACCGTCAACCCGGATGGCACCTATGCGCTACCGCCTGCCGTCTTCCTCGACCCGCTCGGAGCAAACGGCCTCCGGGTGAACTTGGGCGGCATGTCCGTGGCAGTCGAGTGCACCATGGCGGTCGATGCAAACGACCCCGTCCACGGTGTCGGCGTACCGGGTGAGGCGAGCCCGAGCCCCGACGCGGTCCTGCTCGGATTCCCGATCCAGGTCCCGCCGCCATAGGGCGCGTTGGTTACCAGGTGCGGTAGGGGTTCTCGACGAGGTTGGCGTTGAAATAGCGCGGGTCGTCGGTGACCTCCCGACCGAGCCAGTCCGGCCGTTCGAACACTTCGTCCTCTCGTTGGAGCTCGATTTCGGCGACCATGAGGCCTGCATTTTCGCCCTCGAAGACGTCTACTTCCCAGGTGTGGGCACCTTCGCGGACCAGGTAGCGCACCTTCTCGATCAAAGGACGGAGGCACAGCGTATCAAGCAATTGCTCGGCTTGCTCACGTGGAATGTCGTACTCGAACTCGTCGCGCGTCGCGCCCACGGTTTTGCCTTTGATGGTCAGGGTACCCCGCTCGCCCGCTATCCTGACGCGCACGGTCCGGGCGGGCTCGGTCGAGAGGAAGCCTTGGCGATAGTAGGTACCCTTCGCCTTTCGCCGCCAAGTATCGCTCGTCACGAGGAACTTTCGCTCGATCTCCTGTACCATGCACCAACTCTAGTCCTCTCCGAAGAGGGGCTTGGTGTGCACCGTGGCGCCCACCGTCACGAACCAGGTTTCGCCCACATTGAAGGTGTCGCGCCCTGGCGGCCCGTTGGCGGTCATGAGCGGCATCCATCCGAACTGGGCGAAGAGGTCGACGAGGTCCTTTCGTTTGAGGGTATAGCCTCCGCCGAGGAAGAACGGAAGCTCGACGACGTTGTTGGCACCCGCTGCGCCGTTGATGTTCACGACACCGACGCCGCCGCCGATTTCGAGAAAGCCATGGTCGGTCACGTTGATGACGGATGCGCCCGAGAAGGTGAAGTCCATCGTATTGGCAGACGGGTTCGACACGGCGAACTTGTCCCCGTTGCGGTAGCGAAAGTTCAAGTTCATGTCCATCGTGAAGATGCCGAACACTTCGAGCACCCGCATGGGAAGCCCTGCGGTAAGAGTGAAGTCGGTGTTGGTCGGCAGCACCAGCACCAGATCGACGCCGACGAGAAATCCCTTTTCTCCCTCGTAGAACTGGTAGCGGCCGTACACTGGGATGTCGCCGTAGCTCGCATCCGGTGAAAAGATGACGGAGATGAGGCCAATGCCGCCTGGTGCTGGAATGGCGCCGGTCAGCTCGGTGCTCAGGCCGAGCTCGAGGTTTTCGACCGGGCTGATCGCGCCCCCGAGGTCGAGCGATGAAAACGTCCCGGAGCCGAACACGCCACCGACAGTCAGCCGGCTATCGGCGCGAACCATTCCGGTATCCAAGACCAAAGGGCGCCGTGCAAAGCGCACAGGGTACCCATGGAACGCCGCAGCCTTCTCGTCCTCCATGACTGCGGCCGCGCCGGACTCGACGATCGCGTCCTGCTCGATGTCTCGCGCTTCTTGCGCGATTTCTTCGTCCACCGCCTTTTCGTCGTCCGCATATGCGAAGCCGATCGGAGCCAGTGAACAAATCACTCCACAGATCAGAGCAGAACGCAGCATACCCCTCCTCGGTTTGAGTTGCGCGGAGTCTAGCCGTTGCTGAGCGATCCCCGTGAGCGTTTTCTGCTCCGAGCCTCGACTTGGCTCGATTTACTGGGCTCGTACGGCTTGAATTGCGAGCTCTCCGTCTTCGGTTCGAGCGACGTGCAACGCCCACGGCCGGCAACACACATCACAGTCCTGGACGAGCTCCCCTCGCGTTTCGGGGTCTACGTAGATCTCGACGACCTCGAAGCAATAGGGGCAAATGACCTCGAAGGTATCATCCACGGCGTCGCTTCCCCGGAGGTGTGAGTGATGCCACGTCGGTCAGGGTGTACTCCCACTTGCAGGCGATGTCGTTCGAGTCGACGCGTGGCGGGAGCTTGAGCGGCTTGCACGTGATCTTCTTGTTGAGCATCTCGCCCGAGAGAGGCATCCCGGCGAGGCAGATGCTGCAACAGTGCTTGAGCCGCACGTCGTCGAAATGCTCGAATCGGTCGAGAGCCGGGCACGTATGATGGGTCATGACCCCATGGTTTTCGTCTTTGAGCTCGAACTCGACGTTGATGATGCCGACTTCGCCCGGGGAGAACTGAAACCCCCGAAGGAGCGCTTCGACGTTGGTTCCCTGCACGCCGAGGGCGTCGATGCCGATCTGAAGATCGTGCTCGGCGGCGCCGCGATCGAGCCACACGTCCTTTTCGAGCCGCTGCGCCTCCTCGTCGCCATACCGCTTCTTCATCTGTGTGTACCAGCGATCGGTCCCGAGCATGTAGGCAAGAGCCGCATAGTTCCACAGGAGCGCGAGCGTCTTCTGATCGAAGTCGTTCACCACCTTGTGTTCGAACGCTTCGATGTCGATCGGGAGCGGCTTCTTTCCTTGCGATGATTGCCAGGCTTTCAGCAGAACGGTGAAACCGACTTGAATCCCCTGGCCACGGAGCGGACCTGCAATACGGCCCGGAGAGCCGACCCACTTGGGTTTTGCGCTCTTGCGAGGGCTCTTCCTACGGGCTCGCGGGAGGGACGTCAGAAGCCCAAACCAAGATCGACCGGTCGAAAGCTCAGGCGGGGTTTCGGCTTGATCGCGTTTGGCGACGGTGAGCATCTCGGGTTGAAGCTCGGTCGCCGCCACGATGAACCGAAGATCGTCATAGAACAGCTCCTTCGGAGGTGCCCCGATCGCCTTTCGCGGCCAACCCGCGAGCGCGGCCTCTTCGGCAACCGCGGCGCCGTACCTGTCGGAGATCGCTGCGTGCCACGTGATGCTCAGCTTCTCGTGCGCGTCGACCGTGCGTCGCCATAGCTCGACCAGCGTTTGTCGTGGGAGCTCATGGGCCTTCAGTCGTGGATCGAAGACTCCGCCCATTACATGAAAGAGTTTCCCACCATCGGGGAACGTCGGCTAGCGAATCGAGGGACGCTCGGAAAGGCTTCGTTTTCTAGGGGAATTCACGCTACAACTCCTCGTCGCTCGGAGGAGGAGCCTCATGACGTTGTCGCTGCAGGAGATTTCGGACCGACTCGAGATTCAGGACCTGATCTACAACTACTCCGCGGTCGTCGATCAGAAACGTTTCGATGATCTTCAACAGGTCTTCACGGAAGACGCGCACATCGACTACAGCGCGGTCGGGGCGCCAGTCGGAGGGCGCGACGAGATCATCGCCTTCCTGCACAAGGTCATGGTGATGTTCCCGAACCACCAACACTTCAACGCCAACGCACAGATTACCGTGGACGGCGATACCGCGACCGGCCGCGTCATGTGCTTCAACCCTCAGGAGATGGCGATGCCCGAGGACAAGACGCACATTTTCATGGTTGGGCTCTGGTACATCGACGAGTACCGCAGGACCGACGCCGGTTGGCGCATCAGCCGGCGCGTCGCAGAAAAAAGCTACGTCTTCAACATGCCCTAAAGGGGACAGTCCCCTTTTTCTAACCTCGGTCGTTGACGGGTACGTAGTCGCGTTTGGTCGCGCCGGTGTAGATCTGGCGAGGGCGGCCGATGCGAACGTCGGGGTCCTCCATCATCTCTCTCCAGTGCGCGATCCAACCCGGGATGCGGCCGAGAGCGAACATCACGGTGAACATCTTCGTCGGAATGCCCATCACTCGATAGAGTATTCCACTGTAGAAGTCGACGTTTGGGTAGAGGTTTCTCTCGATAAAGAACGGGTCGGAGAGCGCGACCTCCTCGAGCTCTTGGGCAATGTCGAAGAGCGGGTCTTCGATCGCCAGATGTTTGAGGAGCCGGTCAGCATACGTCTTGAGAATCGTCGCGCGGGGGTCGAAATTCTTGTAAACGCGGTGGCCGAAACCCATCAGGCGACGTTGGCGGTCTTTGACTTGCCGGATGAAGGTGCTGCAATCGCCACCTTCGTCCCGAATTTCCTCGAGCATCTCGATGACGGCTTGGTTCGCTCCGCCATGGAGCGGCCCCCACAAGGCACAGATACCCGCGCTGATGGCGGCGTACAGGCTTGCTTGGCTCGACCCGACGAGGCGCACCGTCGAAGTCGAGCAATTCTGCTCGTGGTCCGCGTGGAGGATCAGTAACGTGTTCAGCGCTCTTACGAGCTCGGGATCGGGCTCGTAAGTCGGCTCGGCAGGGTGCGAGAACATCATGTGTAGGAAGTTCGCGCAGTACTTCAACTCGTTGCGCGGATACACGACCGGGCGTCCCTGCATCTTCTGATAGCTGAAGGCTGCAATCGTACGCAGCTTCGACATGAGGCGCGCGATGTGCTCGTGGTTGTGAATGTCGGGTTCGAGACTGTCAGGGTAATAGGCCGACAGTGAGCACACCATCGACGACAAGATCGCCATGGGATGGGCTTGCCAAGGGTACCCGTCGAAGAAGTGGCGCATGTCTTCGTGGAGCATGCTGTGATACGTCAGTGACCTCGAAAAAGCCGCGAGCTCTGTCTCCGTTGGCAAGTCTCCGTAGATCAGCAGATACGCTGTCTCGACGAATGTCGAGTGTTCGGCGAGCTGTTCGATGGGATAGCCTCGGTAGAGCAAGATGCCTTCTTCGCCATTGATGAAGGTGATGTCGCTGGTCGTGGCACCGGTGTTCATGAAGCCCGAGTCGAGGGTGATCAGCCCGGTGTCTTTGCGAAGGCTCCGAATGTCGACGCCGCGCTCCTCATAAGAGCCTTGGACGATAGGCATCTCGTAACTGGTATCGCCGTACTTCAGGGTCGCTTTCTTATCCATATTGCCATGGTTCTAGCCCGTGCTGGGCGGCAAAGCCAGCACCGACGGGCCTTGGTACGTGTCGCCCCCAAAGGCGAGGATCGGCGCGAAGATGAAACCGAGAAACGCGAGGCCGATGCCGTACAAGGCTCCGTGGCCGAAGGACTTCGAGAGGTCTATCGCCACGATGATCGAGATGATGAAGCTCACGATCGGGATGAAGAACAGGATGACCCACCAGATCGGCCGACCGACGATCTCGAGCAGCACGATCACGTTGTAGATGGGGATGATCGCCGCCCACCCCGGTTTGCCCGCCTTCTCGAAGATCGTCCACAGGACGTAAAGGTAAAAGGCCGCTACCGCGAGCCCAACCAACAAGCCGAGCACACTGCCATCGTCGTTGCTCATGTCCCCTCCTAACCGCGACGCGCTAGAGTCGCCGAAGCGAGTCTAGCGCAGCTTAAACACTTGGACCGCGTTTTCTTGTAGGAACGCGCGGCGGCCCTCGTCAGACAGGCCGAGTTCGCCAAGTTGGGCGATGCACTTGCCTGGCGGAATCATCGGCCAGTTGCTTCCGAAGAGAACTTTGCGTCGACCCGGGCCTTTCATGAACCGGATGAGCGCTTCTGGATAGCGCTCGGGAGTGTAGGCCGAGGTGTCGATGTAGACGTTTTCGTATTTGGTTGCGAGCGCGATCATTTCTTCGGTCCACGGGTAGCCGATGTGCCCACCGACGATACGGAGCTCGGGGAAGTCGCATGCTACCTCGTCGAGGTACGGAATGGGGCGCCCCGGGTCGCTCGGGCGGAGTGGCCCCGCGTGTCCTACTTGGAGACAAAACGGAACGTCTAGCTCCACGCATTCAGCGTAGACGGGATAGTAGCGGCGGTCATTGGGTGGTAAGCCCCAGAGCCACGGCAAGAGTCGTACGCCGACGAAGCCGAGCTCCTTGACGCATCGGCGTAGCTCGCGGACTGCCTGCATCGGCCGATACAGGTCGACAGAGCCGATACCCACGAGTCGATCGGGGTGGCTCTTAACCGTTGCGGCGACGTAGTCGTTCGTCAGAAGCGGGCCTGTTGGGCTCCACCATGCTGAAACCAATGCACGAGTCACGCCGGCCTCGTCGAGCGCGGACATCGTGAACTCGATCGGGATCTCTTCCGGAACGACGTCGAGCCTCATCCAGCGCCGCAACGAGGCAAACATGTCGTGGCCGAGAAACTGCCCGGTCGGATGTTGAATCCATGCGTCGACGATCGGCTCTGCCATAGCTCGATACTCCGGCCCCTGGCGCTTTTCGGCAAGCCCTTGCGTGCCGCTCAACTAGTCGAATTCATCGCAGTCCCTCGGCTCCCAGGGCCGTTTGTGCCGATTGCAGGATCGTCGTAATCTGCGCTGGCGATGGCCGCCAACGCGTCGAATTTGTGGCTGATTCTGTGCGGCGCCCTCGGTATCGCCGTGGCGGGTTGCGGAAACGCAAACAGTGAAGGCACGGCGGGGGCCGGGGGTGGCGCTGGCGGCACCGGTGGCAGCGTCGACGCGCCATTGGTCACGTCGGGCTATGTGGCTTCGGCGTTTGGGTTTTTCTATCCAGACAGCCTCGAAGCCGAGGTTCCGGGCTTTGATCTCGACCAGCGCGTGTCGAGCGTCGAGTCTCCCACCCAAAACGAGTGTACGCATGACGACTTCGCTGGGCCTGGCGGCGAGCAGGGCATCGACTACAACTTCCTTCGCATCATTTTCGACGAGGAGCAGAAAGCAGACGGCGAGTACGTGTTCGGCGGCTTTCGCCAGGGCCAAATCGTCGACGGGGTGATCAACGGTGCGGTCAAAAACGGCTCGATGACGGTTCTTCTCGACGTTCGAGGGCTCGATGATCCGCAGAACGACGACGAGGTGACCGTTCAGGTTTTCGGGAGTGAGGACTCGCCGATGAAAGGCACCAATGACGAGGTGCTCCCCTTTGCAACCCTCGGCGTGCACCCGAACCCGAGGTTCCACACCGAGGCAGTTAGGGGATCGATCGTCGATGGAGTGCTCACCGCCGGGCCTTTCGACCTGATTTTTCCGATCAACATTCAGATCGTCAACGACGAGTTCATCGTCCACGACAGTTGGCTTCGGATTGAGCTCGGCGACGACACCTTCCAAGGGCTCGTCGCGGGCTTTTGGGACGTGAGCAACATCCGCGACATCATCGGCAAGCCGACCACCGACAACGGAAACGCGGCCAACTTCACCATCGAGCAGTTCGAGACCGCGATGGCGCTACACGCGGACGGCGACTACGACCAAAATGCAGGCCTTTGCACATCCTTCACCACGATGTTCACGTTTAGTGGCGTTCAGGCATTCATCGTGCGGGGCGGCGGCGGAGGCGGTGCAGGCGGTGCGGGCGGTTCCGGCGGTTCGGGGACCATCGGCCTGCCCGTACCGAGCGACCAGTGCACGAATGAAGCCGATCTCGCTGCGCTCGATGCGATCGCCACCGAGGCCCAAACGGGCCTCGAAGTAGTTGGCCAGTTGACCGAGGCGTGCACGCTCGAGTCTTGTATAGCCACGGTGCTCCCGCTCATTGGGGGGGACGCCTCGGATGCAGCGCTCCGTGCCGCAACCGATTGCGTGGGGCTCTGCATCTCCGATGCCACTGGGATTTCTGCAGGGTGCGCGAGCTGCTACGGATTGACCGTGGCTTGTGGTGCGGGGGTTTGTTACGACCAATGTGCTCCGCCCAATCAGGGGTCGCCGGAATGCGCTGAGTGTTCCCTCGCCTGCATCGATTTGGGTGCTTGCACCGGCCTGTAAGGAGGTCCGCCATGTCTCTTCTGTCTCTCTTCAAAGGAAAAGGTCCGAGCGGCTTCGGCTACGGCAGCACCGCCGAGGAGGTGACCGAGGGGATCGACCTGAGCGGTCGGACCATGTTGCTCACTGGCTGCAACTCGGGGATCGGTCTCGAGACCCTTCGGGTGTTGACCAAACGGGGCGCCCACGTAATTGCCGCCGCGCGCACGGTGGACAAGGCTCGCGCTGCGGGCGATCAGGTAGGTGGAGAGACCACGGCCGTCGCCTGCGACTTGTCCGAGCCGGCAACGGTCCTCGGCTGCATCGAGCAAGTGAAAGCCACCGGGCGCCCGCTCGATGCGATCATCTGTAATGCCGGTATCATGGCGCTGCCCAAGCTGAATCAGAAATACGGTTACGAGCTCCAGTTATTCACGAATCACATCGGCCACTTCATGTTGGTGACGTCGCTGGTCGATAACCTCGCGGACAAAGGTCGTGTCGTGATCGTGAGCAGCGAGGCACACCATCAGGCGCCAGCGGAAGGCATTCAGTTCGATAACCTTTCAGGCGAGCGTGGCTACACGCCACTTGGCAATTACGGTCAGTCGAAGCTGGCGAACATTCTCTTTGCGAATCAGCTCGCTAAACGACTTGCTGGGACGGGCAAGACCGCCAACAGCTTGCACCCTGGTGTGATTCACACGAACCTCACCCGAAACATGAATCCAGTCGTCGATGTGGTGATGAGTATCGGTGCTCCGCTCGTCCTGAAGAGCATTCCGCAGGGCGCTGCTACTCAGTGTTATGCGGCGACCCATCCGAGCTTGGAAGACGTCTCCGGCAAGTACTTCTCGGACTGCAACGAATCGCGTCCCGGCCGTCACGGGCGCGACCCCGCAATGGCAGAAAAGCTGTGGGAAGTGTCGGAGCGTATCGTCGCTGAAGTCACGGCTTGACAATGCAAAGCGTGGCCAACCATGCTTTTGCGGCTAACGGCGGAATGCCGTCCGCCTAAGGAAGGTATCCCCATGTCCCAGCCCACCGCCCAAGTCATTCGAGAAGCGCCCACCAATGGCTCTTCGCAGCCCTCAACGCGTCTAGCAGCCACCGCCGACACGAGCGCCGCAGAGATCGAGCGCATCTTCAATCTTCAGCAAGCGCATCAGTTCACGGTCGCAAAGACCAACGCGAGGGAGCGGAAAGAAAAGCTCAAGAAGCTTCACAAGGCCGTGCTGGCTCGCAGGCAGGACATCCGCGATGCGATGTATGCGGACTTTCGTAAGCACCCTTCCGAGGTGGACCTCACCGAAATCTATTACGTGACGAGCGAGATCAAGCATGCGGTTCGCCATCTTTCGAAGTGGCTGCGACCTCATCGCGTGAAGACCCCGATCGCGCTTCTCGGTTCGAGCTCGCACATCCACTATGAGCCGAAGGGCGTCGTGCTGATCATTTCACCTTGGAACTTCCCCGTGAACCTCACTTTCGGCCCGCTGGTCGCTGCGATCGCGGCTGGCAACTGCGTGATGATCAAGCCCTCCGAGAACACCCCACACACCTCGGCGGTGATGAAGAGCATCATCGACGGCCTCTTTGACGAGAGCGAAGTGGCGGTGGTCGAGGGCGGTATCGCGACGTCTCAAGCCGTTCTTGCGCTGCCGTTCAACCACATCTTCTTTACCGGCTCTCCCGGGATTGGCAAAGTCGTCATGGAAGCCGCCGCGAAGCACTTGGCCTCGGTGACCCTCGAGCTCGGGGGTAAGTCGCCGACCATCGTCGACGAGACCGCCAACGTGAACGCAGCCGCGAAGCGCATCGCCTGGGCGAAGTTCACCAACAACGGGCAAATTTGCATCGCGCCTGACTATCTGTTCGTGCACGAGAGCAAGAAGGACGAGTTCCTCAACAAGTTTCGGGACAACATCGAGGCGTTCTATGGGGAAGAGGCACAACAGTCCGACTCGTACGCGCGCATCGTCAACAACCGACACTTCCAGCGGCTTTCGGGCTACCTAGACGACGCCAAGGCGAGAGGTGCAACGGTGGTTTATGGTGGCCGTACCGAAGGCAGCGAGGACTACATCGCGCCGACCGTCCTGACCGATGTCGATCCCAACTCCGACATCATGACCGAGGAGATCTTCGGTCCCGTCCTTCCGGTGAGCACCTTCAAATCGCTCGATGAGCCGATCGCGATGATCAACTCGAAGGAAAAGCCGCTCGCCCTCTACATCTACAGCAAAAGCAAGCAGAACATCGGACGCATCATCGAGAACACCCGAGCTGGCGGCACGTCGATCAATCACAGCGCGGTGCATTACTTCAACCACAACTTGCCATTTGGCGGGTCGAACAACAGCGGCATCGGCAAGGGTCATGGTTTCTTCGGCTTCGAGGCATTTTCGAACGCGCGTGGCGTCTTCAAGCAGGTCTCGCCCTTCAGCGCGATCGACTTGATGAGCGCGCCCTACAACAAGCTCAAGCAGACCCTCATCGACCTCAGCATCAAGTTCTTCTGAGGCAGATGGCCTACGACGAGAAGCTTGCCGGCCGTGTCCGCGAGGTTCTCGCGCGGCGACGTGGGGTCACCGAAAAGAAGATGTTTGGTGGTCTTTCCTTTCTGGTGAACGGCCACATGTGCTGCGGCATCGTAGGAGATGACTTGATGGTGCGTGTAGGCCCGGACGCGTACGAGGGCGCGCTCAAAAAGAAGGGCGCACGCCCGATGGATTTCACCGG
>Ga0224508_10001449_pt1 | contig 21314 bp, 16 predicted proteins | sample SF_Jan12_sed_USG_4_FD_170157 | JGI IMG/M metagenome (GOLD analysis project Ga0224508, IMG submission 170157) | Sediment microbial communities from San Francisco Bay, California, United States - SF_Jan12_sed_USGS_21 | ecosystem: Environmental > Aquatic > Marine > Sediment | place: USA... | reverse complement strand
TTCGTGCATGATCAGGCCGCCGATGGTGTCGTATTCCTCATCGCTCAACTCACAGTCGAAGTAATCATTAAAGTCCTCGATGCGGGTGAGCGCGCGCACCCGGAAACGTGAATCCCCTTCGCGCTGGATATAGACATCTTCGACGATGTCGTGTTCGTCATCAATATCACCGACTATCTGTTCGATGACATCTTCGATCGTTATGAGTCCGGATACGCCACCGTACTCGTCGACGACTACAGCCATGTGATTACGGTTGGCGCGAAACTCTTTTAGCAACACATTAAGGCGCTTGCTCTCAGGAATGAATACCGCCGGCCGCAAACATTCGCGAATATCGAAACGCGCCTGACCGTTTTCGGCAAAAAACCGCAGCAGGTCTTTTGCCAGCAGTATGCCGGCAACTTCATCGCGGTTTTCGCCCACAACCGGAAATCGCGAATGACCGGATTCCACTATGGTTTGCAGCAAGTCACTGGGTTCGGCATCACGTTCGACCACGACCATGTGGGCACGCGGTACCATGATGTCGCGCACCTGTGATTCGGCCACATGCAGGACGCCTTCCAGCATGCGCTGCGCATCCTGATCGAAGAGGTCGCGTTTCTGAGCTTCTCGCAGAAGCTCTAGCAGCTCATCGCGGTCCCGAGGTTCCCCTGCCAGCTGGTGCAGCAATCTGCGTAACCAGTTGGGGGCTGCGGAACCGTTGCTACTCGGAGGGTGGTCGTCTGTCATCGGGGAGGGATTATCCTCCGGGCTTTGCGGCCGGATCGCCGGCCTCGTAGGGATTGGAATAGCCCAGACGAGCGAGGATGTCCACCTCACAGGTCTCCATTTCGGCCGCCTGTGGTTCATTTTGGTGGTCAAAGCCCTGTAAATGCAGGATTCCGTGCACTACCAGGTGGGCCCAGTGCGCATCGGCGGGCTTGCCCTGGGTCTGTGCTTCTGCGACAACCACCGGGGCACAAATGACCACATCGCCCAGCAGCTTCAGCCCGGCTTCCGGCGGAGCATCGGCGGGAAAGGCGAGCACATTGGTGGGTCCGACTTTGTCGCGGTAGGTTTGGTTCAGATGCGCAATTTCCGGTTCATCCACAATGCGCACGGTCAATTCTGCGTCCTGGTTGGTCCCGGACAGCGCCGCCGCAGACCATTGTCTGATGGCATCTGCGTTCGGTAGTTCTGGCACGGCTGACGCGTACTGCACGTCGACGGATTCACTCATGTATCACGATTTTTCCTGTCGCCGCGTTTCTCATAAGCATCCACAATGCGCTTGACCAGCGGATGGCGCACGACATCGCGTGCATTGAAGTGGGTAAAGTGCACGCCCTTGACATCGGCGAGCACCTTTATCGCGTCACGTAAGCCCGACTCCCGGTGACCCGGCAGGTCTGTCTGCGTAATATCGCCGGTAACTACCGCTTTGGAACCAAAACCAATGCGGGTGAGGAACATCTTCATCTGTTCGATCGTCGTGTTCTGCGCTTCGTCGAGTATCACGAAGGACTCGTTCAATGTACGGCCACGCATATACGCCAGCGGTGCGACTTCGATTATGTTGCGATCTATAAAACGTGCAACTCGATCGAAACCCAGCATCTCATAGAGCGCATCGTAAATGGGCCGCAGGTAGGGATCGACTTTTTGGGTGAGATCACCTGGTAAGAACCCCAGCCGCTCGCCAGCTTCCACGGCCGGGCGCACCAGTACGATGCGACGCACCGTTTCGCGTTCCAGTGCATCAACGGCGCAACCGACCGCCAGGTAAGTCTTACCGGTACCGGCCGGGCCGATACCGAAAGTCAGGTCTTTACCGCGTATGTTGCTGACGTAATCCTGCTGGTTCCCGCCACGCACCCGAATCAACGTGCGACGCGTTTTTATCAGCAGTTGCTCATCGCTCTCGCTGACGCCATCCATGCCGAGATGCTGCAATGACAGGTGCACCATTTGCGGTGTCAGGGTTTCTTTTTCGGTTAGCCCAAACAACTCACAAAGCACCTCGCGACCGGCGCTGGCGGCCTGCGGCTGACCTATTACACGGAAGTGATTACCGCGATTGCTGATCTGCACATCGAGGCGCTGTTCCACCTGGCGCAGATGTTCGTCGAGCTGACCGCAGAGATTGGCCAATCGCTCATTGTCGATGGGTTCGAGATCAAATTGCTGAGTAATGGTGTCTGGCAAGGCGGTTAATCGACCTCTAGGCGGTGGCGCGTTGCGCCGGTTCCAGCAGCTGCCCGCGCAACGAATGGGACAGCGCCTCGGTAATTACAACCGTCGCGAATTCACCGATCAGCGAATGATCGCCGTCAAAATTGACCCAACGGTTATTTTCGGTTCTGCCGGCGAGCTGTTGCTGGCTCTTCTTCGACACGCGTTCGACTAACACCAGTTGTTTGCTGCCGACCATACCGCGACTAATTTCAGCAGCCTGTTGATTGATACGTGCCTGCAACAGCTGCAGGCGCTGCTGTTTGACTTCGTGAGGAACTTCATCCGGCAATCCCGCAGCGGGGGTGCCCGGCCGGCGGCTGTAAATAAAACTGAAGGACTGATCGAATCCAATTTCGGCGATCAGGTTCATCGTCGCCGCGAAATCCTCATCCGTCTCGCCGGGAAAACCGACAATGAAATCCGACGAGATACTGATGTCCGGGCGCACCTCGCGCAGCCGCCGAATTTTTTGCTTGTACTCCAATGCCGTGTGACCGCGTTTCATCAGCGACAGTATTCGGTCGGAGCCACTTTGCACCGGCAGGTGCAAATAATTGGCCAACTTGCCCACCGCGGCGTAAGCCTCGACCAGGCTGTCGGAAAACTCCACCGGATGCGATGTGGTAAAGCGAATACGCTCGATACCGTCGATCGCTGCGACATAGTGTATGAGCGTACCCAGATCAATAATGGTGCCATCGTGCATCGGGCCACGATAGGCATTGACGTTTTGACCCAACAGATTTACTTCGCGAGTGCCCTGCTCCGCCAGGCGAACGATCTCGGCGATGACGTCGTCGAACGGCCGGCTGAATTCCTCGCCACGGGTATAAGGCACAACACAAAATGTGCAGTACTTGCTACAACCTTCCATGATCGACACAAACGCCGTTGGTCCCTCGGCGCGTGGCCTGGGCAGATGATCGAACTTTTCGATCTCAGGAAAGCTCACGTCAACCACGGGCCGTCCATGGTCGCGGTTCGCCTCGATCATTTGCGGCAGGCGATGCAGCGTCTGTGGCCCGAATACCAGATCGACACAGGGTGCGCGCCGGGTGATCGCTTCGCTCTCCTGGCTGGCAACACAACCGCCAACGCCAATGACCGTGCCGGGACGGTCGACTTTGAATTGCTTCCACCTTCCCAGCAGAGAGAAAACTTTCTCCTGGGCCTTTTCGCGTATGGAGCAGGTGTTGAGCAACAGCACGTCGGCCTGGGCCGGATCGTCGGTGATGGTCAGGCCATGGGACTCACGCAGCACGTCGGCCATCTTGGCCGAATCGTACTCGTTCATCTGGCACCCGAAGGTTTTGATATGCAGCTTGCCGCTCATGAGGGCGCCTATTCTACTGGTAATCGGCGACAGTCCCCAGCGGGAACTGCGCCCCTCGGGGAAATAAATCGGCTTTTCGGGGCTGCGTGTGCCTGCAAGACGACCGTGCCCCCGAGGTCGCAGCCCGCGGCACGGCCCTGACGATTACGCTCTTTACTTAACTTGGTGTACATGAAATTTACGCGGCCGGCGGTCTAATCACGATAAACTACCGGTATTACGCTACTGTCAATGGTTCTTTGATTCTATTTGCCAGCCCAATAGAATCACTATTCCTGGCAGCCTTGGGTCCTCCGAAAACAAACACGGAATACAGCGCCAGAACATGACAATAGCTCCCAAGCACCCGGGTCGGCTCAATCTGAAAAAACGTCTACTCAGTGGCGGCGCATGGGTATTGGGCGGTTTCGTTGTCAATGCCTTCGCCGGTCTCGTGGTCACTGCGTTGTTAACACGCATCCTCGCGCCGGCAGAGGTCGGTTTGTATTTTCTCGCCTTCAGCCTGGTCATAACCGGATCGGGACTGATTCAGATTGGATTGAACCGCAGCGTCGTGCGATTGACTGCTGAGGCGATGACGCTAAACCAGCCGCGGCGGGCCCGAGACACGATCGGCAAGGCCCTGCTGCTCGTCGCCGTGCTGGGGGGCATCGTCGCTTTAATGCTAAACACCGGTGCCGGGCGGGAACTCGTAGACGCCGCTTTTCCCAAGTCCGATATCGGACACTATCTTCTGGCATTGAGCATCTGGCTTGGCGCCAGCGCACTGCGCAGCCTGACCGCGGAGTCATTTCGCGGCCTGCACGATTACAGGATGGCGGCACTGGGGCAACGCATCCTGCCAAACATACTGCTGGCCGGCGCGCTCACAGTGATCTGGCTGGACGGAACCGGTTTCACCATTGGCGAGGTGTTTTTTCTCGCGGCCGCAATTGCGCTGATCGTATTTGCCGGCACCGGTCTGTTACTGCTGCGCCGGGTGATTCATTACAGTGGGGACGAATCAATAGCCTATCCGAGAATACTCCACTCCTCGCTGCCCCTATTCATCAGCCAGGCACTCGCCCTGGCGATGGCCCAGGCACCCATCTGGATACTCGGTGCCACCCAACCGGAAGTGGAGATCGCGAATTTCGGCACAGCCATGCGTCTGGCAATGATCACCTCCATGCCGTTGCTGGTAGCCAACAATGTGATCCAACCCACCGTGGCGAGCCTCTACAGCGCCGACGAACACACGCGACTTTCCCGGGTCATGAGCGCATCCGTTGCACTGATATCGTTGCCGGCAATTCTGCTGTTCCTGGTATTCGCACTGGGCGGAACGGAAATCCTGACATTCCTGTTCGGCAGGCCCTACGGTGATGCCCACGCAACCCTGGTTATTCTGTCCGCAGGCTTGCTGATAAATGTCTTGTCCGGATCGGCCACGGTAGCGTTGGCAATGTCAGGACACGAGCGCCACGTACTCAAATCAGCTGCGAGTGCGGCGTTCATCAGCGTTGCTGCCAGTATTGTGCTGGTTCCCAGGTACGGTGCAGAGGGCGCAGCGTTTGCTGCCAGCCTCGGGTTGGTCATGTACAATGCATTACTTTGTTGGCACAGCAAGGCAATTCTTGGCCTAAAGACCTACATCAGGCCCGCCGGTTTCATGGAGTTAGTGCGACTGGTCAGGCAGCAAGCCGCGAACCTGGCAAATAATCCAAAGTGACCTGGACGGATCAAAACATCGTCTTTCTGATCTCACTGCCGCGATCAGGTTCGACGCTTCTGCAGCGTATCCTCGCGGCGCACCCGGACGTTCATACCAGCCCGGAGTCCTGGCTGCTGCTGCCACAGCTCTACGCCATGCGCCAAGGCAGCGTGTTCAGCGAATACGCACACACGACAGCCGCAGCGGCCATCAGTGAATTTTGCAGTCATCTGGAAGGCGGAGAGGACGCATACTATCGGCGCGTCGGCGAGTTGGCAGTCCGGTTGTTTGCCGACGTCAGCCCCCCGGAGCGTCGATACTATCTTGAAAAAACGCCCCGCAATAACCTGGTCCTGGACGAACTGCTGCGCGCCTTCCCACAAAGCCGCATTATTTTCCTGTGGCGCAACCCACTGGCATGCGCGGCATCCATAATTGAGACTTTCGGCAAAGGCCGGTGGAACCTTTTCAAGTCGGCTGTCGATCTCTACGATGGGCTCGACAACATGACATGTGCCGCACGGGATTACCCCGACAGAATAAAAGCGATTCAATACGAATCCCTGCTCAAAGCCCCTGACGAAACCATCGATGAACTGCTCGCTTACCTGGACTTGCCGGTTGCAGAACAGCTTAGCGAGCAATTCGCCTCGATCCAGCTTGCAGGCCGAATGGGCGATCCATCCGGCACCAGGGAATACTCCTCGCTAAGCCAGGCTCCGCTGGAAAAATGGAAAGAAACTTTTGCCGGAATGGCGAGACAGCGCTGGGCCAGGCGTTACCTCGAATGGATCGGTCCAGAGCGCCTGGAAGTCATGAGGTACAGCCACGCAGACCTCGAAACCGAACTGGAATCGATTCCGACACGCTGGGCGGGCACAGGCTCCGACCTTGCCCTTATGGGTTACGGCTACCTGGAACGCAATTTGCAGTTGAAGTTCGCGCGTTACCTGGTCCGTACCCGCAAGCAAAAGCGCGTCAGACGTCGCTACTTCTAATGAGCCTGAAGATCTTGTTCGCACATTCCCGCTACCAACAGCGCGGGGGCGAAGACCAGGTGGTCGATGCCGAAGTCGACATGCTGAGCCGCAGGGGGCATGACGTACGCCTGTACGAGCAACACAATGACAGCATCGGAGATATGTCCCGGGCACGACTCGCGACTCAAACCATCTGGTCGCGGGATTCCGCCAAGAAATTCGAGCAAATTGCGCAAACGTTCCGCCCCGACCTGGTACACGTCCACAACACATTTCCATTAATTTCCCCATCGATTTACTGGAAAGCAACCAGTATGGGGACCCCCGTCGTCCAGACGCTGCACAACTTCAGGTTGCTCTGCCCTCAGGCGATGCTGCTGCGCGCTGACAAGGTGTGCGAAAAATGCGTGAATCATATCCCGTGGCAGGCCGTTCGGTACCGTTGTTATCGAGACTCTGCAGCCCAGACAGCTGTGCTCAGTACCATGCTTACGGTTCATCGCATGCTCGGTACCTATCGCTCACGGATAGCAGCCTACATTGCACTGACCGAATTCTCGCGCCAAAAGTTCGTGGAGGGGGGGCTCCCTGCCGAACGGATTCATATAAAACCGAACTTCGTAGATATCGACTACCAGTCCGATGGTGCACGCGCCAACGGCCTGTTTGTTGGCAGACTGTACCCTGAAAAAGGCCTGCAGCAGCTGGCCGATGCCGCAGTGTCTGTTCCTGGAGCCAATATCGATATCATCGGCACCGGCCCGCTGGAAAACATGTTGTCGAAACACGGATGCTTCTCTGTGCATGGCTGGAAGACTCCATCGGAAGTCCATGCGGCCATGCGCCGGGCGTCTTATTTGCTGGTTCCCAGCATCTGGTACGAAACCTTCGGCCTGATAGTCATCGAGGCATTCGCAAACGGCTTGCCGGTAATTGCCAGCAGGATAGGCGCGTTGCAGGAACTGGTCACCGACGGCGTCACCGGCTTGTTATTCGATCCCGGGTCTGCTCCGGATCTGCGGGAAAAAATCGCATGGGCGAAAAGTCATCCGGACGAGCTACTGGAAATGGGAAAACGGGCACGCCGGGAATACGAGAGCAAGTACACCTCTGACTCGAATTACCAGACCTTGCTGGAGATCTATCATTCCGTCATGACACCGGACCCATGAACCGCATCACCCGGTTTTTCAAAGTATCCCTGTTCGTCATCCAGCGCGTTCTCGGGAGCCGCCCCTTCCCGTATTTCTTCTTGCGCAGACTCATAACCAGCAAGCCGGAGCTTGCCGCCAGCGGAAAAACAGAACTGGTCATCGAAGGCTACCCCCGCTCGGCCAACTCCTTTTCCGTTGTCGCATTCGAACAGGCGCAGGAGCGTGAAGTGAAGATTGCGCATCATCTGCATGTGCCGGCCCAGGTCATACGCGGAGTGCAGCGGGGCATTCCGATCGTTGTGCTGCTGCGTGAACCGGTTTCTGCGGTCGCCTCGCTGATCGTACGTGAGCCTGCACTCGGTATCAGGGTGGCTCTATGGGACTACATCCATTTTCACCGGACCATTCGCAGGTACCGTGACAGTTTTCTGATTGCCCGGTTCGAGGATATTACCGATGACTTTGGCCGCGTAATCGAACGACTGAATAACAAATGGGGAACGCAATTCCAGGTTTTTGACCACAACGAAGAGAACGTGGCACGCGCCTTTGCCCGACTCGAAAGCCTGGAATCTGGCCGGGAAATCGGAGAGATCAACGAAGACCGCGTGGCGCGGCCGTCCGGACAACGCTCCGAGAAGTCCGCCAGCATCCGCGCGCAACTTCTCTCGCCGGCCTGCGCGAAACGTCTGAACCAGGCCCGGGAGTTGTACGACTCTCTGTGCAAGCCAGATTGAGTCAGGCAGTCCGAAACTGAACCGGCGTCAGTTACGGACGAACCAGAAGGAGCCGGGCTCGCGTTTATCGATCTCATTCGCAAGCACGGGGCATTTGGCGGAAAGTTCCGCGGCATGGTGATGTTTGAGGAAATTCAACGCGCCGATTACCCGAAACTGACTGTTGAAGGACAGGAAGGCTTCCAACAGGTATTGCTCATTCCACAGCCTGACGCGGTCGATTACCCACTCATCCAGATAATCCTTGGGCGTGAATATGTCGTGTACATGAACCAGCACGCCTTTATTTAGCAGCGGGAGAATTTCCAGGTATTCGACAACGACGTCTCCCTGGGGGCGGATAATGTGAGACGAATCGATGAACAGGATGTCGTTTTCGCCCAGGGCTTCGAACAGGCCGCGGTCGGTGTCTTCAACCACCTCCCTGATTACCGAAATACCCAGCTGGCCAAGCCACTCATGCTGGTACGGTTCGATACAAATATGCTCACACCGGTACCCCGATTGCTCCTGCATATTGCGGTTTATCGCATTGCGCGCCATCAATGTAGAGTTGCCGCTACCGATCTCCACTAATCTGGCCGGCTTGAACCTGCGAATGATGCTGTATAGGTATTCTGAATCACCGGAACCGTATGGACCGTTATGATAGTAATACTCGAGCTTGTCCGTCTTTTTGAGCGGGAATTCGAGCAATTCATCGTTATAGTCCAGGCTTTTCAGTATCGATAACTGCTCGGCCACGTTCATGTCAATCCCGGGCAGCGGGCGATCCTCGCGCAGCGATTTCCGCAATCTCCATGTGTCGAAAAGCGGCTCGTAATAATGATCGCGAATCGGGAAGACACCGGTCCAGTTGAAAACCCTTCTGCTGGCGGACAGGTGGTGCACTCCGAGCTTTCTGATAGTCCTGAGCCAGAAAGATGCCAGGACCGTGATCGGCACCATCAACCAGTCTGCGACAGACGCTATGAAAAGCAGAATTCGTTTTCGACCATTATTCATATTAAAAATCCTGCAAAAAGACGCTGGCGTCAGCCATTATCGCGGCGCACGGATTCGGAAATAAGCACCACCGAATATGCCGGTACCGCTACCGCACCGCTTATGCCCGAAACGCGCCGGAACAGCTCCGCGTCATCAAAATCCGCGACATCAACTTCGGCATCGTGTGCCCCACCCGCCGTGACCGTGCTCATCCCGGCAAAAGGGATTCGTACTTCCACCGGTTCGGGACCGGTGTTGACAAGTAGAATCCTGTCGCCGTCGTCGGTGCTCACGTAGGCCCCGGTCAGGGCTCGCACTCGCCTGTCGGCGTAAAAGCCGGTTCCATGGTATTCAGGCGAGTCAGAAATATCCATGACGGCAATCGCCCGCCCCTGCTCCAGCAACCGTTCCAGAAACACATAGGCCACCGTATTGGCATTCCAACCCATGTCCGCCGCGAATGCAGCCATGTTTCTCTTGCCGGGAAAAAGCCCGTGATACAGAAAAGTCTCCCAGGCCGGGTAAACTCTCAACCAGGAAATGAAATAGGCGACATCGAACAACACCCTTGACATGTCGTGTGCCTGAGCAAGTGCATTCCTGGCATCGCTGTCATTGGCAAGCCCGGCCTCCGTAATCCAGATCTTGCGGTCCGGGAAGCGGTTTTCGAGTCGCTGCACGTAAAGACCGGGAAGTTCCTGGGCGCAGGCAAACATCCAGCGCCATTGCACCTGGGCTTTTCTTGTCATACCGGGCAACTCTTTCATCAGGCTCCGCGCCTGCGACATCGGCAAGCGTTTATCGAGCTCGACATAAGGATGGATTATCACGGCATCGGCATGATCGACACCGGCGACAGCCCGGTCCCACTCGGCACGTTGCTCCTGCAGATTCCGAAATTTCCGAACCGCCGGTGTTCTTCCTTCGATTAGCTGACCGACGACGAGACCGACCCGATCTTCCGGATAATGTGCTTCGATATGCGCCGCAATACGGTTTGCCAGCCGCACGTAGACAGATTCATTGAAGGCATCGGTCGCAAACGCTCGTCCACGATACGAACCCTGGGAGAGCTCGTTGCCAAGTTCCCAATAGTACTGGCCGGGATACTCTTTCTTTATCCGGTCTATAGTGACAATCGTGCTTTCGATGGGGCTGGTGAGCAGATTGAGGACCACGAATCGCCTGATCCCGTGCTCTTCGGTAACAGTATGGAAAGAACCGAAATCAACCGGCGGCAGGATACCCTTGTTTCTTTCTCTCGCCTTTCTCTGATTATCGACGAGCTTTTCCCTGCCGGACCGTTCCAGCGCCTCTTCCATGAGCGACCCGGTCTCCCAGTCAAAATAGTTCGCGACCGTGCCACCGGGAAAGCGCAGCGCCCGCACCGGGAGTAGCGACAGCGCCCGATCCATGTCGCCGGAGGCATAGCTTCCCCTGGGCTCTCCGAGGGCGCCCATCGGTGAATTGAAGCCGATGATTCCCGGCTCCAGCACAATCATTTCTCGTGGTTTATTAACGGCGACCGGCGCTGCGACACTGGCACATCCAACCGCCAACATCAGGCAACATACAGAAATCAAGACAGGTGGATGGGTCATCGAACCCGCATTTGATTACGTCTCCGGGATTACGTGTAAACGAAGATACTACGAATAAGTCCGTGGCCGCCGCTACCTTGCGTCACGCACGGGCCACACGTAATACAGCTCTGCCTTGTCCTTTTGATCGATGTTGCCAAAACTCATGCTGACAGGCCGGGCCGGCGAATTCACATTGTCGAGAGTCGTGCCTGACCAGTAGAAATCCAGCTGCACGTTGAGAAAAGGATGCCCGGCAACCAGCGCCGGCTGGTGTTCGCCAAGATCCACCAGACCGAACAACTCCAGCACATTGGGCAGTCGCCAGTCACCGGCCAGCGACGCGTCGGTCAGGCCACAAGCGCCGTTCACGACTAACTGTGGCAGCTGCAGGCTATCCTCCCAGCTAACGCGGCCAAAACAATTGGCGTCCTTGAGCCATACAAGACCCGTCAACCGATCGCTGACACTGCCATCCTGGTTGTCGACGAAACGTGGTTTTGGCCAGGTCACACCGGCCTGCTCCGCGCCATCATCGCCCGATGCGTATTCGGTCGTCTGTCCGGTTGCGGCCACCGGCGCCGGAGGACCGGCGACAAGCAAGGAGCTGTATGCCAGCAGCCCGCACAGCAGAATGATCCGTGATTTTCCATGTAACCAGTTCATGTGTTTGACCATTCCATCAGGGTCCTTTTACCGGCCACACATAGTGAGGCGTTCCGTTCACCGGATGCTGAGACGCGTCTTTCCTCCGGCGTTCCGCATTTCCGCCCGGCACCACCGTTCCCCAGGCACGCGCGATATTGTCGTCGGTGGTCGTAGACGACCAGTAGAACGCATTCTGAACCTGGGTGAATGGATGGCCGACCGGCAGGGCCGGTTGCGTCTCACCGAAATCGATCAGGCTGAGTTGCTCTTTGATATTCGGCAGCCGCCAGTCACCCGGCAGTGAGCCATCGCCAAGCCCGCACTCCGTGTCATTCAACGCTTCCGCGGCCGCGACCGCAGCGGGCCAGTCCAGCTGCCCGAAACACTCGGCGTTTGCCAGCCAGATCAGTCCGGTAAGCATGTCGTAGACCGTTCCATCGGGCCGCAGATCGAAACGGGGCACGGGCATGGATATGCCGTGCTGCAGTTCTCCATCGTCACCCGCGGCGAAACTTGAAACCTGACCGGTTGCACGTTCCATCGCGGCAGGCGGGATGGCGTCCCCGGGTGGCAATATGACCGGCAAACGGCTGACCGGCCACCGCTTCGGACCAATGCGCAACACGTCCAGCAAGTCGCCTTTGGCCTTGTCGATATGAACGCGAATAGTGGTACCGGGCGGATACTCGATATCCAGTCCATCGGACAAATCGCTGTTTCCGCTCAAATCAAAGCGGATCACAAGCGGGTTGCGCAGATCCGCCGAGTCGTTGTGCTCAAAGTCTACAGGCGTTACCAAAATCGGCGGTTGATCCGAAATGATACGTCCGGCATAACGCAAACGATCGGCACCGGCCGTTGCACGCAGTCGCCAGCGGTCGGTGTCGTCCTGCCACAGGAATACATGCCCTTCGACCGCTGGATCATATTGTGGCTCTCCCCGCGGACTTGGTTTTGGCAGTTTGTAAGCATTGGGTTCGCCCAGCTCACCGCCGGCGTCGCGGTTATTGACAGCTTCCGGCTGAAACAGCCTGTCCTGTGTGTACAGGAATCCAATGTCCGTGTCGCCACGCAATGCAATGTCCACGCCATCCCAATTACTCGTTACCGCGCCGGTGGCACTGGCGTAATTGATGCCGGCATACCACTCGTCCCCGGCTTCCAGCTCCACGTCCTGGAAATCGGCCAACCACGGCTCCGCGGCATAGAGTTCAAGAGTTCCTTCATGCTGCGTTCCGTCGCCGTTCATTCGGAACTCGAGCCCGTTCGAAGCGGAATTGCGACCAAGGAACAAGCCCCGATTCGCGCCAGTCTTGAAGACCGGTGTCGGCGGCAAATCGGCCGTGTCAATCAACCAGCCGGCCGGCGAAGGCCGGGCCTCCCCGGAACCCAGGGTCACCAGCCGCGGGTTGATCGTCGTTCCGGACTGCACCGAGTACAGCCCATCAGCATCGGACCGCAATTGAAAATCCACGCCACCCGTTGCGTCGCTTTCATTCGTAGAAAGTGCGAAACCAAAATCGTACGATTGCCAGACCGTCTTTCCGGCCGGTGGCAGCAACTGTGCATCAAGTAATGGCCGGTCCGTCAGTAGATTTATTGTCGTAGCGCTGGCCTGGTCCGTGTGAATTGCACGTAAATGATACGGCCCGTCAAAAGTATCTTTCCAGAGATAAACACCGTCGGCCCCTCCGGCAAGCGAAGCCGGCACTCCGGGAATCAGCTCGGGTTCTGATTCAATGATGCGGATCAGCTGATTGACCGGCATGTCGTCCACTTGCTGCACAACGCCACTCGGCCAGTGCACGGTGATCCGGTCCACCCGATCGTTAGCGGCAAGACCAAAGTGCAACCGTGACTGGTTTTGTGCGAATCCATGCGTGCCGCCGTCTTGCAGGCGCACCTGGGTGCTGCCCCCGGCCAGGACTTCCACAACAGCACCTATGGCCTCGCGGTTCGAAGTGGTGCCCTCCAGGTCGATCTGCAGCCAGTTGTTCTGATTGCCCAGGTTTCGATAAAGGCTGTGTGGCCCCGGGTACGCTTCCATAATCAGGTCGCTGCGGCCGTTGACAATGAACAAATCGAGGAAGCCGTCGAGATCATAGTCGGCAAATGCAACGGAATCTCCGTTGCCGATGGAAGGACCGGTTGCACCGCCGGCAGCAGTAACCTCGATAAAAGTACCGTCGCCCTGATTTTCGAATAGCTGATTCGGGACGTTACTCACAGCGTTACGGTTGACGACGTAGGCATCCACGTCCATGTCGTTATCCAGGTCCGCCATGATGGCCGCCCCGGTCGGGCCGAGGCGCAGGCTACTGGTATTGTCCTGGGAATAGGTACCATCACCGTTATTGATGAACAACCGGTTCAGCTGGGGGCTATCGGAGACTGCGATGTTCTGGATCGTGACATCCTGAATCACGTCCTGTGCGTGGACTTCCATCTCCACCACCGCACCGCCGCCTGTTTTGCCGATGCGAAAATGCCAATAGTCATCAGCGGGCGTGTACCAGACGAATACCCGTAGTGCGGACTCGAGCACAAAAGACGGTTCTCCCTGGACTTGAGGATCCAGCGGGTCCAACGTAATCGAATCATCCGGATCGGCCGGGGTGATTAGCTGTGAAGCGCCGGTCCGGATGGCACTGACGGGAATATTGAGACTGCGGATAATGTTGAGAACCCCGCCACCCATGAAGTCGATAACACCTGGAACGCCGCTCACGCTGGTGTAGGCGAGTTTCACACTATGGTCGTCACTGACGACCTCCGAACGGGTGCCCTGACGCACGACGTACAGGTCCAGCAATCCGTCACCGTTTACATCGGCATGGGCTGCATCGGACATGGCGCCCATCGAAGTAAATACGGGGGCGGCGTTGTTCTGCCACTGTTGGCCGTTCCATTGAAAATAGTCGCCGCGGTTAAGCAGAATATCCGGTCGTTGTGGTGAGTTGGGTCCCAGGAGCAGATAGGCTGACGCGGCTTTTATCCCATCGAGACCGGACGCCGCAGTCACGTTTTCGAACAAAGCCGGTGACACCTGCCGCAGGATGGCTGTATAAAAACCGGCGACACGCGGGCGCGATACCATCAGCATGTCCAGCAGGCCATCGGAATTTTCGTCCAGCCAAACCGGCGCCCGGCCACTGTAGGCATAATTGAGTCCGGTCGCCTGCCCGTCGCCCAACTGCAGCGTCCCCCCGATATTGTCGAAATAAGGCGTATCCGGTATGCCGCCGCCGGCCGTAAAACCACCCACCGCCTTGATCAGGTCCTGGTCACCGTCGTTGTTGTAATCGCCCCAGGTGCAGGCATGTACATCGATGTGACCCATGGCCACATCGTGCTGGTCCTGCACATCGACGAACGTGCCGTCCTGTTGATTCAGGTACAGCGTGGGCGTATGCCAGTGGTTACTGAGATAGACGTCGGGGTAACCGTCGCCGTTTAGATCTCCCCACGACACGCCGAATGAGTTGTCCTGGTCATTGACCCCCGCCGCTATCGTAGCGTCCTCAAACCAGTCGGCCCGTGCAGTTCCGAGCAAGGCGCAAAGAACAGACATCCGGATGACGTTCAGAGTATTCCCGTGTTTTCTTTTTGACCCTGGCACTTGGCATGCAGCCTTCGTTATTGGGAAAACTGGTTGGCCACGGCGCCGTATTCTATGGTGCGGCTAAACATCACCTCGCCGCTGCCACCGTGAATAAAACGGATTTCAACGGTCCTGGGACTCTTGTCCGCGTGCACGATTACATGCAAAAAACCGCCCACGAGGACATCGCCGTTACGGCGGAAACTGGTCCATTTGTATTGCAGGGCGCCACCCCAGCCCCAGGTCGCATTGTGCAGATTGTGGCCGACGCTGAACGAATCACCCAGTGTTCCGGCACAGAACCCCCAGAACGTATCGAAGGAAACACTGTGCATACTGTGATGGTCACCGTAGATGCCAATAAAATTACCCTGTGTACCGTTGAGATTCGGACGCGAATCAAGATCGGTCTTCCAGTCACTCGCTTCCGTTGAATGATATTCGAGCCAGGGTTGTCCCACTTTCGAGAAGCCGGTCTCGAGCAAAAGGATCTTGAAAGCCTGTGCGTCTGTATCCAGATGGTCCATCACATCGTCAATCTGGGTTTGACCCAACATGGGGGTATCGGAAGATTGACCCGTGCCATTCACGTCCGGGTCGAATGCGATGCAATGCTTCTGGATATCGGTACACGCCATCCGCACCGGGCCTATGTCCTTGGCCCAATAAAGTTCATCGGGGCGTAGCGGGTCCGGGTTCTGCTGGCCGTAAAAAGCCTGCCACTCAGCAAATGCGGTTTCCTGCAGACCGCCTGGAGCTCGATCGCAGCCGTGATAAGTATGGTGTCCAACCGGGCCACGACAGTGGTTGCCCGTAACCATATGGTCTCCACCGCTACAGCCATGCGGCAGATTGCGATAGATCCACTGCCTGTCGACCATTTGCCACTTGCCGTCGCTATTGAACAACCCGTAATTGGCCGCCCAGCAAATAGCGTAATCCTCACCGTTGTTGGTGTCCTCCGGGCGACCGCCGGTCACGAAACCCGTCTCGGGATCGTTGACCTCATAACTGTCCACATAGTGGACGTCATCGACGGTTACCATGTACAGCACCGGTGGATCCGCTTCCTGCACGAGCCGGCGCATGGTCTGGAAGGTATCCATTGGATTATATCGGGCTGGTCCGTCGCAGGTTGCAATAATCATTGAGAACGGCGTTACCTGATCGTCCGGTAGCGTCACGAACGAGCCGGTCAGCGTTTGGCTTCCCTGCGTAATTGAGTAGTTGTAGCGCGTGAAAGGTTGCAGGCCGCTGAAGCTAATGAGCTGGGTCGCAAGATACGGGCTTGCAACGCGTTGGTCCGGCGCTGCGATGCTAATAGCCGCCACTGGCTCGATTTCAGCCTGAATACTCTCACCTGAGATCACAACGGCCGTCAGGCGCGCGGTGGTAGTCGTGACATCACCCAGACGAATACGCATCACAGACCCACCATGAAGCGACCGGACATCATGGCGGTCCTCGACAACTGATCCATGACAAAATCTATGTCGGATGGCGGTTTGTCGCCGAAATTCATCACGTGCAGGCCACGCAATGCACCGTTGTAATGCCTGAAAGTCGCGCTGCCGATGTCCGGGCTGAAACCGACACTGAGCACTTTATCGGGATCCACAGTGGCGCCACCGGTGATACTGCCGAGCGCGGCGATACTCTGGACTTTGGAAACGCGATTGGCAGTACCGAGCTCGTACTGATGAATTGATGCCGTTTGCGGGCCACCCGGGCGGTTGTCGATGAACACGAACAGCGCAACGGGACCTGCATCCGGACCTGATGCACTGACGCCTGGCTGGTTGATGGTAGCTGCAGCCTGAATACCAAGATCATCCCAGACTGTCAGGTTGGCGCGATCGCTTTTGTTGAGTTTAAGTTCGACCCGCTTGTTTTCGATTCCGGCAACCGACTCGCGACGGCTTCCGATGCTGATAATCGTTTCCGTTGAAGAGACGGAAAGCGGATGGAAAATTGCAACACCGATCAACAAGGCCCCGAATCCGGTGCTGGCTACCGCATCCAGCCCCACCGGATCGCTGGTCCAAGGCACTTCCAATCCACGCTGCGAACCGTCGCCTGACCAACTGCCCCAATCCCACTGCATGGGATCGATGGTCAGTGAGCGCAGGCTGGGCAGGGCCTCGTTACCGTAATCTGAAGCCGGATTTCCGCCCGCCGCCAATGCGCGGCTGAGATGGTAATAGGCCCAGGGCGATCGAACGCAGGCAGCGAGTGGCGTTTCGGCATTGGCACCGAACAGTAATGAGGTCACCGGGTGCTTGATACAAAGCCGGCGCAGCTGGTCTACCTGTAATGGCCCGGATCCCATCGCTATACGCCCTGCATCGAACTGTCGGGTTCCATGTCCGTTGCCGACAAGTCTTCCATGATGCCGCTGATATTCGCCGATGGTGTCGTGCCAAAATTCAGGATCATGACGCCCCGCAGGCTACCGAGATAAAACTGGTCCAGGCTGCCGCCGGCCTGGCGACGCGCCCCGACAATGATCTCGTTGTCCGGCGACATGGCACCGGTAATCGCGCCAAGCGTGTGAGTCCTTTGCACCGTGCTGCTCTGAACGTCGGTGCCGGTTTCGAACTGGTGCATGCTCAGGGTGCGCGAACCGTCGGCACGATGGTCAATATAGACGAACAAGGTGCATTGGCCGTCATTGGTGACGTTAACGACGTCCCTGCCAACCAGCGATATCGTGTTGCCGTCGTCGTCCCACAGCGTAACTTGTGGTTTAGCGGCAGAATTGAGTTTCAAATGCAGCCCGCGACCGGAACCACCAGACAGCAAGCGTCCGATCAGGAGCAGACTTTCACTAACTCCGGTCGCTTGCGTTTTTGCCAGCTGTACGCCAATCAGGCACGCGAAGCGTCCGGGCAGCATGACAGAACCGATCCTGGCGGGGTCGGAATCCCACGAACGGGTCAGGGCACGGCCAGCGCCGTTACCGGTCCACCAATCGAAGTTGTCGAGCCATTGGCCGGAATCCTGAGTCGCCGGCACAAGCCCCGGGAAACCTTCATTACCGGTCTCGGATGATTCGCCTTGCTCGTTTATGGTCGCGTTGCGAAGCGGATAATAAACCCACGGCGAGCGAATACAGACCGGGACCTGGGCACTCTGCGGCGGGCACGGCACGATGCCCCCATCCGTTAGCCCGACAACTGGCGCCGAAGCCAACGTTGCTACGCCAGACTGCAGCAGACGCCGCCGTCGCGCGGAAAATTGTCGCTTGCCCATGCTCGCTGGTCCCGGTTTTGGTGTTATCGCGAAATTGAAGCAACTTTCAGGTCAGTTTTTGCAGTTAACTGATCTTGAAGCTCCTGGAAATTGAAGCAATTTCCGAGCCATTTTTTCAACTGCCTGATTATAAAGCAGTCAACCGTAAAATTCAGTCCGGCAACACGGGCACTGTAAAGGATTCCGGGATTTATACCGTCCGTACAGCGTTATGTTCGATCCCGGGCAGGAGTTCTAGCGCTCGCAGCCGGAAGAACCCGATTCGAGCGGGAATGCCGGCAAACCGCTGCTGCTTCTGCCTTCTCCGCAGTAAAGATTGGATTGGCGCGTACGCGCGCGGGCCGAGATGGGCGCCTTGTAGGCAGCACCCAGGTAACCCGTGCCCGAGTACGCACGGTTGCCGGTCAAGTCCAGTCGTGTGCCGTTTTCCTCAAACAACGCGAAATAAAAATCCGAGGTAGCATTTTCGTAGGCCGTGTTTCCGGTCACGTTCAGGATCCCCAGGTTGCGGTCCGCGTCAAAACCATAGGCCCGATTGCGAAAGGCGACGTTGTCACTCATAGTGCCACCGCGATTGATATGCAGACTGAAACCGACCCGGTTGGCATGACTTGTACAGCCGCGAATCACGCCGTCGATGGTGTTTTGATCAAAACCGATCCCGACCCCGTCAACGCCACCCTGATCCCAGGCTGTGCAATCTTCGATTAGTGGCTCGTGACAATCGCCAATCCAGCAAATAACCAGACGAAATTGTTTGACCGGTCCGAGATTTACAAAAAGCTCCGGATGATACCTGGGTCCGCTTTGAGCAAAACCGAATTCACCGCGACCGGGCCGTCGCTGGTCCCCGCGTGTCCTGGTGAGATCCCAGGCGATGTTCTTCCAGCGCCCCCGATTGCTGCTACGGTGCCTGGAACAAACAATTCGCACCGGAACCTGGTGTACGTAGCGCGGCGCCGACGCTTTCCATACCCCCGCATGCCGGGACGGGGTCCAGCCTTTCAGCATGGCACCACCCGACGGCCGCACCAGAATCGCCCAGGAATTCGTCCCGGCCCCACGCCCATTGCCACCGGCCTTACAGCGGCTGATTCGATGCCCGACGCCGGGCAGATCTATAAGAATGCCCGCGTGCAGGTTGTCATGTGCTTCACAGTCCTCCACGACAATACCGGAGGTGGTGGCTTCCAGCCGGGTGCCGTAGCGCCGACCGCAATGTATGGAAATGCCGTTACCGTCCTCATGCCACAGACGCGACGGTGTTGCCTCGCGGCCGTTGGATGAGCATTCGCACGCGCGCACGCTGACATTGGCGGGCATGCGGCCGGTCTTAGGGTCCGCCTTGATATCGATACCGTTTTTTCGCGCATTGATACAGTGCAGCCCCTCGATGCTGCTGTCACGGGTCCCAACCCCCGATACGCAGAAATCGAGGCGGCCGCGGGCATCCAGCAACGGCCGGGTCGAACTCCCGGTTGCCGCACGATACTCGACACCGTCAACGATGCGGACCGGCTCTACCAGTGGGTAATGATCGTCAGGCAAAACCACTGTGTCCCCCGGCTGCAGCAAAGCGCTCAGCTGTTGCACATCGCCAAACGCCGACCGGATTGCCGCCTCCTCATCTACGGCCCCGGCCGGGCGAGCCACCGCATTGCGGCTATACGCGTAAAACCGGCCCGTGGTAATGCCGCGCGCCGTGGGTATGCTGCGCGCCGTGCAGGAAATCAGTGGTGATGCCAGCCCGGTTACCACAACCGCGGCGGTACGACGAAGAAATTTCCGACGGTCAGTACTCGAAACCATGTAATTCGATCTCCCGCTGATAAATGTCCGCAATTCGATCACGTTGTCGCTCGGTTAGTACATCCCGGTAATGCGCCCGATCCTGCCGGTAGTCACCCTTTGCTCGTACATCGAGCGAGCCGGAGTAAGGAATTCCGAGACGGGCAAAAATCTCGCCCAGCTCCTGGTACAGATTCTCGTAGCGAATAACGTGGTCAAGGATCAATCCATCTTCGTCCATGTACTTCGGATAATTGAGGCAATATTCTCCGTTGTAAAGATATTCGTCCAGGCTCATCTCCGCGCCCCGGTGCTTCAACATGTGATAGTGAGACAGCGTCTTGTCCCACGGATTCCGTTCCACGCAAAATTTGTAGTAATTGTTCCAAATTGAAGATTCCGTACGGCATCTTGCTTTCCACGCCGCAATATGCGGGAAATAGCGCTTCCGTCGATACAGGTTTTTTAGCGTATTTACGCCCTCGGCTAAAAAACCGTCACCCTTGCGTGCTGCTTCCCGGATTTCCGGAAAAGGATTGAATAGCCCGGTGTGATTACGCGGCCGATGCCGCTCCTCCGCGGGCACAATTTGAGTAAAGATGTCTTCCTCTCCGCAATGCCCCGACAGGTAGACCTCAATACTTGTGCCGGCAGTTTTGACGGTTTTGATGAATATAAACCGGTATTTGTGAGAGATAATCACGGAGGCTAACGCAGGTACTTCCAATAAAAAGTATAAATTCCTGATACCGGCGGAAACAGAAGTTTTCCGTAAGTCGATTCATCACTGCCCCACGCTACCGGGAACTCATAATCCCAGAGCTTCATGAAAGGACCGAATACCCGTTTGGCGCGACGAATCGCTTGCGTGCTGGTAAACAGCTCGACCGGGTCCCGGCCGCCCTTTACCTCGGTTTTGTTGCGTACCGGCAGCGGCCGGACTTGCTCAATGCCCAGGCCCTCGAGAGTATTCGCAAAGTCTTCCTGGATATTTTCGAAACGGATGAAATGATCGTACTTGTCCTTGTCCAGCATGCTCCAGTCGGCATAGGGCAAATGATAGAAATGCAGAAAATACTCTTCGCACGATGCGTCGTGCTTTTTCACCCAGCGGTACTTGCGATTGTCGTTGAAATACCGTACGTGTCCGCGCAAGCGCCCCACCTTGCGCAAAAAAGGCTTTTGGTATATTTCGTGGTGGCCCGTACGGTACTTGAAATAGGAACTGATAACCGAGTCGAGCGGGTTACGCAAACCTATAATGACCCGGTACTGTTTCTCGTGCTCGTTTGCCTGGCGAATGAAGTCCCGGTACAGTGCATGGTGGTTGAGTATCTGCTC
>Ga0224508_10001448_pt1 | contig 21319 bp, 10 predicted proteins | sample SF_Jan12_sed_USG_4_FD_170157 | JGI IMG/M metagenome (GOLD analysis project Ga0224508, IMG submission 170157) | Sediment microbial communities from San Francisco Bay, California, United States - SF_Jan12_sed_USGS_21 | ecosystem: Environmental > Aquatic > Marine > Sediment | place: USA... | reverse complement strand
CCCAAAGAGCTCAAATAGTCCGCTTTGGAGAAACTCATTTTAATAAAATGCCGGCCAAGATTATCCCAGAATGCCGAATGACCCTCGTCATCTTGTACGCCACGCATCTCCGCAATCACCCGGTCGGGAAAGCGTTGAGCAAATTCCGCTAAAAACAAGAAACGCGAACGCGATAAGAATTTACCGTTGCTGTTTTTGCGGTATTCGGGGGTGAGAAACAGTGTCGCGATTTCAGCACAACCGCGGTACTCCTCAACCATTTGCAATGCGCGCACCGGCTCGTATTTTTCCAACTCTTGCGATGTGTGGGTGAGATTTGTCACGCGAAAGGAGTAAAACGGGCGGCTTAAGCCAATGGATGCATAAATTGCGGCGCTTCCTATGATTCGATTATTCTCCGTGTCTTCCATGACAAACCAATACAATTCTTCGCCAGGAATTTGCACATCTTTTTTGAAACTGTTGACCGAGTTTTCAATTTTTTGCCGTAACAATTCACGATCCTTGGTCAGCGTCGTCATGCCGATACCGGCCTCCACCGCCAGTTGGTGCAAAGCCTCCAGATCGCCGGTTGCTATCGCGCGAATTCCAATCATTTATTCCATGCGACCATGGGTGGCTTACCCAGACGTTGACGTGACGTGCCAATAATATTTTCAACGGCCAATGCAATTGCCAATATATGTTCCTCGTCACCATGACGTGCCATGAGTTGCAAGCTGACAGGCATACCTGTTTGATCCAGCCCGGCGGGTATGGTGATGGCGCAAAGCCCAAAAAAATTCGCGATACACGTATTACGCAAAGCAAGCATATTGTTCGCACGGTAACCGTCCAATTCACTGACCTCATCCAGACGCGGTGGCGTGATGCAAACGGTAGGTAACGCCATGACATCGCAATCGTTAAATCGAGTGGTTGCTTTTATTGCCATATCGTCGAACCAGCGTAAACGCGTCAAATACTCACGCGCTGAGAGTTGATCGCCGTCACGGATTCGGGTCGAAACTAATGGGTCTAAATGATCACGCCATTCGGGTAACACCGACTCAATAAATTCGTCGCACTCGGCGGCCGCGACACTGCCTTTGGCCAACATATCGATAGCATCGGTGCACTCGGGTAATGCGATGTTTTTGAGCGTGACGCCTGCTTGCTCGCATTCTTTTAATGTATCTTGAACCGCTTCGGCAACGCCCGCACTGCAATCATCCCAGACTTTTTCGCGGATGATACCAATGGTGATAGCGCTTACCGGGTAACTCTGTATTTCGCTTAGAAATTCTTCGCTTGTGCTGTCGATAAACGGGTCGATAGCGGCGAACGCGTAGGCAACGTCTTCGACGGTTCGTGCCAGCACACCAGCCGTATCCAGCGTGGTGCTCAGGGGCACGATGCCTGTGGTTGACCATCGTTCAACGGAGGTTTTTAAACCGACGGTGCCAGTCATACTGGCCGGAATACGTACTGAACCCGCGGTGTCCGTACCCAGTGCAACCAACGCCGAGCCTTGTTGCAGGCTGACGCCGGCACCGGCGCTGGAGCCACCAGGCACACGATGATTATCCGCGTCCCATGGATTACGTGGTGTGTCCCAATGAGAATTAACTCCGAGACCGCCGAAGGCGAGTTCAACAGTATGGGTTTTCCCGGTAACGACAGCAAGTTGTTGGCGAATGCTTTTGACTACCGGTCCTTCGGTTTGCCAATATTCTGGTAGTGCTTCGTGGGTGCCAGCAAAGGTTTTGATTCCCTGCACACCGTATAAGTCTTTGACCGATACGGGTATGCCTTGTAATGCGCCGAGGTCAACACCGGCTTTGAATGCGTCATCCGCCAACGCGGCGCTTTGCCGGGCGAAATCCGGTTTCCATTTTTTGTATGCGTTGAGGTCATCGGTCGCATCCCTGTTCGCAACACATGCTTCGGTCAATTCCTTTGCCGTGGTTTGACGTGCACGTAGTGCCGCTGCCAGTTCAGGTAAGGATTTGTCCAGTGGGTTTGCCATTATTCTAGTTGTCCTCCTGCCATTGCATCGAATTCCACCAATAGTCCAACAGCGTTTGTAGACGACCGTCGTATTTAATGGTTTGGATGTAATAATTCATAAACAATAACAAGTGCATCGATTCTGGTGCGACCGCGAACCCTAACGGTTCCCGGTTAAGCGGTTCACCAAGGATTTTTATTTCAGATTCTTCGCCAAGAAATGGCGCTAAAGACACCAGGCTGGATACACCGGCTATCGCCCGGCCTTCCAATACATCAGGAACAATATCGCTAACACCACCTTCGACTTTTCGTAGCCTGGCATTTGGCAAGAGATTTTTAACCGTATCGGCAAACATGGTCTCTTTGTTTACCGAAATACGAATGTATTTTTGATCGAGATCGCGCCAGTGTTGATAGGCTTTTTCCTTTTTTGTGAAAGCGACCGTATCGTTATAAAACACAGGCTCGGTGAACAGTGTGGTCAAGAACTGTTTGGGTGTCGGCGGTAAATCCGCCGCAATTACGTCCACTTCGTTTCTGTCCAGCACCGGCAATAAACCTTCCCATTGATAATCCTTAATAACCAGTTTAACGTCAATTTCCTCGGCCAGCATACGCATGAGTTCAATCGCCAAACCCGTACGCTTACCTTTTTTATTTGTAAAACTGATGGGTGGACCTTCCGATTGCACCGCGATAGTGAGTTTTTTATTTTTGACAATATCAGCCATGCTTCCAGCTTGTGCAATGTGCGCAAAGCCAAACAAGACCGACAACCAAATCAGCTTGTTGAAACTTGCGTATAAAGACTTGCTCATTGTTGTAATACTATCTCAGGTTTGGCTGGCGCCATGTTTCGTTTGTACACCATGATAGTGCGTTTGAACTTGATCACAATGACGCCATCCTGGTTGTACCCTATGGTCTTTACCGTAACAATGCCGACATCAGGACGGCTGTTCGATTCACGCGTGGTTAATACTTCAGACTGCGAGTAAATCGTATCGCCCTCGAACACGGGGTTTGGCAATCGAATCTCGTCCCAGCCGAGGTTTGCAAACACATTTTGCGAAATGTCGGTCACGCTTTGACCGGTCACCAACGCGACGGTAAAAGTCGAGTCCACCAGGGGTTTGCCGAATTCCGTTTGCGCAGCGTAGTGATGATCGAAATGAATGGCTGCTGTGTTTTGCGTCAATAATGTGAACCAACTATTGTCCGTCGTCGTGACCGTGCGTCCAAGTGGATGTTTGTAAATATCGCCGACTTCAAAGTCTTCAAAATAGCGCCCGGTCCAGCCTTGTTTTACTGCCATAACTGATTAAAGAGTGTAATGTGAAACTCAGATTGAAAAATACTAACAGGATATTTGACGGTGCGTGAGTCGAGGATGTTGTTTACTTGATAATTCTGACGATGCGCGTGCCGGACAGCCGGTCGTGCCATGTGAGCTTGTCTGGGGAAAATAACATCCATATAAAACCGAGTCCCACACAACCCCAGGACAGTATGGCGGCGAAAAAACGCTCGCCAGCTTGAGTCCATGTGACGGGCGTGCCGTCAATTCCGATTAAACGTAAACCCCATGCGCGCATGCCCAGGGTTTGTCCGCCATTGGTCCAAAACCAGCTAAAAAATACAAAACTCACCAACAATAAATACCCGCGTATAGCCAGACTCACCAGCAAAACTTGTTGCCAATGATCTGGTAGCAATGGCATGGGCAGACCCGCGATGAACAAGACACCCAGTAACAAGAACGTATCGTAAATAATGGCGGCGAGCCGACGCAAAAATCCTGCGTTGTCGAGGGGTTTTTCATCCATCCTGGGCTGATTCCTTTCCTGTCAGATTATAGGAGTAATTCACCTGACGAACGGTATGTAGAAAGCTGGCATTTTTTGATTTTTGCAATCGCGACTCTTTTTATACACAAGATCAAAACTTCAAGCAATTTCTAACTTTGAATTTAGGTTGAACCAACGAAATAGCTGTGTTTTATCGTAACTAACTGAAGTATAAAGATTATTTTGATTGCATAAAATTTAATCAAAGCCAGAATATTGAGTAAATACTGGGGCATTAACGGTCAAGGTAATGGTTTTTACACAGAGTTATCCACAGATTATGTGGAAAATGTTAGTGTCTTTCGAATAAGTGTTTATGATCCGGTTTAGGTCATAGGTTACTTAAAAGTAACAGTTTTCTTGAGCAATGAGCTTTCGGTGACATGTAACCAGTAGTCAGTTTTCAAAGATCGGTGTTCAGTAGATTTTTCTAATATAGCTCACTGGAAGCTAATTTATGCAAGGTTGGATCATTACACGGCTGAAGTACGTGTGCTGGCGAAAAATTTATCAACGTGAGTAACGCGAAGGATCCAGTATTCGATAATCGATGCCTGGATTCTATCCTTATGTTAGATCAAGTTCGACACGTAAAAACGAGAGTCACCCCCATCCTAACCTTCCCCTGTCAAGGGGGAAGGAACGACGGTATAAAAAGACTTAGCAAACTTTTCGGGTTCATTCCCCCTCCCAATGGGAGCGGCTTAGAGCATGTCCCAGCGAGAAGTGGTACAGGGATGTACCGTCTACGGAGCTAAGGACGCAAGGCAGGGAGTGAGGGGCAAAGATATGGGAGCGAATTTTTATTTCCGCTCACCGCGTCTCAACACGCGCGCCTTCTTCGACGGTGTCGCCCGGGTGAATGATAACGATATCATTTTCGTCGAGACCCGACGCAATTTCGACGGCAAAGCCACCGCGTTGTCCAAGTTTTATCTCGCGAATATGCGCTTTATCCTGATTAACAGTAAAAACCGCCCAACCGTCGTTTTGACGAAACAAGGCACTGGCTGGAATCTGCAGGACATTATCCTGCTCCCATAAAACAAACTCTGCTTCAACTCGGTAACCATCGCCGAGTTTGTCCCAGCTCTCACGTGGCGAGGTAATATCAATAATCACGAGCACGCGCTGTTCCTCCACACCCAATGCGGAGATTTTTGTGAAGCCGACGGGTTCGACGGTACGCACCTCGCCATCCAGCATGCCATCTCCTCCCCAGTTCTGCAACAAGACCCGGGTGCCGGGTACGATACGAACGGCGTCAGCGGATAATACGTCTACCGCAATCTCAAGACCGGTGGGATCGCCAATCTCCATCAATGATTCGCCCGCGTTTACGACACCTTCGCTTTCTCGGTAAACGTTCAACACATTGCCATTCACAGTTGCTTTGACCTCGACGGTTTCATCGCTCACGTTATTCTCATCCGCGGCGGAATATTGCAAAGCCGTGCGTGCGGCTTCGACGTTGTAGCGCGCAACATCCACGGCAAACTCCGCGGAGCGTAAAGCAGCCTTGGTCATTTGTCCTCTGGCCACCGATTCATCATAGCGTTCACGGGAAATATTTTTCGCCGCGTACAAATCTTTTGCCCGTTTCAAACTGGCTGCCGCAACATCGGCATCCGCTTTTGCTGCTTTTGCATTTTGTTGTGCACCCAATAATGCTGCTTCCGCGGCGGCGGCACGGGCGGTTGCTTCGGCGCGTGCACGCGGGTCGAGTACATTAGAGCGTAACGGTTCCAGCATGGCTACCACCTGATCGCGTTTTACCACATCGCCTACGTTTAGATCGATACGCCGCAAAAAACCGGGCACGGGCGCCGAGATCACATAACGATCGATGACGCGGGTTTTACCTTCTTCGGTAACACTGACTCGCAAAGGCGCACGGGTGACGTGGGCGGTTTCAACCAAAATAGAGCTTGGGCGAAAGCCATAGAACAAAGCCGCGGCAATAATAATTGCCAGCAATAACCATCCCATCCAACGGCGAAATCGCATATCGAATTACTCCTTGGTTTTCAGAACTGCGACCAGATCCAAATGATCGAGTCGGCCGCGTACAATTAACCCGGACAACAGCGCGGAGACTATGACAACCGTCGCGGCAAACGCATAGGTGCTGGGTTCGGTAACCAACGGCACACGGTACAAATCGGTTTGTAAATTGCTCGCAATATACGCGCATAGCCCCCGGCCAATTAAAAGCCCAAGCGGTATCGCGGCCAGTGTTAGCACCGTAAGCTCGCCCAGCATGATGTAAGAAATCTCACCCCGGGTGAAACCGAGCACACGCAGGCTGGCCAATTCCCGTCCGCGTTCGGCCACAGCGATGCGTGCACTGTTATACACAACACCGAATGCGACACTACCGGCCAACAAGGTATTAATAAAGGTGAAAACAAGCAATGTCTCGGCAAAATTTTCATAAAAGTTTTTCACTGCGTTTTGTCTTGCGGTAGTTCCGGCGACTCGGGGCATTTCTTTTAGCTCGGCAAAAATAGTGTCCATGTGTTGCGGATCGGCAGCAAGCAGTATTCCCGAGATTGCTTCGCCTTCGCGCATCAGTCGGTTAAGCGCATCGCGTCGCATGTAAGCCGACAATCCGACATACTCGTTTACCAGTCCAGCGACAAAAGTCTCCCGCACGGGCTGATTGCCCTCCAACACTTCGACCGTTATGCGTTCACCGATGGCGACTCCAAGCACTTCCGCTAACCGATCCGTGAGTACGATGCCGTCCGGCGGCAGATGTTGTGGTTGTAAGTCTGTATTGAGTATGCGTTTCAAGCTGCTGTCCGCATCCAGACCTTGAATAGCGGCTCGGTAGTGATGATGACCATAACGCAAGCGAACGGGAACGACACGAAACGGTTCGCCATAACGCATTCCTTCCATGCTGAGCAAATCGAACATGGCGCGCTTTGACGTCGGCTCGCTGAACGTCACGGTTAAATCATCGCGTGTGGCGAGACCGTACTGCACATTCATCATGTAATCCACGGCGTCTTCCTGGAACGAACCGACCATCATAATGGCGCAGGCCAATGCGATGCCAGTCACTGTAAGCAGGGATTTAACAGGTTTACGTTCCAGGTGCCGGGCGATCATGCGTGTCGGTTGTGAAAACCATGATTGAAACCCCAATCGCTCGATCAGTGTTTCACGGTAGTTCGCCGGAGGCTCCGGTCGCATTGCTTCAGCGGGCGGTAGTTGTGCCGCGCGTCGTACGGCATGCAGGGTGCCGATTGTTGCCGCGCTGACACTGATGAGGACGGCGGAAACGGCAATCCACGCTTCCAGGCGATACTTCAGAAACGGAAAACGATAAAAATCTATATATATCTCGCTCATGCCGTGACCTAACCAGGTGCCCAGCAGCAAGCCGACAATGATTCCCGGCGTCGAAATCAACAACACTAATTTTAAGAAATGAACACCGATATCGAAATTGCTGTAACCGAATGCTTTTAGAGCAGCGACTTGTTCGCGTTGGGTGCTTATTAAACGTGTAATAACCACATTCAACAAAAATGTCGACACGCTTAAAAAAATCAGCGGAAACATGACGGCCATGTTTTTCAGCATCTTGAATTCTTCCGTCAAGTAGTCATACGACGTTTGATCTTGAAAGCTGTAAGCGCCGAGACCACCATAAGGCTTAAGAATATTGTCGATGCGTTCAATAATGTCATTTAATCTGGCGTCCGCCGTGACGGTTAGCGCAAGATCATTAAAAGCGCCGTCCATATCAAATGCTTTGCCCAACGGTGTGCGCGCCATCCACATAATCCCGAAGCGTTGATTGTCGGGGAACAACATGCCGGGACCGATTTCATAAATATATTCTGGCGATAGTGCGATGCCGACGATCCGCAAGTCTCGGCCACGACCGTTGATTACAGCGCTGATTTTATCGTCCAGCTTGAGTTGATGCGCCGTCGCGAAAGTGTCGCTCAGCACCACTTCATCCTCGCGTCCGTTGTTAATCAAACGTCCCTGGCGCAAGTAAAGTTGGTTGAGTTCGGGTTGACCGTTGTCGGGTATGGACACCAGTTGTCCGACCACGGGGTCGCTGAAACCTTCGACGTCGACGTTGGCGCCACCAATGACGCGGGATTGCACTTGCTCCACGCCGGGAATACTCGCAATACGCGCGATAACCTCATTAGGCGCACGTTTTAACGAAACAAAAACATCGGCAAATGCGTAGTCCTGATAGTAAACCGCCTGAGTCAACTTGAGTGAATCAAGTGTTGTTAACGACAAAAGGTAGGTTGCGATGCCGCTGGCGATGACTAAAGTAATTGCAAACGCCTGGCTCCTTAAATGCCAAAAATCGCGCAGCAGTTTTTGATTGATCGCGAGCATGGGTTACCAGTGCAATTCTTTCGGCGAGACTTTTGTTTTATTTATTTCAATATTAGAAATCAATCCATCGCTTAGATAAATAATCCGGTCCGCCATCGATGCAATGTCGGCGTTATGGGTTATCACCGCGGTGGTGGTATTAAGCTCGCGGTTAACCCGGTCGATGGCTTCCAGCACCACAATGCCGGTAGTGGAATCCAGTGCACCAGTCGGCTCGTCGCACAACAAAACCGATGGCCGTTTAGCAATCGCGCGTGCGATAGCGACACGTTGTTGTTGTCCGCCAGATAACTGCGCTGGAAAGTGATCCATACGATCACCCAGTTCGACCATTTCCAACGCTTCGTCCGGACTCATTGGCGAGCGTGCAATCTCGGTCACGATGGCAACGTTTTCGCGCGCAGTAAGACTCGGTATCAAATTATAAAACTGAAAAACAAAACCCACGTGGTCACGGCGGTATTGGGTGAGTTCCTTATCCGTCGCCTGAGTGAGTTCGTTATCGTGATACATCACCGTGCCGTCCGTTGCTGTATCAAGACCACCGAGGATATTCAACAAGGTCGACTTCCCGCTACCGGAAGCACCCAGAAATACCACCAGTTCGCCGGCGTAAAGTTCCATGTCGATGCCACGCAGGGCATGCACTTGCACCTCGCCCATGTCATAGACTTTCGTCAGGCCTTTGGTGGCGAAGACCGTGGTAATGATTTCTTTTTTAACGCTGGATTCGCTTAGCGTCATGCTGGCGCGGTATATGTCTTAGAAAGGAACGATCAATTTACCAGAATCGACTGTTACCCGGCTGATTCAGGTCAAATATTTACCGCATGCGTTCAACTTTTCGCGTTTAGAAGCAAAATGTAACGATATGATTTTTGATTGCACTCAGTCGAACACTGGTTGCTATTGTAGGAGCGACCCCTGCCTTCGCAGGGATATGCTTTAGTCGCGAATGATTTTGACTGGATACTTCAGTCGTTGCGCTCCTTCAGTATGACGACAAACCTACTTCAGGCTATTCTGAGAGTTTAGCGATCAGTTATTATTCTTGTGGGAGTGGCGCCTCGCCACGATCATTGTTAGCAAGTATTCAATATTTGATCGCCGCGAGGGCGCGCCTCCTACAACCAGCGATTGAATACCGTTTTGCGTTTATTACGTAAAATTAGTGGCCTCATTCGTCCAAGAGTAGGTTAATTACAGGAACAATTGATAACGCGCCGGAACTCGGTGAAGGATCGGGCGGTACTACACCCGGTTTTACCTGTCCTGAATTTGCACTCACTTGTAACGAAGAAACATTTATCGCTTCAAAATCAGACCCATTGATGTCTTTGAGTTGCCGCAACACATCATTGTCCCATCGATCATCCGGCGCCCCTGAAATAGACCACGACGAACCGTTGTCAGCGAGAATCATGCCGTACTTCTTTAACGCACGCATGATCGTTTGAATCTCTGGCGCGTAGCCCACAATCGGAAAATTCGAACGTAACCGAAAACGCTGACCCATTGGTGGATACTGCGCGCCAGTAAGAGAAGATGCATTATGTCGTGCTGGCCAGACATGTGCTTTGCGTGTTTGGGCAGCAGTAAAACGCAACGCGTGGTGAATCTCACCAGCTGCAACTTCATCATAACGAATGAGTCCGGGCAATATAGGTAATCCTGCCGCATCGGCTGACGTCCAGGTGTTGGGCCGTAACGCGTTTGATTGCAAATCAAACATAGCACCGGAACCGGCCTGCCAGGAGCCGTCGTTTTGCGGGTGCGCATCGAATAACTCAAACAACACGCAGTTATCACGATCAACAATGAGAATATGTCTATCGCCAGAACTATTCGGCCCGCCTTCGATGGGTGGGTTTGGCGGAATGGGATACGGTCCGGGATCGCTTTCGCTCGCGAAGGTAAAACTCACCGCCACGCCGGATTGATTGCCGGGGACATCGATAAAGGGAATACCAATCGGGCCACCGGTAACCGGCGGGTAAATACCGGAACCAAAGTCAGGATGCACCGACGTGCTTGCGCCGATGGTATTGACATACGTCGAAGACGCTGGATCGAGTGGCAGACTGTCGACGGGCGTGTTCCATATATTATCCGCGAGCAGTACCGGGCAACCAGCAACAATTGGCGATTGCGCGAATCCGCTGTTCGCGCTCAACAGCATGAAAAACAAAACGCCTAATTGAACAATCCATTTATTCATTATTGTCAATTCTGCCTTATCCGTGCCAATGAGATATCAATGAAATAATAGCAAATCGACAGTTTTTGACTTCCGTCAATCTATAGGATCAATGTTCGTATACATTTGAAAACGATTAAGAAGACTACGGACGCAAAACAATGGCACAAACACATCAGGTTCCAATCAGGCAAGATGACAAACTATCCGGATTTCATCCATTGACGGCCTTGCGCGGTGAAATTGAAAATGTGTTTGACCATTTCACCAGCGCATGGTCTCGTCTTGATCCGATACATCGCATTGGCGCGGCATTTCGTTCGCCGGATACCGATGCATCGGAAAGTAAAAATGCGTACGAGATTACCGTGGACTTGCCCGGCATGGACGAAAAAGATATCGATTTGTCAATTGTCGAAGATGTCCTGGTTTTGAAAGGCGAGAAGAAAGAAGAACGCGAACAAGATGGAAAGGATTACCACTTACGCGAGCGATTTTATGGGAGTTTCCAACGCTCGTTTCGACTTCCCGATGATGTCAACAGCACAAAGATCACGGCCAGGTATGATAAAGGCGTATTAGGCATTCGCTTGCCGCGTTCAAAAAGCGCAAAACCAAAAGGCCGCCGCATTACTATTTTAGGTGACTAATCAAAAATACGAAGGAGAATTGACATGAGCACCTTGAACGAAGTAGAACATTATCTCGCGGGTATAACAGGACCGGAAGACAACAAGGCTGTTCGCTTGAGCAATCTGCCTTTTGTGACCATTTCACGCCAGGCCGGTATCGATGCACAAGCTTATGCAGATGCATTGTTAAAAGAACTGGCAGCCCAGCCGGATAAAGACAAATGTTCAGGCTGGCAGATTTTTGACCGTGCGTTGTGTCAACAAATTGTGGATGACGACAAATTGTCGCGTTCCACCGATTCCTTGTTGACTAAAGAATACCGCTCGCAAATCGAAGAGTTTATCGGCAGCTTTTTCTCTCATCGTGTGCCTCAGGACGAGCAGGTTAAGCGTGTGGCCAAAGTCATGCGCTCGCTGGCGGGAATCGGCAAAGTCATTCTCATCGGTAGCGGTGGCTCACAGGCGGCCAGCGAATTGACACATGGTGTACATATCCGGCTGAGCGCACCGGAAGCAGACCGCTTGCACTGGCTAATGGACGAGCATTCGCTGAAACAAGCCGATGCAAAACGACTGTTGAAAGATCTGGATCGCTCGCGCAAACAACTACTCCATGACCATTTTCAAACGGACATCGAAGATCCAAACAATTATCATTGCGTCATTAATGTATCAAGAATAACACCATCGAATCTGGCAGCGTCCATTTGTTCTCTTCTAACGCAGCTGGAGTAGTTAAACCGTAAATATTTTTTGAGTTAAACCCAGACTTCTTATCGATAAATATAATCGGATTAGGATTGTTAACTATTGTTATGCATTCCAAATATTTATAGCAAGTATAAGAGCAATCTAATATAATTATCTGCAGGTGAATGTTTGGGAACGTTATCCGCTGGGGAGCGGTAAATGTTCCAAGTTGGGTTGACGGGGGGGCAAAATCGTCTTTCCACACTATTGAGTACACACGATATTTGAACTGTCGGGTGTGCGTTCGTCTGGTTGATCAAAAATCGACTGGATGAATACTCATGTTGGGCTTTCGCGTAGGCGAATACCAAATATTCACTCAATTGAATTTTAACTTTAGGGTGAGTTTATATGGGTAAATGGGAGTCGATCTTTAGGATTTGGCGATCGGTAAAAGCCGATTTAGCACGTGTGATTAAGCGTTATAAGCGCTTACTGACCGTAGTTTTAGCATCAATATTTACGGTTAGCATCTACGCCGCCGAAATCCCACCGATTACAGAAGAGGCCCGCTTACAAACCAGTGGCCCCAACGCAGGGCTAAACGTTGGTGACTGGTATAGCAGCGTACCATCACCTCCTGGTGGTGGCGACGTAAACCGTTTTCTGTTCTACGTTCCGTGTGGTTGGCCGGGCACTGAAGACATCCATGTCGATTTATATAGTCCTGAGTTGAGTTCTAATGGAGCTTTGGACGAAGTGCGTGGACCTACTGCTACTTTTGCTGATGCTGACGATGCCACTTTCGAGTTGTATTTCGACACCGACGGTGATGGAACTAAAGAGCTAATGAATTCCATCACTTATTCGCCCTCTACCGCTCCTGAGGATTGGATACGGTTCGTTTCGCTAACTGCACCTGTGGCTTGTGGTGAGTACGAAATGCAAGTCACCACTTCCGACGATGACGATAACTCCTGGCGCTTTCGCGTTAGCTCAGATGACGACGGTGATCCCACAACGACGCCCCCCGCGGACGCGGACAATCCCGATGGAGTACCCGGCACGGGTGACGAACTCATGGTTGGAACCTTACAAGCTACTTATCAGCACGTCGGTGGTGGTGATGATTGCACGACTATATATAATGTTGTCCCTGAAGGTGAGCCATCGGTCACGTTTAACAACTTCGATCTCGATGACATCGATCAAACCAATGATGCGATACGTCGTGTGCGTTATTACTCGCCGAGCGACACGATCGATCCGCTTGCCAATACGGGTGGAATTATCGGTACACCATCACCGCAAACGGCCTGGAATAATGGTACCAGCGCCGCGCGTGGCGGCGATACGGTTAATAGCCCGGAACCGGGTGTGTGGGGTATTGTTACCTGTGCGAATGTGAATAATCAGTATATTCAAGAGGGTATCGAAGGCGTTCCGGATTTCTTTGATCCACCACCGATACCGGACATTGAAGTTACCAAAGACAATGGCCAGCTCATTTATACCGCGGGTGAAACCGTCACCTATGATCTGACCTTCACTAACGCGATGACGTCGATCAATCCAGGCGCCGCGTTTAATGTCACCCTTACTGACACATTGCCGGCGAGTACCACGCTGCAAAGCTGTGTCATTAATTCACCGTTTTCCGGCACCTGTGTTGAGAGTGCAGGTCAGCTGGACATTGCGATCAGCCAAATTCTTAAAGCGGGCGAAAGTGGAACCGTTACGGTTACATTATTAGTCGATGCGGGCGCGACTGGAGACCTGACCAACACAGTTACTGCGAACGGCGAGGATTTTCTCGGCAATGTGCAAACTGATAATGACACCGATGTTGATGCCGATGGACCGAGTGCAACGTCCGAGTTAGATGTAACTAAAGTTTCTGACGCGGTTGGCCCAGTCAATCCCGGTCAAGTCATTACTTATACCGTCACCATCGATAATCCGTCGGCGACGCCCCAAACCGGAATCATTGTTCAAGATGCATTGCCGATGGGCACAACTTATGTGGCCCAAAGTACAGTGGCTACAGGGCCATCGGGCTTTGCTGCCAGTGATGATTTCTCAAGCGGTGGCTACGCAGGTGGCACCGGTTGGGTAACCAATTTGGTGGAAAATGGTGACGACGGCAGTGCCGCTACGGGATTGATCAGTGTTGTCGATAATGTTGCTTTATTAGCTGACAACGAACTTGATTTCAGTGGCAATGGCACGGCCTCGGTGCAGCGCGAAGTTGATCTTTCAAGTGCGACGAGCGCGACACTAGCCTTTGATTGGGTATGTGAAGGTGATATGGAGCTTACTGACGTTGTTCTGGTCGAAGTCTCCGCAGATGGACTGGTCTTCTCACCGCTGGTTGAGTTTCGTGGGGATTCAACGACAGGAACTTCCGGAGCACCGGTAGTGAATATGTGTCCGGAATCGGGTAATGGTACAACGGCTGATACAAACTCCGGATCCGAAAGTTTAACCGTGCCACCTGCAGAATTTTCTACCAACACGGTGCTTCGTATTAGTTCGACTATAAGTGCAGGCGACGAGGATCTGTATATCGACAATGTCTCGCTCACCGCCTTAGGTTCTGTAACTCTAGATAACATTCCCGGTAGTGTAAATCCTGACTTAGTCGATGGTGTTCCGTCCAACCTAGTGTTACCTGCAGACGGGTTCAACCTAGCACCGAGTGAAACACTGACTGTTACTTATCAAGTCCAAGTCGATGACCCGCTGGTTTTTGGTGTTACGGATATTACTAATGTAGCTCAGGCCGACAGTAATGAAACCGACCCGACTTCAGGCTCGTTTACTGATCCGGTCAACACGGCTTCGATTAGCGGAACCGCATTCAATGACTTAACTGTTGATGGATTGCAAACCGGGGAATCCGGTTTAATGGGCGTTGTTGTTAATTTGCTCGACTCCAGTGGTAACCCGGTCCTTGACGGAAACGGATTACCGGTCACTACAACTACCGACGCCTCCGGAAATTATACTTTTACAGGACTACCACCGGGTGATTACATTGTCGAATTTGAACCGCCTGCCGGTTTTGTCTTTAGTCCGCAAGATCAGGGCGTGGATGACACCATTGATAGTGACGCCAATCTTTTAACCGGTGTTACCGCAGTCATTTCGGTAAATGCAGGCGACACCGTCAACGATATCGATGCCGGTTTGAATAACACGACCGCCATTATTGGTGATTTCGTTTGGAGTGATGCCAATGCGGATGGTATTCAGGATTCCGGTGAACCCGGTATTGCCGGTGTCGTTGTTGAACTAATCGACCCCGTGACCAGCGAAGTCATCTCTAGCACAACTACAGCGGCTGATGGTTCCTACAGTTTTTCAGGTGTTGCGCAGGGTGATTATCAAGTCAATATTGCTGATAGCAACTTTAACGTTGGTAATGCGCTAGATGGATTTGCCGTAACCAGTGGGCCACAAAGCAACACTGACCCCACCAGCACATTCACTGTTGCCGCTGGCGATGAATTTTTGACGGCGGATTTTGGTTTTAATAATTCGAGTCTATTTAGTATTACCGACACAATATGGCTGGACAACGATGGTGACGGTCTGCTCGACGTCGGTGAGTCTCGTATTTCCAACGTGACGGTGCAGTTATTGGATAGTAGTAACAATGTCATTGCGACCACCACTACGGGCGCTAATGGTGAATTCACCTTTGCGGGTCTAGCCCCTGGTGACTACACGCTGGTCATTGAAGATGCTACGAATGAATTAAACGGTTTGACCGGTACAACCGCTGCCGCAGGCGCCGGGCAATTAGCTGTAACAATAAACCCAGACGGAACCATTACCAATGACAACGGCATACCGGGTGATGGCATTGGCGAAAACTTCGGTTATGCCGCGGTCAATTCCATTGGTGACATTATATATAGCGACGCCAACGGTAATGGCGCTCAAGATGCAGGTGAAGCCGGCATCGGTAATGTGACGGTCGAATTAGTCACCGCCGGTGCCGATGGCATTTTTGGCAATGGCGATGACGTAACAGTCGCTACTGCAACAACCGCAGTGGATGGTTCTTATCTGTTCGCAGGATTACCACCGGGAGATTATCAAGTCGTTGTTACGGACTTAAACGGCGAGCTAATCGGTGCGACGCAAACCGGCGATCCCGATGAGGCCGGAACCTGTGCCATGTGTGATAACCGAGGCTCGTCTACATTAGTCGGCGGTGCGTCTGATTTGTCTCTGGATTTTGGATATCAAGATCCGAGCTTGGGTTCAGTCTCCGGTTCGATTTTTAATGACATCGACTTTGATGCAGCGCTCGGTACTTTAGAGCCTGGAATTGCTGGTATTAAGGTTAATTTAGTTGATCCCGGTCCGGATGGGTTATTTGGTACACCGGACGATGTCGTTGTCGCAACAACGATGACTGATGCAAACGGTGACTATAGTTTTACCGGCGTTTCTTTTGATCCCGTCGCGGGTACGGATTATTTTGTCGATGTGGTCGACGCCACAATTCCGGCACAGTTTACGGAACATACAACCAATAACGATCCTTCAGGTTTAGGCAGCCCGACTCCAGTTACACTCGACTCAGGTAACCCAAATCCATCGGGTGGTGCGGTTCTCGACTTCGGTTATGCCGAAACACCTGGAACCATTGGCGATACAGTTTTCAACGATACCAATGGTGATGGTATCCAAGATGCGGGTGAGTTGGGTGAACCTAATGTCGTCGTTAATTTGCTAGATGCATTGGGTAGCCCAGTGCTGGATGGCAATGGCGTCGCCATCACGACGACGACTGATGCCACTGGCAACTATAGTTTCGCAGATATTCCTCCGGGGGATTACATCGTGGAGTTTGTCGCTCCTGGTGGATTTTTGTTTAGCCCACAAGATCAAGGCGCCGATGACACCCTCGATAGTGATGCTAATACATCGACAGGGCAAACAGCTGTGATCAATCTGACTGCTGGTGAAACTGATAACACTGTAGATGCAGGTGTCCGCGAAAACGCGACCGTCACCGAGACCGTGTTCAACGATCTCAACGGTAACGGTGTGCTTGATGTAGGCGAAGAGTTAGCCAACATCGACGTTGTGTTCACGGTCAATGGTACACCGAGCACGGTAGTGACCGATGCCAACGGTGTGGCAACCTTTACCGGTGCTGCTGCCGGCGACACGGTGAACATTGATGTCCAAGAGAGCGATACTGACTTTCCGGCCGGTGCCACCTTAACGGTGGGTACCGACCCGACCGACGTGACCGCCATCGGTGGTGCGACGGTGACCGATACCACCGGTTACGAACAACCCATGATCCCAACTGCCGTCAATGATGAGTCATTAAATAACCCAGCCGGCCCCGTGACTTTAGGTGTAACGGGTAACGATATTGATCCTGATGGATCGATAGACGCGACCACAGTCAATTTCGATCCGGCGAGTGTCGGTGGTATTGGAACAGATACCGATGGCGATGGTGATATTGATCAGGTGGTTGTCGCCGGCCAGGGAACGTGGGCGGTGGATGCGAGTGGCAATGTCACTTTTTCACCGGAAGCAGGCTTTACCGGTAATCCAACACCGATTGATTACACGGTTGATGACAACGACGGTAATACGTCGAATACCGCGACCATTACCATTACGTATCTCAATGCGCCAGTAACCGTAGACGACGAATCGCTTGACAATGCAATTGGCAGTACTGTTGTGGTAGACGTGCTATCTAATGATACTGACGCTGACGGACTGAATCCGGCGACGGTGCAAATTGTCGGTACGGCGAACCCAGGCGATCCGCTTGTGGTGCCCGGCGAAGGTACGTGGACAATCAATCCGTTAACAGGTGAGATTACATTTACTCCCGAAGCTGGATTTACTGGCGACCCAACTCCGATTTCGTACACGGTCGAGGATAACGTTGGAAATATTTCTAGTCCGGCAACGGTTACAGTGACTTATCTCGATCCACCAGTCGCCGTGAATGACAGCTCGCTGGATAACCCCGCGGGTAGTACTGTGTTGCTGACTGTGACGGATAACGATACGGATACGGATGGCACTATCAACATAGCGACGGTTGATCTTGACCCGGCGACACCGGGTCAGCAAACGACCTTGCCAGTCGCGGGCGAAGGTACGTGGAGTGTCGATGCCACGGGCGTAGTTACATTCGTCCCGAATGCCGGTTTCACAGGTAATCCAACGCCGATTACCTACACGGTTCAAGATAACGACGGTAATACGTCGAACGAAGCGACCATTACTATTACCTATTTAGGCAATACGGGATCAATTGGTGACTTAGTTTTCGACGATCTCAATGGTAACGGTATCCTGGACGGCGGCGAGTTGGGTCTGGAAGGCGTGATTGTCAATCTCGTCGATGCGACCGGCAGTATTGTTGACACGACAGCTACAGCTGCAGACGGTAGCTATCAATTCACGAACGTTGCATACGGCGACTACACATTACAGTTTGTACCGCTCGCGGGTTACCTCATCTCACCGGCCGATCAAGGTGGTAATGATGCAATGGATAGCGATGCCACCCCGACTACCGGTGTAACCGCTACCGTAACACTCGATGCGACTACTGACCCGGTATTGAATGTGGATACGGGAATGTTCCAACCGGCGTCCATCGGCGACACGATCTGGTTGGATGTCGATGGCGACGGCGTGCAAGACATTGGTGAAACCGGTATTGCAGGTGTGACGGTTGAGTTGACCGGGTTTGACGGCAACGGTAATCCAGTTACATTGACGACAATCACGGACGCTGACGGACACTACGTGTTTGATGGATTGCTCGCAGGTGCTTACACGCTCACCGTGACCGATCTTGGCCCGGATGGTGTTGTCGGAACCGGTGATGAATTGCTGACTGGCCTGACCTTGGCCCCAGGATCATTCGATAACCAATTGGTCAATGTATTAGCCGGTGAAACCAATGATACGATTGATATTGGTTACGTACCGACGCCGGGCACCGCGACCATTGGCGACTTGATATGGAGTGATGCGGATGGCGATGGTATTCAAGATGCTGGTGAGGCGGGTATTGGCGGTGTTGTCATAAACGTGCTTGATAGTAGCGGTAATATTGCTCTTGATAGTTTCGGCAATTTTCTTACCACAACTACAAACGCGGACGGTACTTATCTGTTTACAAACGTATTGCCTGGTGACTACACCGTTGAAATTGATGCGGCTAATTTTAATCCAGGCGGTGCGTTGGAAGGACTGACTGCCGCCGATATTACTGATGGTCCGCAAAGCCCGGGCTCAGATACCAGCGCGCCGATTACGGTAGTGGCGGATGATGCTTATACGCAAGCTGACTTTGGCATTAACGATCCAACAACGTTTACTTTGACTGACACTGTTTGGAATGACGCGAATGGTGACGGTGTACAAGACGTAGACGAGGGCGGTATTGCTGGTGTTACGGTTGATCTGCTCGATGCGAGTGGCAACGTTATTGCGTCTACCACTACCGATGCGAATGGTGACTTTACATTTACCGGTCTGGAAGACGGTGTTGACTATACGGTGCTGGTCTCTGATCAGGGTGGCGTATTGACGGGACAACTGGCCACTACACCTGAATCTGCTGCCGGTGAATACACTGTGACGGCTAATCTGGCAGCTGATGCGGCTGACGGCAATATTGACGGTGTGGTCAGTGATACCAGCTTTGGTTACAACCAACCGGGTGTTATCGAAGGCACGATATACAGTGACGCTGATAGTAGCTTTGCCCAAGGCGGTGGCGAAGTCGGTCTTGGCGGCATCACAGTACAGTTATTTGACTCGACAAACACACTGATAGATACCGTGACTACGAATCCGGATGGTAGTTATCAGTTTACTGGCTTAGTGCCCGACGACTACACGATAACTGTAGTTGGCGCACTTGGAACACAAACCGAAGATCCTGACGGCAACGCAACACCGGATACGGCGACAGTTACCTTAGGTGCGGGTGAAAGTATTACAGGAGCTGATTTCGGATACCAGAATACGGTGCTGTTCGATGTTGCAGGCACGATCTTTGAGGATACTGATAGCGACGGTGTTCAAGACGCCGGTGAGGTGGGTATTGCTGGTGTCACCGTTGATCTGATTGATAACAGTGGCAACGTTGTTGCGACCACCACAACTGATACGAATGGCAATTATGCGTTCCCAGATATTACTGATGGTGTATCAAATAATGTATTCACTATTGCCGTCACTGATACCGCGGGCGTGTTGAATGGTTCTACACTTACGAGTGGCTTGGATCAGCAAACAGTTACAGTCACCTCAGACGTGAATGACATTGATTTCGGTTACGTCGCGGAACCGGCGACGGCGTCGATTGTCAGCACAGTTTGGTTGGATGCGGATGGTGATGGCGTACAGGATCCAGGCGAAGAAGGTTTGTCTGGCGTCACACTTGATCTTATTGATCTTGGCCCGGATGGAATATTTGGTACAGCGGATGATGTCATCGTTGCGACCACGACGACAGATGCCAATGGGGATTACATTTTCGATGATTTACCGCCGGGTACTCACGCCGTTGACATCGACGAGACCACATTGCCGGCAAGTGTTGATCCTACAACCTTCGATGGTACTGGTATGAATCCATTAGGTATTTCTGACTCAATATTATTAAGCGAAGGAGAGACCAATACCGATCCGGCGTTTGGATTCGAGCCGATGAGTGGCACGGCGGTATTGAGTGGCGTGGTGTGGACCGATGCGGACAGCGATGGCACGCAAGGGATGGGCGAAGCGGGCATTGGCGGTGTTGACGTGTTGATTATCGACGGCGTGAGCGGTGCGGTGGTGACGGTGCCGACCAACCCCGACGGCAGTTGGGTGGCGACGGGGCTGAGTGCAGGCGACTACATCGTTCGTTACGATAGTGCGGATATACCGGGTGGATTGAATGCCACCGAGCCGAGCAACCTGGGTGATCAAGATGGCGATGGCCAGATAGACGATCAATACCTCGTGACACTCGTGGTTGATCAGACGGTAAGTGATCTGGACTTTGGATTTGCACCGACCGATCCGGTCAACCCCCCGACCGGTGGCATCAGCGGTACATTTTACTCAGATGCCGATGGCGTCGGCGGGCAAGGAGTAGGTGAGCCTGGAATTCCGGGAGTGACGCTGAATCTAGTAGATAGTGTTGGCAATATCGTTGCAACGACAACAACCGATGCCAACGGTGACTACAGTTTTGCGGGTGTGATACCAGGTAACTACACACTGCAAATCAGTGATTTCAACGGCACACTAAATGGGCTGAACCCAACCGAAGTGCCCTCGAGTCCGATTAGTGTTAGCACAGGCGTCGTCACCCCCGATGTCGACTTTGGGTATACGGCAGCGGCCGGCGCGGGACTGATCGGTGATACGGTGTGGTTCGACCTCAACGGTGATGGTGCGCTGGATGCAGGCGAGCCCGGTGTAGCCGGTGTGAGTCTCGACGTGTGGCTGGATACCAACAACAATGGTGTTATAGAGCCGGGTGTCGACAATCGAGTGCGCACGGTCGTGATCGATGCCAA
>Ga0224508_10001447_pt1 | contig 21322 bp, 17 predicted proteins | sample SF_Jan12_sed_USG_4_FD_170157 | JGI IMG/M metagenome (GOLD analysis project Ga0224508, IMG submission 170157) | Sediment microbial communities from San Francisco Bay, California, United States - SF_Jan12_sed_USGS_21 | ecosystem: Environmental > Aquatic > Marine > Sediment | place: USA... | reverse complement strand
AAATTCGAAACTGGGCTTATATTCCCTGTTGCGCCCAAAAAATACAAATCTTGCCGTGGCACTGGAGGAAACTGCCTATGAAAGCGAATTGAAAAAACACCAGGAAGAGCTGATCAAATTGCAGAATTGGGTGATCAAAAATGATAAGAAAGTCGTAGTCCTTTTCGAAGGCCGTGATGCAGCCGGAAAAGGGGGCGCTATCCGCCGGATCACAGAATACATCAATCCGCGACATTTTAAGATTGTTGCACTAAACATTCCCAGCGAAGATGAGCGGAAGCAATGGTTTTTCCAGCGCTATATCAACGAGCTTCCCAAACCTGGAGAGATCGTTTTCTTTGATCGCAGCTGGTATAACAGGGCCGTCGTAGAACCGGTGAACCAATTTTGCACAAAGGAAGAATACCAGGTATTTATGAACCATGTGAATGGTTTTGAACGCATGTTGATACAAAGTGATACCTATCTGATCAAACTATACTTCTCTATTACAAAAGAAGAACAAGCCAGGCGCTTTGCCGATATCAAACAGAGTCCTTTAAAGCGATGGAAGATGACGCCGCTGGATGAAAAGGCCCAGGGTCTGTGGGATGATTACACATCTTTTAAAGAACGGATGTTTGAACACACTAATACCAAAGATGCACCCTGGGAGATTATCGATGCCAATAAGAAATCAACAGCGCGACTCGGATCGATTAAGCAAATATTGGAAGTGATCCCCTATGAGTAACGTTTTGGAAAGAAGTCAAATCATAATACCATGGATAAAGCCGATAAACACGCCACTTCAAAATTAGGCACACTGCTGGTTGAGAACCGCATGGCTAAAATCCTGGAATTGGTTCTTGTCTTTGTCCTGGCTACGAGTTTTATACTACTCTTTTTAGAAAAAAACGGAGAGAATTTATTAAGGAACCAATTCGTGCTCTGGCTGGCGAATGTTTTTATGCTTTTGTGGGTCTGGGCTGGCTTAAAATTAAGGGGTGAGGATTGTGGTCACCTCGGACTTTACTTCAAAATACCTACAGCAAAGGAAGCATTAATAAATGTGGGCCTGTCGCTGGTAGTTTTTGTGCTTGCAATGTTGGGTTTTGTCATTGGATCTATAATCATGGCCAATATTACGGGCATTCCCGAACCGTCCGATATGAGCGCTTATGATTACCTGAAAGATAATATCGGTTTACTTCTCCTGTCCCTCCTTGGGATCTATATTGTTTCCTCTTTTGGGGAAGAAGTCGTATACCGGGGTTTTCTCATCACCCGGATCACAGAATTAGTAGGCAACACCAAATGGGGCCGCGTCATTGCCGTGTTGATCAGTGCCGTCATCTTTGGCTTTGCCCATTACGGCTGGGGTCCCATGGGCATCGTACAAACTTTCTTTATGGGCCTTGCCCTGGGCATCTGCTATCTCTGGCTAAAAAGGAAGTTATGGATCTTGATCCTTGCACACGCGTATATGGATACGATTCTTATTCTTCAGTTGTATTTTTCTGGTTCATAGTTCTTAGTTCATAGTTCACAGTTCTTAGTTAATAGTATTTGAATTATAGGTTCTACGAACTATGAACTATGTTCTGCCAACTCTACTACCTGAGAAATATCATAGGTAGTTTTCTCCTGATTGCCTTCCTTGCTGGATCATGCAAGTTAAAAGCAGATACAGATATTGGCGGATGCGACGTGTAAAAGATAGTCGACAGCGATTTTATGCCGGCTTGCTGATGCTGGGCGCGGGCGTCCTGATCTTTCGTACCCTACGCATGGTTACCGTGGAGGAAGCTGCTGAGATCCTGGTAGATTGGGTCTATGTCTTGCTGATCATGGAGTTTATGATCGCTGGTGCCTGTTTGCTGGCGGCCATGCGTTGGTTTACGCTAAGCAAATGGCAGTATGCCAGCACGGCTTTAAAACTAGGAGCCTGGGCTGCGATATTCCATGCCTTCAGAGTGCTGATCTATGTTCTGGGTCGCACCGGCCCATGGGTGAACTTCGATGTGAAACCGGAATATCGAGAGGCCTATTCTTTTGATTGGTTCTGGGTGTACTTTGCTGCTACCTTCTCGGTACTGGGATTGATCGGAGTTTATATCATCTGGCGACTCTGGCGAAGTAAGAAAAAGCTATTGTGAATCCATCCTTTTCCAAAAGATACCAATTCAAGATCCTGGCATTTTTAAGCCTGAGCATCGCCTTGTTGGGCACGATCTTGTATCTGAGAGATTCGGTGATCTATGAGGGTATTCTGGGGGAGATGCATCCGCTGCTTGCTTTACAATTCATCATCCCGGCTTATTTTCTGCTCTTTTTGTATTTGCTCTCTTATACCCCTTTACGGATTTATCAAAATAAAGGCGGGAAGGCATATGGGTTGCTTGCAGGAATCTCTCTTGTATTTGGTCTTGAAGTGATCGCTGCCGATCTCTGGTGGGCAGAATATCCTTTAGATCTTAACGTAGCCGCACCGGATTCGTTTTTGTATTATCCTGTGATGGGCTTTATGGCCGAAGCCGTTTTCCATCTTCTGCCACTGACCTTTTTTATCTTTATACTCTCCAACATGACTTCATGGCCTATGAACCGTGTCCTTTGGGTAAGTATCGCACTGACGGCTCTAGCCGAACCTTTTTTCCAAATACTTGCCGGCCCCGAAAGCGATTTTACGACACAGGTTTATACCGGGATCCATGTCTTTCTGTTCTCCCTGGCCCAACTTTGGGTTTTTAAAAAATATGATTTTGTGTCGATGTACTTAGTCCGACTCCTTTTCTACGCGATATGGCATATTGGATGGGGTGAATTACGGATCGAGATCTTAGTTCCTGGTTCTTAGTTCGTAGGACCATAATTTGTAGCCTAAGAACTAAAAACTCTTATCCCACAAACTCTTTTTTGAGAATATTCTTAAATCGTGTCGCACTTAAATAATGATCTGCCAGCAATTTTCCGTCTTTAATAAGCGCAAATGTTCCAAAGCCACTGGGTCCTTTTTGGGCTTCTTCAGGCTTATTGAGATGCGTGACCTGTAAGGGTACACCCTCTTCGCGGGCCACATCAGAGATTGCTGAGACCGACTTCTCATGCCAGGGGCATTGGTCAGCATAGAGCAAATGCCAGCCCTGGTGTTCTTTTAATGATTCAGTCCAGTCAAAGAAGCTAGGGGACGGACTCTCTATTTCAAATGGTTTATAAAGCAACTCAAAACGCCCACGGGTGTCGGCTTGGACAAAGCCATTCTTTTCAAATAGTGTTTTATTGGCCATCCAGGGGCCGTCGCTTGTGAGGGTACAGACACCTAACTTCTTGGAAGTTCTGGCATCATTCTCAATTGCTTGGAGGAGTTTGCTTGCCAAATTCTGATCTCGGGAAGATTTTCGAGCGACATAAATGCATTGTACAAACAGATAACCTGGTGCATCCACGGCCCGCCAACAGCTTTCAGCCGGGCTGTATTCCACAAAACCAAGTTGCTTGCCCTGGGCATCAGCGAGGATAATGAGTTTTACCCCACTGTTTAATTTTTGTCGCATCCATTTTACCTTCTCAGCATAACCGGGCGCTTTTTTGTTCTTGGCACAAAACACGCCATAGTCCTCGACATTGAGTGGGTTGACTTCGATGAGGTTGATATGTTCTGTAGTTTCCATGGGGTGCTATGATTTATTTCGTGATGTGTTTCTAAAGGATGAGGTTGTCTGTTGCTTGTTGACTGTTGACTGAAGTTGTCTGTTGCTTGTTGACTGTTGACTGAATAAGAATAACACGGTCAACTATCAACACTCAACTCCGACTCTGATATGGCATTTTTGTAGGCAACTCTTCTGTTTCCATAATATATTCCGTCACGGCAAAGACTTCGGCTTTCAGTTTCCTGAAAAGTTTGGTGAATTCCACCATTTTATCTTCAAGCATCGCGTGTTCCTCCCTGAATTGACCTGCATCCCGGGAAAAGGCATTTTTTAGCAGATCGCTTATATGTCGCATATGTTCAGTGATGGCATTTTCCAGCCATTTGGCTTCCTGGGTGACATTCTTGACATCCACAAAGATCGCTTTGGCTTTGGCGACGTTTTCATCTTTAGCCAACCAGAGAAAATATTTATTAATGAGGTTTTGGAAAAATTTTAATTCATCCAGATAAAATCCCATATCGTCACGCCAGTGTTCACTTAAAACATAGAGCTGTTCCCAGTTGGCGGTTTTCAGGTAATCGCTTTTTGGTCGTAATCGCATGTCGTTCATCATCAATGATTTTGGTTCATAGTTATGAGTTCATAGAGCTATATAAAGGGACTACTAAGAACCATGAACCTGCCTGCCGGCAGGCAGGCTAAGAACCATGAACTAAGAACTACGAACTATCAATTATACCTACAAATTTCGAGCAGCAGCCCGGCGCATACTATGACATAAATCATTTTTGCAATACTGATTATTCAGGCTGTCATACACATTCTGGAATCAATTTGATACTTTAGAATATTCAATCTAAGTAGACAATGGGAAGACTTCTTTTAGTTCTGGGAATTTCAATGGCCATTTTTAGTTGCGGCAATAAAAAGGCGCAGTCAGAAAAGATCGGGCGGGAAGTAGCAGGTGATACACTTGTTTACAGATATGTTACGAAGAATACACTTGTTTCAAAGAAACTTCCGGAGATAGAAATCACGGTGGCCGACGATTTTACCTATGTGGGTAATTTTGGATTTGAAATAATCGCAAATTCCGAAGAATATCCGATGGATATGCGCGGTAAACCGATCGCTGCGGGAGATCGTTATGTATTTGTTTCCGTAGATGAAGATCAACATGTTGAGAAACTATTTGTTGTACAACTTGAAGGTTTCCTAGCCGAAAATGACTTTATATTCAATTATAATTTTGATAGTGCGGAATATATTGGCGAGAATAAATACCGACATAATACCTGGTTTTATGATAGCCAGAAATTGGCCAAAGAAAATCCAGGTAATGAAGGGGCAAAAACCAGGGCTTTTTTAAAAGGAAAAGGATTTAAGCTAGAAGATGAGTATATGATGTCCAGATTTGTTGGCTTGGCGAGTGAGGACAGGAAGAATGAGATTATTCTTTTTTATATCGAAATGCTAAAAAAGGAAACGGGGTATTCCCTTGATGAATATGAAAATTTCCTGTCTGAAAAAGAAAGGGATTCAATCAATACAGCTTTAATAGAAAGATCAAAAAAGAGTTTTAGTATCGTAAAAGGATGATGCTAATAGGGATTCAAAATTGCTCTCATGAATAACAGGAAAATCATAGCAACAGTATTCATATTATTAGCAGTTGTGCTTGGGGCGATTTTTTTTTCGCAGATTGAATTCCCCTCGGATTTTAAAAACTTTTTTAAAGAAAAAAATTTCGAGCGAATTGAATTTCCTGCGGGTATAGAAATCTATTTTAAAGCGGATTTTTATAGCCAATTTGGTTCATTCGCCATAGCTCTTGAGCTTTTTGTTGCCGGTATTCATCTTTTTACTAAACACCGTAAAGCCAATTTTACTTTGGCCCTATTTGGGTATACTGCCCTGTTGGATCCATTTTTTAATATAATCGGACTTTTTACAAGTATGCTGCCGATCTATGCCATGATCGTTTTTAGCAGTTGTGCTATAGTGGCTCTGTGGCTGGCATTTTCAAATACATTCCAATTAAGACGTATATCTTTTTTAGCGGCCTTTTTTGGTTTTATTCTTGGTACTGCACAAGAGCTATTCTTTAATTATTTATAAAATTATTTTCGTTCTTTTTACCTGCTAACTCAAATTCCTTCTCTTTCTTTTTTCCATTTATGAAATACGCAGCATTCATGAATACCTTTTAAAATGCATTATGGCATGAATAAAAAAGTAGGCCGGGCTTACCTTTTAAGACAATTCTTGAACCCCTTTTTCCGTAGCTCTATGCGACTAAGGGCGTTAAGAATTACCGAAGCCTATCTAGTCATTTCGAACCGAACAAAGTGAGTGTGAGAAATCTCATCCTTTAGAGATCCCCTGTGATAACTTCATGGGATTTCTCAATCGTCGCTTCGCTCCTCATGTCGAAATGACTTGTAGTTTGTCATTTGCCATTTGTCATTAACAGGTGACAATTATCATTGTAATTCGTGTGGCTAATTAAGACCTTCAAGCAAATTACAATACCATGTTCGAATTACTTCAAGAATACTGGATCCCCTGGACCGTCTCCAACACCATAGCCATCATCCTATTGATCCTCGCGATCAAAAAAACCAGGTGGGCACGTTGGATTTTCTTTATCCTCTTCGCCTGGGCGTGTTGGATCAATTTACGCACCTCCAGCATCTCCCCGGGAGATTATATGGGCTATGCCGAGCTGACGCCTATAGGTTTTTACAAGGATTTTATCACAGGCTGGTTTAGGGAGAACATCACGATCATGGTGACCCTTATCGCGATAGGTCAGGGGGTGATCGCTTTGGGCTTGTTGGGCAAAGGCTGGATGGTGAAACTGGCATGTATTGGGGCAATAATTTTCTTTTTATGCATTACCCCACTCGGTATAGGGGCCGGGTTTCCGGCACCTTTGATAGGGATCGCTACGGCTTATTTTATTTTGAAGAAGGATAATCTGAATTGGCTGTGGAGGAGGAGTTCATAGTTCTTAGCCTGCCTGCCGGCAGGCAGGTTCATAGTTCATAATACCAAAAAAGAGAAAGCTAAGAACAACAATAGCATTTATATTATAAGTAGGAAAACATATAAAAAGATAAAAAATGAAACATTTTAATTTAAAATCAGCTAAAGAAATAGGGAACAGTTTAGGGATTAATTGGGATGAAGTAAGCCTCGAGGAATTTTTAATGGGAATAAATGTAGAATTAGAACATGGTACCAGATACCCAGAATCAAATGTTACCGACAATGATCCCGAGCTTACCGGAAAAATTGCCTGGGCACATCTTAAAGAGTTTCCTGACTATTATACAAGACTAGAAAAAATGGAAAAGGAAGCTGATGAGTTTTGGAAAACTCATGTGTGAATAATTTCTATTGAAAGCGTAGCTCAATAACGCCTAAACTTGCCTGCCTGTCGGTCTCCGGCGGCCATAGCGTTCCTCCATCGACGCCTTAGGCTATAGCCGACGGTGGTCCGCTAAAGCTTCAGCGGCACGCGGATGGCGACGGCTCGCAGGTAGGCCAAGAACTGTGAATTATCAAGTAATATAACAGACAATGGACAATATAGAACCGTTAGTTCTCAGCTTCTTACTTTTTGCTTCGTAAAAACAGCGCCAGAATTTAGATCATCTTTCCCGTCGGACACATTGCTAATTGATAATTGCTTATTGTACATTGAAAACAACTCCTGAACACAAATCCTCTTCCCCTCCGGTAACAGAGCTCAAAATATTGATCTGTCCTTCCATTTTCAAAATACCCATTAAGGCGAATACTAGGGCTTCTTTGTAGTCGATGAGTTTCTTATCCGGAATTATGAGCTGAATTTGATCTCCTAGTTTTTCTTGAAGGATTTCCATAAGGAAGGAATTTTTGGCTCCGCCGCCAGTTGCCAGCAGTTGACTGTTGACTGGTGAGGGCTTGCCCGCCGGAGCTTTAGCGGAGGAGGGTTGACTGTTCTGCTCAAGCGTGCTTTGAACTGCCATGGCAATTTGTTCTGCTATATGGTGTACGGCTGTATGTAACAGATTCTCTGGAGTATCGTCAAAGGTTTCAACCAATGGCCAGACTTCTTTGGCAAACCATTCGTAGCCTGTGCTTTTTGGATAGGGGAGTGTATAGTATTCCAAGCCATTCAGGGCTTCGTAAAGGGCTTTATTGAGGCTTCCCTGACGTGCGAGGGCTCCGTCACGGTCATATGGCAGGCCTGCTCTTTGGGCAAGCGGATTCAACAGCATATTCGCAATCCCTATATCATAGGCAATACGATTGCCGTCTTGTTCGAAAGAAATATTAGAGATGCCACCCAGGTTTAAACAGTAGTCGTACTCACCTAATAACAATCGGTCGCCAATCGGTACCAAAGGAGCGCCTTGTCCGCCCTGCTTAACATCTTCCGTTCTAAAATCACAGATAACGGTCTGGCCGCTATGCTTTGCCAGTTCGGCTCCATCTCCGGCCTGAAACGTATAGCTTTCTTCCGGACGGTGATGAATGGTATGCCCGTGGGAGGAAATAAAATCTACCGTTAGTTTGTGTTCCCCTAAAAATTTTTTGGCCGTCTTCCCCAACCATTCCCCATAACGATGGTGCAGTTTAAAAAGATCCATGGGCTCCAGGTTTATAGCTTCCTGCAATGCTGACTTTTTATCTTCGGAGTAGGGGATCGTAGTAGCATACTCGATAGCGTATTTCCAAAAACCCTTATTTTGCCAGAACCGGCAATAGGCCATATCCAGCCCATCCAGCGAAGTGCCGGACATCATGCCTAATACGGTGTATTCCTTTTGTTTCATGCCAGTGAGACAGGCAATTGTCCTTTTGCTTCCAGTTCACCCATAAAATGACTCCAGGCCACTTCATGGAATTCCGGGAAATCCTGATATAACATCACAGTGGCCAGGGTCTTAAATAGGCCCAAAGCCCGTATCATATAGGGGTTTCCAAAATGATAAATGACCAGCTGCTTGCTGGCATATAATTCCCGGATCAACTTTAACTCGTCCTGCGTTAATCCAAAACTGTATTGCGGTTTCACCTGTGGCGGCCGCAGCACTAATAGAATATTTTCGTGCTCAGCCAGTCCATCCTGAATTTCATCCAGGGTATGACTGCTTGTTTTGTATACTGAGACACCGAGCTTTTGACTTACCCTATCGGAAAAACTTGTACCATCGATCAACAACTCAGAACTGTCAACTACAACCCCTGAATCGGCCTGTTCCCCTGAACCGCATTCCACCACAGCAAAACCCTGCTTGACAAAATGTTTGATCCCATCCGGTTCCCCACAAAAGAGGGTGAGGCAGGACTTGGCCAAACAACTATTCAGATTCATGGCTTCCGGTAAATATTGAGGCGATTTTTTAGGCTCCTGATATGCCTTTTGCTTCAGAGCCCAAACACGTTTAAAAGCGGTTTTTATATCCGCCTCCTCTGCCTTTTCAAAAATGGCCTGGATCCCGGCAATTGGGTTGGGACAATAACACAAGATATCATTCCCGGCAGTAAATGCAGCAAGTTCTAACTCGCCCGGATTCTTGTATTCTTGTGAAATAGCATGCATGTTCAAAGCGTCGGTCACTACGACGCCATCAAAGCCCAGTTCGCCCCGCAAAAAATCTTTGATGATGGCCGGAGAGAGGGAAGCGGCTTCTATCTTCCCACCAGTCAATGCAGGTACGGCCAGGTGACCTACCATGACAGCATCTACGCCTTCTTTGATCAATTCTACAAATGGAAAAAGATCGGTTTGCAACAATGTATCTTTATCATCTTCCAGGACCGGAAGTCCGAGGTGGGAGTCCACTATCGTATTCCCATGACCAGGGAAATGTTTGATGGCGTGCAAAACACCTTCGGCCTTCATACCTTTAATAAAGGCCCTGGCGTTTTCCGTAACCGCATGCGCATCTTCCCCAAAAGAACGGTAGCCTATCACCGGGTTCTCGGGTTGTACATTCATATCCACCACCGGTGCAAAATTCCAATGGATCCCCGTTTTCCTTAAGTCTCGAGCAATGGTCTGACCCACCTGTGTGATCAATTGCTTGTCTTTGGCAGCCCCCAATGTCAACGCATAGGGGAATTGATCTGTTTCCTCTACCCGCATCGCTAAACCCCATTCGGCATCAATGGCGATCAACAGAGGAATCTCAGAAGCGGCCTGGTAATGTTCAATAAGTTCCTGTAAACGCTGCCTGCTTTTTTCGTTATAGACCACCTCTTTTGGGCCTTCGTAATTTGTCGCTGCAGAGGCTTTGGAGTGAAAAAAGCAGAGTCCGCCTATCCCATGCTCCCTTATCATGGTTTCGATGGCCTGCACATCTTCTTCTGTATCGTTGATATAGGCAGCGGGCATAATAAACTGCCCTATTCGTTCTTTTGGTGATAGGGTATCGTAAGCTTCGTTAAAAGGAGTCCATTCAGGAATCATTGCCGGCACCTTTTTTTCCATAGTCTGGCGGATAGTCAAGATACTTCAAAATAAACAAAGCTGGAAGAGCCCCGATGACTACCCAGATAAAGAATCCGTCGTAACCAAGCCACTCCTGCATATAGCCGCTGATGAGTCCGGGGAGCATCATCCCTAGTGCCATAAAGCCGGTAGCCAGGGCATAGTGCGAAGTTTTAGATGCCCCTTCGGCTATATAGATCAAATAAACCATAAAGCCGGCGATCCCAAAGCCATAGCCAAATTGTTCCAGGACTACTGTAGTAACCACGGGCACAATATGTGTCGTATTGGAAATGGCTAAAAAGGCGTAAAAGGCATTGGGCACGTTTAATGAAAGCACCATAGGGAGCAGCCATTTTTTAAGTCCGTCGCGTGAGATCAGGATGCCTCCCAATATCCCACCAATGGTTAGAAAGATGACGCCTACAGTTCCGTAGATCGTACCTACTTCAGCCGTTGTGTAACCCAATCCGCCTTTCTCTACCGGATCCAGAAAGAAGGGGGCGGCCATTTTGACTAATTGAGATTCGCCCAGGCGGAAAAAGAGGACAAAAGCCAGGGCAATGCCCATGCCTTTTTTATTAAAGAAAGTCCGGAAAACCTCTAAAAAACCTTTGGGCTTCTCCAGGGTAATGGCATCAGAAGTCTCGTATTTAGGTGTCACTAAGAAATTCCCTATGGTCAATGCCAGCATCAAGATACCGGTAACGATCATGGTATAGGACCAGGCCTTGGCATTATCCCCAAACTCATTTTCCAGAAATCCGGCGAGGATGACCAATAGTCCTTGTCCGGTCACATTGGCCAGTTTATAAAAAGTACTTCTTATCCCGACAAAAAAGCTCTGTTTGTCTTGAGTTAGCCCGATCATATAATAGCCATCCGAGGCCACATCATTCGTCGCCGAGGCAAAGGCTGCCATCCAAAAACAGGCCAGGGTAGTGACAAAGAAAATATTCGTTGGCAGGAAGAAGCCTATGGCCAAAAAAGCTGCGGAGACAATAAGCTGCATCCACAGGAACCAGTTACGTTTAGTTGAGATCAGGTCTACGTACGGACTCCATAATGGCTTGATCACCCAGGGAAGATAGAGCCAACTTGTATACAGTCCAATATCGGCATTGGAGATCCCCAGCTTTTTGTACATGATCACAGAAACGACTACAACCATGACAAAGGGGAACCCTTGTGTAAAGTATAGGAGCGGGATCCAGGCCCAGGCCCTTTTGTTCTTTTCTACCATTTGGTCATTGGCTGGCTTGGATACGAAAATAGGGTTTTATGTGTTTAGCGCGACTCCTTATTAAAATGATAGCGTACAAATCCTTCAACAGCTTCGTATTCTGCCATACCTAGCTGGTTTATCTTATCTGCTGTGCTTTTATTTCGCTGTTCAGCCCGTTGCCAGAATTCGCGATCGTCATGTCCGGGGAACATGGCAGAGTCTTTTTGAGATTGATGCTTAAAGATGGCATTCTTTTTTCTATCCAGGTCTTTTGGCCCGATGACTACAGCCATATCCATATCGGATACATCCCATTCCTGCCAGGCACCTCGGTAGAGCCATACCCAGCAATCGTCAAGCCATTCCGCTTTTTCACGTACTAATTGGTCCAGGGCATGATAAATAACCTGAAGGCAGACCCGGTGCGTACCATGCGGATCGGATAGATCTCCGGCGGCAAAGATCTGATGGGGTTTTACTTTCTGTAAGAGATCATAAACGATCTGTACATCGGCCTGGGTAGGCGGATTCTTTTTCACCTTCCCGGTTTCATAGAAAGGCATATTCATAAAATAGGCATTGTCTTCATCCACGCCGCAGTAGCGACAAGCGGCTAATGCCTCGCCTTTACGGATCAGGCCTTTAAACTGCTGTATTTCGGGAGAATCTACCTCTCCGGGTTTTTTGTTTTTCAAGAACGTACGCACCCGCTGTCGCTGGGCGATCATTTCTTCATTCTCTTGCATAGTGTCTGTAGCGAAGTCCAAAAAACGGATGACTTCGTCGTCAAAGACGGCGATGTTCCCTGAGGTCTGGTAAGCGACATGCACTTCATGCCCCTGGTCTACAAGTCGGAGTAAGGTACCTCCCATGGATATCACGTCGTCATCGGGATGCGGACTGAATATGAGCGAACGCTTAGGATAGGGTTCTGCGCGTTCCGGACGCTGACTATCATCTGCATTGGGTTTCCCACCCGGCCATCCGGTGATCGTGCTTTGTAACTGGTTAAAGACACTGAGGTTGATGATCTCGGCAGCGCCTACTTCGGCAATGAGATTCCCCATCCCGTGTTCGTTATAATCCTCATTGGTGAGCTTGAGAATGGCTTTGTTGAGTTTTTGTGATAACCAGAGCGTGGCCCGTTTGATCAGGGCGTCATTCCATTCACAATCGGAAACCAGCCAGGGTGTGTGCACCCTTGTGAGGGCAGAAGCTGCTGCCTCGTCAAGGATAAAATCACATTTTGGATGCTGTTGCAGGAAGGTGGCCGGAATAGATTCACGGATCTCACCTTCAGCAGCTTCGCGGATCACCTCCATTTTTCCTTCGCCCCAGGCCATCAGGATGATGCGCTTGGCGGCCATGATCGTGCCTACACCCATGGTGATCGCTTTTACCGGTACGTTGTCTATACCGAAGAAATCCGAAGCTGCATCGAGTCGGGTTACCTGGTCGAGTCGGACCAACCGGGTTTTGGAACGTAAGCTTGAGCCCGGTTCATTAAAGCCGATGTGCCCTGTACGCCCGATACCTAATACCTGAATATCAATACCACCGGCTTCGGTGATCATATTTTCATAGTCTTCGAAATAGGCTTTGAGTTCATCTTTCTCGAGTTGCCCGTCCGGGATATGGACGTTTTCCTCTGGGATATCGATATGATCAAAAAGGTGTTCCTTCATAAAGCGGACATAACTATGGATAGAATCCGGTTCCATCCGATAGTATTCGTCAAGGTTAAATGAGATCACATTTTTAAAGGACAAGCCTTCTTCCTCATGGAATTTCACCAGGAAGTCGTATACCTTGGTAGGGGTTGAGCCTGTGGCGAGTCCCAGTACTACATTCTTTCCTTCTTTTTGCCGTTCTCTGATAAGATTGGCGATCTCATTGGCCACAAAAAAAGAAGCTTCGTCAGAGCTTCCATAGATTGCAGTGTTGATCTTTTCAAATTTGCGTGCGTCCTCGTCAAAGGGTATCCGCGTAATTTCAGGTGATTTTAAGGTCGTAGACATACTATTTTTTGTTAAAGCGAATGACAAAGGTAGCAAAAAACAGCAATAAATTATCGTTAAAGTGCAATAAATGGCAAAATTTAACATTTTATTATTTAAAAACGTCAATAAACAGCAAATATAAAATTCTTCTGTATCTTTGTCTACAAATTGGATCTATGCTGAAAGCAGAACGAAAAGAGGCTATTCTAAGCCAGGTGGAATTACACAACAGGGTGTTATTGGCCGATCTGGCGGAGACCCTGGATGTGTCTATTGATACAGCCAGGCGTGATGTCAAGGAACTTGACGCAGATGGCAAATTGCGGAAAGTACATGGGGGAGCAGTTTCTTTAGGTTTTAACAGCCTGGTGGCCCGGAACGTGAATGTCTTTGCCCTCGAGGAGAAACAGTTAATTGCTGAAAAAGCCTTAGACCTTTTAAGGGAGGGGAGTGTAATTTTTATTGACGGCGGGACTACCTGTCTGGAATTTGCCCGTATGATCCCGGTAGATTTAAGCCTGACCTGTTTTACATTTAGTATTCCTGTGGCCCATGTGTTGATGACCAAACCAAACATTGAGACCATTTTTATCGGCGGTAAAATCGACCCGGAGGCACAGATCACGATCGGACTCGAAACAGCACGGCAATTCTCTGAGATCCAAGTCGACTTTAGCTTTATAGGCACCGGCTATGTAGATCCGGTACACGGGCTTACCGATCTAAGCTGGGATGTGGTTCAGATAAAAAAGGCGGTGATCAACGCCTCTAAAAAATCGGTACTTTTGTGTATCTCACAAAAATTGAATTCACATCACAGGTATAAAACCTGTGATCTAAGTGCTATTCATACCATGATCACCGAACTGGATCCTACGCATAACCGACTTAATTTATTCCGCGAAAGCGATATTCATTTGTTGTAACACCTATGTCTGAATACACAAAGATAACTGAATCATCTTCCCTCTATGATCACCTGGAAAAAATGGAGATCTCTCAGATCCTATACAATATCAACAAGGAGGATCAAAAGATAGCAGCAGCTGTAAAAAATGTTATTTCCCAGATCAGCAAGCTTGTCGAAGGCCTGGAGCAACGCTTTTATGACGGGGGCCGGTTATTTTATATCGGGGCCGGAACAAGTGGCAGGCTAGGGGTCGTAGATGCTTCTGAAATACCGCCTACATTTGGGATGCCACATGAGCGGGTGATCGGACTTATTGCAGGGGGAGACGGAGCCATCCGAAAAGCAGTTGAATTCGCCGAGGACGATACGGAGCAAGCTTGGAAAGATCTCAAAGAACATAATATCAGTGAGTTAGATACTGTTGTTGGCATTGCTGCCTCAGGCACTACGCCTTACGTGCTTGGCGGGATAAAAGCAGCCCGGGAGAATGGGTTGCTAACAGCAGGTATCACAAATAATCCGGGTTCGCCCCTGGCAGTAGCCGCTGAAATTCCTATTGAAGTTGAAGTCGGTCCTGAATTCGTAACAGGGAGCACACGTATGAAAAGCGGCACGTCTCAGAAATTAGTGCTGAATATGATCACGACAGCCCTGATGATCCGCATTGGTCGGGTAAAAGGCAATCGCATGGAGAACATGCAGCTCAGCAATAACAAATTGGTAGACCGCGGTACGCGCTATGTTATGGATAGCCTTAGCCTATCCTATGAAGAGGCGAATGCCCTGCTTAAAAAACACGGTTCGGTTAAAGAAGCGATCGAATCAAATAGGAAATAACTACTGCGGATCGAGTCGGTATATCCCTTTATTCTCTACAGCAACATAAATGTAACCATCAGGTCCTTGGCGCACATTGCGCACCCGCCCAATATTTTCCATTAGTTTCTCGCGCCTTGTTACACTTTCTCCATCTAATTCAAGTTTCTCCAGGTATTGAAAGGACAAGGAACCTACAAGCAGGTCGCCTTCCCATCCCGGGTATTTATCTGAGCTGACAAAAGCCATCCCGCTTGGAGCAATTGATGGATCCCAATAATGTATAGGCTGAGCCATCCCTTCCATTGCAGTCTGGTCTGTAATGGGGGTACCGGAGTAATTGATCCCATAGGTGATCACCGGCCAGCCGTAATTCACGCCTTTTTCTACTACATTGATCTCATCGCCGCCTCGAGGACCGTGTTCGTGGATCCAGATCTTACCGGTTTCCGGGTTCATAGCCATGCCTTGTGGATTCCGATTCCCATAAGTAAAAATGGCTTCTTTGGCATTTGCCTGGCCAACAAAGGGATTATCGGTAGGGATGCGACCATCATCATGGATACGATATACTTTCCCATTATCCCGCGTCATATCCTGCGGATTTACATCCCGATCACCACGGTCGCCAATGGTAAAATACAAATAGCCTTCCCGGTCAAATTCGAGTCGACTTCCCCAGTGTTGTCCACGGGTGGTATTCGGCGCCCCTTTATAGAGCGTTTCAATGCTTGTCAGCGCATTTCCTTCGAGTTTCGCGCGAATAATTTTAGTATTTCCACCGGGTCCATCGCCATCCTCGGAAGAGTAGGAAATGTAGATCCAACCGTTTTCTTCGTAATTGGGGTGGAGTTCAATATCCATTAGTCCACCTTGCCCACGTACATAGACGGCCGGAACATTCTGAATTTCAGTACGTTCCCCATCAGTAATTTTGAGGAGGGTACCGGATTTTTCGGTGATTAGCATACTGCCATCAGGCAGCCAGGTCATCCCCCATGGTATTGATAAATTATCGACAACCAGGGTGGCAGAAAAGGAGGTTTCTTGGGGTGCCTCAATTGAATTGTCAGTTTTTTCTGCACAATTTATAAGAAATATTGACAAAATAGTGAAATACGTCGAAAATATCATACGATTTAGCATCATGAATCGTTAAAAATATAAGTTAAAGGAAGAAGTTTTCTTACTAAATATTTACCTAAAAGTACCAAATTATAAGTATAAACTAATACGTTCAGAATATTTAGACCCCGAATCTCATATTCTTTCGCTTACTCAATGCATATGCGATCAAAGACACCAAGGCATATACTCTATGCCGCGTTATGGTTGGCACTTTTTGCAGTAGGCTCATCGGCCAGCGCGAATCCCGAGGTTTACAAAGTAGCTTTTACTCAGTTCCTGAGTGGAATATTTTCTGTCCAGGAGGAAGAAGCTGAAACCTTAGTGCCACAACTAACTTCTAATTCAATTCAGGGGAGAACCACATCCACCCTGGACCTTGCTGCTTTCGAAGCCCCGATGTTCATGACGATCATCAATGGCGCTAACGAAGAGGTAACCTGTCCTAATGACGGGAGTACCCTAGCCAAATTCTTTTTATGCGGTACTAGTGATATCCGTACCATTAGCCTGAGTCAGAGCGGAAGCTCTTATCAATGGCAGAAGATGGACCCGACTGCCCCAGGCTGTGTGCCTACGGTGATCGACGATTGTCCGACTTCCGACCCCGATTGTGGCTGGAATACAGTTGGCACAGGATCTACTTACGACCTGGATTCCGACGGGGAATTCCGAGTACGTGTCGATTCCGGGCCCTATTATTATTTTAAAGCAACATTAAATCCGCTGGATCCCCAGTTGATCAAAGAAGATATCGTATGTGGTGTACCAGGTAGGGTAGAGGTAACCAATGTACCCGCAGGGTATGAATACAGCCTGAACAGCTCTGCCGGTCCATATCAAAATGATCCCTTTTTCGACATAGCTACACCAGGCGATTACACCGTTTGGGTACGACTTGCCGGTGTTCCGGGGAGTACCTGTCTTTTTCCGTCAAACCAGCTGACGGTGGATTCACTGGATATGACTGCCAACGTTGTGGCCAATGATATTTTATGCAGTGGGGAATTGGGAAGTATTGACGTAAGTATCAGTGGCGTTCCCGGTTTTTACACCTACCGGTTGATCAAAGGTGGGGTTACTGTCGATACTTTTGGTCCGGATGCAGCCAGCAATTACACTTTTGCCAATGTGAGCTCAGGGATCTATGAAGTACGCGTTCAAACCAATGATTGTAACCAGCTTATTTCGCTGGACATCAATAGTGATCCGATCGAGATCGGCACGGGGATCAGTCCGCTTGCGGTAGATGCCACTGCCAACGACAGTTTTGGTTGCGGCGCTGCTTCGGTAGATGTAGATATTGATACCTCAGGTGGTACAGCGCCTTATCGCTATAGCCTTGACGGCGGCACGAATTGGAGTGGTACCTATACCGGGACTGCAACTTTTACTGTTACAACATCCGGGACTTATAATATTTTAGTAGAAGATGCCAACGGCTGCCAGAAAACAGCCAGTGTTGATGTGCAAGACCTGCCTCCTCCTGTTTTTACAATTACAACCCTCGATGCTAATTGCGGTGGAGCCAATAACGGTAGCATTACCGTAAATGTGACCAATGGTTTTGGATATACACTTGAGTTTAGCATAGACAATGGCGTCAATTACCAATTGAGTAATGTCTTTAACAACCTGGCCCCGGGCAGCTACGATGTAATGGTTCGCTACCAGCAGGGAAGTTTTACCTGTACGACACCTGCTTCGAATGAAACAGTAAGTACCCCATCTTCCATCAGCGGTACGGCTACGCCTGATAGCGTGCCTACTTGTTTGAATGAAAATGGAGGACAGATAACCATTTCCGGTGTATCCGGGGGTGTACCACCATATGATTACAGTGTTGGTGCCGGATTCAGCCCGACAAATGTCTTTTCCAGCCTGGGTGTGGGAACGTATACACCTCAGATCAGAGATGCCAATGGTTGTGTTGAGAGTTTGGCCCCGATCACTTTTAATACACTGGATAAGCCAACAGATATGGATTTTGTGATCTCCAGCCTGGATTGTTTAACGGCAACAGCGAGCGTCACCGTGACAGCAACTGGCGGAACAACCCCATATACCTACGAGATAATCGCCCCTGCGGCGAGCGCCGTGAATAATGGAAATAACCCGGTATTCCCAGGTTTGGGACTGGGTACTTATACTTTCCGGGTAACAGATAATGAAGGCTGTAGCTATGACGAGGCTTTTGCCATTACAGATATAAGCTCCATTAATGTCCAGGCACAAACAGTAGATGTTGTGACCTGTGTTGGAAATGCTGATGGTGCCGGTAGATTTTTGGTAGATGGATTTGCTACGACCTATAGCTATCAGATCGATGCTAATCCGGTAGTCACCGGTGAGAGCAATGGTATTATTGACCTGAGCGGATTGACGGCAGGAAGCTATGTAATTAATGTAACGGACGAAGACACTAATTGTACAGATACGGCTACGCTGAACATTCAGGAACCGGCTGTCGCCCTGGCGATCAGCAATCTGAATGTGATCGATATGAGTTGCCAGAACGGGAACATTGGTGCCGTAACTATCAATACGGTTGGTGGATGGGGAGGTAATCGTTATACACTGATACAACCCGATCTTTCAACCCGCGGCCCAAAAAGTGGTAATACCTTTTCCAATCTTTCTTTGGGAGGATTGTACCAGGTGAGCGTGGAGGACGCTAATGGATGTATTGTAACAGACAGTTTTACTTTAACCCCGCTCACGGCTCCAACGCTGACGCTGGATACAGCAGCTTCCGATTTCTGCTATGACAATACGGATGCAGCAACGATGATCGTGAATGCCGCGGGCGGATTGCCACCTTACCAATACAGAATTAATGGTGGGATCTTAGGAGGCAGTAATACGTTTGCCGGACTTACTCCTGGAAACTACACTATTGAAGTGGTAGATGCCAATGACTGTAGGGATACCGTTTCTGTTGTTGTTGAGCCTGAAGTCACGGCTTCGGCCACTACGATAACCCAGTTAAATTGCGGTGGGCCGGATGCAGAGATCCTGGTGAACATCAGCAATGGCTATACTTCCGGTGGAGATTATGACTACTATGAAGTGAGCATTGACGGAGCAGCATATACATCGAACACTAATAACATTACTGGGAATTCCTTTATATATACCATCCCGAATGACGGTTCTATCATTACACCAACAACTTTCCAGTTTGAGGTTTTTGATGCCCAGGGATGTAGAACGGAAACAAACGTTGTGACCATTGTGCCTCCCGAAACTATTGCCGGTACGGCCGTAGGAACTGATACAACCTGTGGCGATAATAATGGTATTGTAACTTTAATACCTGATACAACTCAAGGTGTGCCTCCTTATGAATTTAGTGATAATGGAGGAGCCACTTTTTCAAGTCAGAATATATTCTCAGGATATGCACCGGGCGTGTATAACAATTTTGTCATCCGAGATGCTCGAGGATGTGTGAGTCCGCCCCTATCTGTAACCATCAATGCTAGCGTGCCTATCGATGCAACTGTTGCTCCGGTAGATGCCATCTGTGCGGCTGGTACGGTAGAAGGTGCTATTGACGTTACGGCAGTAAGCAATGGAAGTCCGAATTATACCTATACTGTTTTAGATATCGGCGGCACACCGGTAGCTACTGTAGGTCCGACACCAAGTACAGCAGTAAACTTCCCCAACCTGGTTCCTGGCACCTATACTGTAGTGACCCAGGATGCGAGCGGATGTGAAGACAGGGATACAGTAACCATAATACAGAACACAATAGACCTGATCCCGGTATCACCGCCACCACCGCCTGACTGTACTAGTGTATTTACGTATATCGTGGATATTGTAGGCGGTACGCCGCCTTATCAAATTGGCTTGGTTGGTTCGCCCTTAGGTCCGCCTAATGTGGATTTTGACACCCATGATTTCACAGGGCTTATCGATTTTGGGGAGACTTACTTTGTAGAAGTAGTGGATGCCCTGGGGTGTAGATATATAGAACAGATCGACCCTATTCCGGCTCCGTCTCCGATCACGGTAACAGCAACATCTGTAGCTGCTTCCTGTGCCCCGGGTGGTAATGGACAGATCGATTACCAGGTCAGTGGTATTGCGTCCCCTGCAGACCTGACCATTGAATTGCAAGACACAAACACAGGCGCCATTGTAGCCGGACCTATCGTCCTTACCAATGAGCCTATACCTTATAATGGATCATTTACTTCCCTGCCACCAGGGAATTACCAGATCCTTGTAGAAGATAATAATACACAGTGTGATGCCAGTACCCTGGTGGACATTATCCAGGATCTGCCTGGAATAGTGATCGACAATAATGAGCCAGCTACTTGTAATGTGGGTGCGCTTATTACGGTACGTGGTACGGGTGGAACTCCTGGTTATAACTTTGCCTTTGTCCCAACCGGGAATCCGGCACCGGGTGTTTTTACAGCTCAAACAACCTATGAGATACCTGGGCCTTACCCGGCTGATTATGATTTCTATGTGGAAGACAGCAATGGCTGTATCAACTTTACTACGGTCACAGTAACTCAGTCAGCCGGCGTTCCTACACCAACAGTGGACGTAGTAAATCAATGTACGGCTGTGGCAAATTATACGGTCAATGTGACCACTCCTTTATCTACAGGATCCGGTTTACCTCATGAGACTTTTGAATATGATATAGGAGGTGGCTTCCAGACCAGTCCGAATTTTACCGTTCCTAATCCGGGAGACTATACCATTATAGTAAGGGATGGCAACGGGTGTACAAATACCATTTTAGCGCGTGTCTTTGATTTCTTTGCAATCACGGCCAGTGCTACTTCAGATCCGACTTGTAATGCTGGGGACGGAGTGATCACTGTGAATACAACCGGGGGTAGTGGTAATTTCCGATTTGAACTGGATGACGGCATTAACCCGCCGATCGTGCAGGTAAACAACCCGGTATTCACAGGCATTTTACCCGCGTCTTATTCCATATTGGTAACGGATCTGGATTCCAATACCATCCCGCTTTGTACAGATGTTGCGAATGTTGATGTAACGCTGGTGACCAATCCGGTCATAGCCGCTACACCTCAAGGTGATGTGACCTGTACGGGGGCCAATGATGGCTATATCAATACAGAA
>Ga0224508_10001446_pt1 | contig 21335 bp, 18 predicted proteins | sample SF_Jan12_sed_USG_4_FD_170157 | JGI IMG/M metagenome (GOLD analysis project Ga0224508, IMG submission 170157) | Sediment microbial communities from San Francisco Bay, California, United States - SF_Jan12_sed_USGS_21 | ecosystem: Environmental > Aquatic > Marine > Sediment | place: USA... | reverse complement strand
GTGCGCGCGTCGCCGGCCCTGCGCTTGGGGCCCTCGCTGCCCCGCCCCAGCGCGACGGTCAGCTCCGCGACGCGGCCTCCTTCGCAGTGGGCGCGCAGCCGGCGCTCGCTCTTGCTGACCTCGATCCGCACGATGCGAACGCACGGCGGCGGGGTCGCGGGCGCCGTGGCGCGCGGCGCCGGGGGCAGGGGCAGAGGCGCTGGCGTCGGTGCGGGAGGCTGGGCGCACGCCGCGCCGAGTCCGAGGAGCAGCAGGGCCAAGACACAGCGTGCGATCGTGTTCACCGTCCTCTTCCGCGAAATCGATCGTCGCCCAAGCGGGCCACGCTGGCCGCCCTGGCCCTGGCCCTCGCCCTCGCGCCGCTGACCGGCCGCGCCGGCGAGCGCGCTCCGCAGCTGCGGCCCGTGGTCGGCCGGATCCAGAACACGCTGGTCGGCATCGAGGACACGCTACTCGACGTCGCCTATCGCCATCGCCTCGGCTTCGAGCCGGTGGCGCGCCTCAACCCCGAGGTCGATCCCTGGATCCCGGTTCCGGGCACCGTGGTGATCCTGCCCACCCGCTTCGTGCTCCCCCACGCGGACGAGGCGGGCCTCGTCGTGAACATCCCGGAGATGCGCCTGTTCGACTTCACCGTCGAGGACGGCCCGGAGGTCTTCGCGGTGGCCGTCGGCGACCAGGCCGACCCCTCGATCGTCGGCGAATTCCGGGTGGGGGCCAAGCGCGAGGATCCGGTCTGGAACGTCCCCGCCTCGATTCGAGCCGAGAAGCCCGAGCTTCCGGCCCGCGTGCCGCCGGGGCCCGACAACCCGCTCGGGAGCCGCTGGATCACCGTCGGCCGCACGTCCTACGGAATCCACGGCACCAACGTGCGTTGGTCGATCGGACGGCAGGCCACCCACGGCTGCCTGCGCCTGTACGACGACGAGGTGCAGCGCCTGTATGACCGGGTCCGCAAGGGGACGCGCATCCAGATCGTCTACCAGCCCTACAAGTGGGGTCGCGACGGAGACCAGATCGTGTTCGAGGCGCACCCCGACCTCTACGGGCTGGTGCCCGATCGCCTCACGGCGTTCGAGGTACCGCGTGCCCTGGGTCTGCTCGACACGATCGACCTCGAGCTCGCTTGGACTGTCTTGGAAGAGGCGCGGGGCGTCCCGGTAGCGGTCGGGGCCCTTCGCCACACCGGCTACTTCGAGACGGTCTTCTTGAACATCGCATCGGCGCGGCGGGCGGCGTCGTCAGCGCTCTGGGCGGCCGCGCGCGCTTCCCCGACCGCTCGCTCGGCAGAGCTCTCGGCGGCCGCGGCGCGATCCTCCACACCGTCGAAGCGCGCCTCGAGCTGTCCGATGCGGTCCTCGAGGGCGCCCATACGCCCATCGACGCCCTCCAGATCGCTGGTGGTTGCACAGCCGGTGGCGGCGGCGAGCAAGGCGACTGCTCCCACGAAATAGACGGACCTGGACATGTTCGTACCTCCTCGGGCTCAGAACCACTCGGTCGGTGGCTTCCCGTTGGACCAGAAAAATGCAGGATCCGTGCCCGATTGGCACGGAGACAGCTCGACACGGAAGGGCGTGGCGCCGGTGCGACCCGGCCCCGACTAGCGGCGTCGCGTAACCGTCTTCTTGCGGGTCGGCTTCCGCCGGGTGGCCTTCTTGCGCGTGCCCCGCCTGGCGCTGGCCTTCTTCCGGGCCGCCTTCTTGCGGGTGCTCTTCTTCTTCCGGGTCGTCTTCTTGCGCTTGGGCCGGACCTGCTGCTCGACCTCGCTGAGCCCCTTCGAGATCCTCTGGCGGCTCTTCCGAAGGAACTTCTGCAGATCCGAGTCTCCCTTGACCTCGATCTTGTTGAGACGCGCGCGCGCCTGGCGCAGCAGCTTGGCCGCCTCGCTTCCCGCCGAGCGCTCGGCCTTGTCGACCTCGGCGCGCAGCGGCTTCAGCCGGCGCTCGACCTCTTTCGACAGGCTCTTGAGCTCGCGCTCGATCGCGTCGACCAGCTGTTTCCCGGTCTTGCGCCGGGCCTTCTTCTTCCTCGCTGCCATGAGAACTCCTAGGTTCGGTGACGCCCGCTCGCGCATGGTCGATCGACCTTCGAGCGCGACACATCGCGTCTTGCACCCCTCATCTTCGCCGAGATCGGTGCGCGGGTCCACGCCGGCGCGAGCCGACCGGGACGCGCGTCCCGCCTACTCGATGTAGCCGAGCGAGCGCAGCGCCTCGAGCTCTTCGCTGCCCGGGTCGGCGGCCTGCTTGACGGCCTCGATCTGGGCGCCGAGCTGGGCGTCGTCGGGGAAGCGCTGCAGGCCCTGGTCGAGGGCCTGGGCGGCGACGGCCCCCTGGCCGGCCGCGCGCAGCTGATCGGCCGTAGCGGCGTACTGCTCGGCGGGCACCTGCTCGGGACGCTGCGCCGCGAGCGCAGCCAGCTGGGCCAAGGCGGCGTCGCCGCGGCCTTCCCGGGCCAGGGCCTCGAGCTTGACCAGCTCCAGGCCCCAGGCCGTGACCTCGTCGGCCCCCGCGGCCAAGCCGGCCTCGGCGGCGGCCAGGGCGGCGGCCGGATCGCCACCCGCGAGGGCCTCGCGGGCACTCCCCAGGGAGTCGCGAGCCGATTCCTGGCAGGCGGTGGAGAAGACGGTGAGCAGGGCGAGCGACAAGACGAGAAGGCACCTGGGCATGGCGGCTAGTCTATGTTCCGACCTCCCCGGGAGCCACCGACCCATGCCCGCCCGCCTCCTCCTCCGCGCCGGCCTCGCGGCCGCCCTGCTGTGTCTCGCGCCGGCTGACGCCGCCCAGGCCTACATCGGCCCCGGCGCGGGCTTCGCCTTCGTGGGCTCGCTGATGGTGCTGGTCGCCACCTTCGCGATCGCCTTCGCCATCATCCTCACCTGGCCGCTGCGCCTGCTCTACCGGCTCTTCACCGTGGGCAACCCCTACAAGGCGGCGCAGTCCAAGCGGGTGGTGATCCTGGGCCTGGACGGCATGGACCCGGGCCTGCTCACCAAGTTCATGCGCGAGGGGCGCATGCCCCACTTCCAGAAGCTGGCCGAGCGGGGCGTCTTCCGGCCCCTCGACACCAGCGTGCCCAGCATGTCGCCGGTGGCCTGGTCGACCTTCGCCACCGGCGTCGACGCCAGCCGCCACTGCATCTACGACTTCCTCACCCGCGACCCCTGCACCTACGCGCCCATGCTCTCGTCCACCGACATCGTCGCAGCGCGCCGGGTGGTGAACGTGGGCCGCTACGCCTTCCCGCTGGGTAAAGCGCACATGAAGCTGCGCCAGAAGAGCCAGCACTTCTGGAAGCTGCTCGGCGAAAAGAACATCTTCTCGATCATCCAGCGCGTGCCCATCACCTTCCCGCCGGTGCCCTTCAAGAACGGCATGCTGCTCTCGGGCATGTGCGTGCCCGACCTGCGCGGCAGCCAGGGCACCTTCTCGTTCTTCAGCACCCAGAACCAGGACGGCGAGAGCGCCTTCGTGGGTGGCGAGCAGACGGTGCTGCGTCGCGGCAAGGACGGGGTGGTGCGTTCGCGCATCGTCGGCCCCGACCACACCATGCTCAGGTCGGGCGGCCGCATGACGCTGCCCTTCACGCTCACGCCGGCGGCCGACGGCCAGTCGGCCCGGCTCGAGATCGAGGGCATCGAAGACCCCATCGAGCTGCCGCTGGGCGCCTACACCGACTGGGTCGAGCTGCCCTTCAAGGCGGGGCTCGGCGTCACGGTGCGCGGCATCGCCAAGTTCTATCTGATGCAGACCTCGCCCGAGCTGAACCTCTACATGACGCCGATCCACATCGACCCGGAGAACCCGGCGATGCCGATCGCGCACCCCGAGGTCTACGCGATCTACCTGGCCAAGAAGCAGGGCAAGTTCGCGACGCTGGGGCTGGCCGAGGACACCTGGGCGCTCAACAACCGGGTGGTCGACGAGAAGGTCTTCTTCGACCAGGCCATGAGCTTCTTCGAGGAGCGCGAGACCATGTTCCTCGACGCCCTCGACCAGACCAAGAAGGGCCTGGTCACGACGGTCTTCGACACCACCGACCGCGTGCAGCACATGTTCTACCGCTACCTCGACCCGACGCACCCGGCCAACGCCGACAAGGACACCGTCGAGTGGCGCGACGCCATCGGCCAGGTCTACGAGCGCACCGACGCCCTGCTGGGCAAGGTGTGGGACCGCGTGGAGGACCCCGACACCACGTTCATGGTGATCAGCGACCACGGCTTCACCAACTTCCGCCGCTGCGTGAACCTCAACAGCTGGCTGCGCGACAACGGCTACCTGTTCCTCTTGGACGAGAACGCCCGCACCAGCGGCGAGTACCTCGAGGGCATCGACTGGTCGCGCACCCGCGCCTTCGCGCTGGGGCTCACGGGCCTGTTCATCAACCGCAAGGGCCGCGAGCGCGACGGCATCGTCGAGGACGGCTCCGAGTATCGCGCGCTGGTGCAGGAGATCGCCGACAAGCTCGGGCGGCTGGTCGACCCGCAGAGCGGGCAGGACTGTGTGCGTCGCGTCGCGGTCTCGCACCAGTTCTTCGGCGGCCCCTACCGCTTCGACGCGCCCGACCTGCTGATCGGCTGGGAGGGCGGCTACCGCCACAGCTGGGAGTGCGCCACGGGCCAGGTCACCGAAGAGGCCTTCAGCGACAACACCCGCAGCTGGTCGGGCGACCACTGCGTCGACCCCTCGATCGTGCCGGGCGTCTTCCTCTGCAACCGCGCCATCGCCGCCGAGCAGCCGCGCCTGATCGACATCCCCGCCAGCGTGCTGCGCCTGTTCGGCCAGGAGATCCCCGGCTACATGCAGGGCGAGATGATCTTCCCCGAAGCCGGCGAGTCCGGCGACGTGGTCGGCATGCTCGACCCGACGAGCCTCGCCCAGAGCGGCTCGGCGCCCGGCGCGCTGATCTTCCCCGATGCGGACGAGAAAGCGGCGGGCAGCCAGTCGTGAACGCCTGGAGCCGGGTGGGGTCGGCGTGGGCGGCGCTGGCCGCGGTGCTCTGCTGCGCCGGCGCGAGCGCGGCCGCCGAGCGGCCGGGCGTCTTCGTGATGGGCATCGACGGCCTGGACCCGGTGATCCTCCAGCGCCTGATCGACGCCGACGAGATGCCCCACTTCGCGGCGCTGCAGCGCGACGGCAGCTTCCAGTCGCTGGGCACCTCGGTGCCGCCCCAGAGCCCCGTGGCCTGGTCGAACTTCGTCACCGGCATGAACCCGGGCGGCCACGGCATCTTCGACTTCATCCACCGCGACCCCGACACCTACAAGCCGATCTCTTCGGCCACGCCCGAGGTGGACGATCACGGCAGCGCGGTGCACTTCTTCGGCTACGTGATCCCGCTGGGCGCGCCCGAGGTCGAGAACAACCGCGGCGGCACACCCTGGTGGGACGTCCTCACCGAGCACGGGGTGGACGTCGAGGTCTACCGCATCCCCGGCAACTTCCCGACGCCGCCCTCCGAGGCGCGCGTGCTGGACGGCATGGGAACGGTGGACGTGCGCGGCGGCTTCGGCACCTACACGCTCTACACCGACCAGCCCGTCGAAGAGGACCCGAAGGGCGACGTCCAGCGCGTGCGCGTGCAGGACCTCGACCTCGACGGCACGCCCGACACCGTCAGCGGCGTGCTGCGCGGCCCGCCCGACCAGTTCCACCTCGAGCCCGGCCAGGTGCCCGGCGAGAGCGACTACCTCAGCCGCGGCGTCACGGTGCACCTGGCCCGCGACCGCCGCTCGGCGGTGATCGAGGTGGACGGGCAGGTGACGCTGCTGGCGGAGGGCGAGTGGTCGCCGTGGATCGAGCTGCAGTTCGAGGCGCTGCCGCTGGGCCTGGCCAACGTGGCTGGCACCGTGCGCTTCTATGCCAAAGAGCTCTCACCCGGCTTCCAGCTCTATGCCTCGCCGGTCAACGTTTCGCCGGCAGGGCCGGCGGTGCCGATCTCGAGCCCCGACGACTTCGCCAGCGATCTCTACGAGTCGCTCGGCTTCTACTACACCCAGGGCATGCCCGAGGAGACCGACGCGCTGAAGGACGGCGTCTTCGACGACGACGACTACCTGAAGCAGGTAGCGCTCGTGCAGGAGGACACCCAGCGCATGGTCGAGCTGGCGCTGTCGCGCTTCGAGCCCGGCGACGCCAGCTTCGTCTACTTCTCCGACATCGACCTGCAGTGCCACATGCTCTGGCGCCACGGCGACCCCAAGCACCCCGGTGCGCCGCCCCACCCGGCCCACGAGCCTGCGGTGGCGGCCAGGCACGACGGCGACATCGAGCGTTTCTACCGCGACGTCGACCGCGCGCTGGGCGAGATCCGCGAGGAGCTCCCGCCGGAGACGCTGCTGCTGGTGATGAGCGACCACGGATTCCAGCCCTACACCCGCAAGCTGCACCTGAACGCCTGGCTGCGCGAGCAAGGGTATCTGGTGCTGAAGGACGACTCGGTCCAGGGCCACATCGTGGCCGGCGACGTCGACTGGTCGCGCACCCGCGCCTATGGCCTGGGCTTCAACGGCCTCTACCTGAACCTGGCGGGGCGCGAGGGCGAGGGGATCGTGGCGCCGCAGGACGCCGAGGCGCTGCGCGCCGAGCTCAGCCGAGAGCTGGAGGGGCTTCGCGATCCGAAGACCGGCGCCCGGGTGGTGCTGCGCGTCGATCGCGCCGAGGCCGTCTACGACGGGACGCGCAGGCAAGAGGGCCCCGACCTGGTGGTGGGCTACGACCGCGGCTACGGCGCCAGCGACGAGTCGACCCTGGGCGAGATCACCGAAGCCGTGTTCGACGACAACACCTCGCGCTGGTCGGGCAACCACCTGATGTCGCCCGACGTGGTGCCCGGCGTGCTGCTGGCCAACCGCGCCATCGCCGGCGACGGCTACGACCTGACCGATCTCACGGCGACCCTGCTCGCCCACTACGGGGTCGAAGTGCCCGCCAACATGGTCGGCGAGCCGATTCCCTTCGAGAGGAGATGAGAATGTTCGGAGGATCCACGATCAAGGTGAAGCTCGACCGCGACCTCTACGACCGGCTGCGCAAGGTGGCCGACGTGGCGGGCTATGCGACCACCGAGGAGTTCATCACCCACGTGCTCGAGAAGGAGATGCTCCACTTCGAGGACGCGGGATCCGACGACGACATCCGCGAGCGCCTGAAGGGGCTGGGCTACATCTCGTAGCGCGCCGACTCCCGCTTCATGCTGCAGACCTTCAACCGCATCTCGAGCGCCGTCTTCGACCTCGTGCTCGCGCCCTTCGGCCACGGGCCGGTGGCGACGGCGATCGACCTGACGCTGTGGCCCGCCCTGATGGGCGTGCTGGCCATCGGCGTCTACAAGCTCGTGTCGAACCAGAAGGCCCTCTTGCGGGTGAAGAGCCAGATCAGCATGCGGCTGCTCGAGATCCGCCTGTTCAGCCACGACATCCTGCAGGTGCTGCGCTCGACGGGCTGGATCCTGCTGAAGAACACCGTCTACCTCGGCAACCACATGCTGCCCATGGCGGTGATGATCGGGCCCTTCGTGGTGATCCTGGCGCAGCTGGTGGCCCACTACGGCTACGAGCCGGTCGAGCCGGGCCGCGTCGAGGTGCTGCACGTGCGCCTCGACCCCGACGCCGGGGTGCCGGCCTCGCAGGTCTCGCTGGCGCTGCCGGCGGGCGTCGCCCTCGACGCCCCCCCCGTGAAGACCGCCGACCACCGCGCCTTCTTCCGGCTGCGCGCCGAGGCGCCGGGCGATCACGTGCTGCGCGTGGCTGTGGGCGACGCGGTCTTCGAGAAGGGCTGGGCCGTGGGCGGCGAGGCGCGCAAGGTGCCGGCCAAGCGGCTCCGCGGGCTGGAGGCTCTGCTGTATCCGGGCGAGCTGGCGCTGCCCGCCGACGGCCCCGTCGAGGCGATCGAGCTGGCGGTGCCCGCCCGTCCGCTGGGCTTCCTGCCCGACGGCGAGCTGGGCATCGTGCTCTGGACCCTGGTCGTCTCGCTGGCCGCGGGCTTCGCGGTGAAGGGCCTGTTCGGAGTGACGATCTAGAGGAATCCGGACCCGTCCGCGGCGAGCTAAGGTCGGGGCGCCGAAACCGGGAGGAAGGCGAGGCATGCTCGAAGCGCTGCGGCGCAAGCTCTTCGCGGGAGGCCGCGGCGAACCGATCACCGTCGTCAGCGGCCTGCCCCGCTCGGGCACCTCGATGATGATGCGCATGCTGGATGCCGGTGGCGTCGAGATCCTCTCTGACGGCGAGCGCACGGCCGACGTCGACAACCCCAAGGGCTACTACGAGCTCGAGCGCATCAAGGACCTCGAAGGCGAGAGCGACAAGTCCTACCTGCGCGCGGCCCGCGGCAAGGCGGTGAAGGTGATCTCCTTCCTGATCAAGGAGCTGCCCGACGACAACGACTACCGGGTGGTGTTCATGCGCCGCGATCTCGACGAGGTGCTCACCAGCCAGAAGAAGATGATCGACCGCCTCGAGAGCGACGACACCAGCGCCGCCGACGAATCCATGAAGGAGGCCTTCCGCAACGACATCGTGCGCGTGCGCCTCTTCTGCAAGGGACGCCCGAATTTCGAGCTGATCGAGGTGAACTACCGCCGCGCCGTCGAAGACCCGGCGGCAGTGGCACGCGACGCGAACGCCTTCCTCGGCGGCGGGCTCGACGAAGGCGCCATGCGCGAAGCGGTGGACGCCGCCCTCTACCGAAACCGCGCCGGCCGCGATGCCCCGGCCTAGCGCGGGGCCGGGCCGCCCCCCCGAAGCCGACTTCTTCCGCACGCTCAACCGGGTGGTCGAACCCCTGGTGCGCGCGGGGCTGGGCTCGCCGCGCCTGGCGCCCGGGGGCCTGATCGTGCTCGAGACCCGCGGCCGCAGCTCGGGACGCCGCTACCGCACCCCCCTGGCCGCCACCCGGCTGGGCCGTTTCGTGCTGGTCGCCACCTTCCGCGGCGAGCGCTCGCAGTGGGTGAAGAACCTGGCCGCCCAGCGCCGCGCACGCTTCTGGCTGGGCGGCCGCGAGCGCACCGCCCGCCCCTTCGTGCTCCACCCCGGCAAGCGCTTCCGCGCGCCCCGCTCGCTGCCGGGGCCGCTCCAGCAGGTGCTGCGGCTGCTGGCGCCCTACACCAAGCTCGGCTGGGCCTTCGCCCTGCTGGCTCCGGTTGACTGAGCGCGAGGCGCCCCATAGCCTCACTGGATATTGCGAGAAGCCGGCTGATTTCCGGCACTTGCGCGCCTGCTCCCCTCCTTCTCCCGAATCGGAACCCAGCCATGAGCCGACGCCCCGCTCCTCCGGGGGACAGCACCAACGCCGTCCACGGCGGCGAACGCGCCCACCAGAAGACCGACGCCGTCACCACGCCGATCTACCAGACGGCCACCTTCTGGTTCCCCGACTCGGCGACGCTGGCCGCCTTCCAGGAGGGCCGGCTGTCGCGCGAGGAGTACGGCCGCTACGGCAACCCCACCTGGAAGGCCGTGGAGCGCAAGCTCTGCGAGCTCGAGGGCGCCGAGGCCGCGGTGCTCGCCGCCTCGGGCATGTGCGCCGCCACCACGCTGTTCCTGGCGCTCCTGCCCAAGGGCGGCCACCTGATCATCACCAGCGACTGCTACCGGCGCACCCGCCAGTTCATCGAGGAATACCTCACCAAGCTCGACGTCGAGACGACGGTGATCGACCCGAGCGACACAAAGCAGCTCGCCGACGCGATCCGCGACGAGACGGTGCTCTTCTTCACCGAGTCGCCGACCAACCCCTATCTGCGCGTGATCGACGTACCCGAGGCGGTGCGCGTGTGCCACGCACGCGGCGTCGACGTGGTGATCGACTCGACCTTCGCCACGCCGGTCAACCACAAGGCCCTGGGCGACGGTGCCGACTACGTGCTGCACAGCGCCACCAAGTTCCTCGGCGGCCACAACGACCTGCTGGCCGGCGTCGTGCTCGGCAGCGAAGAGAAGGTCAAGCCGGTGCGCGACGCCATGGGCGTGCTGGGCGGCGTGATCGACGCCAACGCGGCCTACCTGCTCTTGCGCGGCCTCAAGACCCTGGCGGTGCGCGTCGAGCGTCACAACGCCTCGGCCCTGCGCATCGCCCAGTGGCTCGAGGAGCACCCGCGCGTTCGCCAGGTCTGGTATCCGGGCCTGGCCAGCCACCCCGACCACCTCACCGCCAAGCGCCTGATGCAGGGCTTCGGCGGCGTCGTCACCTTCGAGGTCGACGCCGACCTCGAGGGCGCCTTCCGCTTCACCGACGCCTGCCAGATCCCCTACCTCGCACCCAGCCTGGGCGGCGTCGAGAGCCTGATCGAGGTGCCGGCCCTGATGAGCTTCTGGGACCGCAGCGCCGAGGAGCGCGCCGCCCTCGGCATCCGCGACGCCCTGGTGCGCTTCAGCGTCGGCATCGAAGACCCCGACGACCTGATCGCCGACCTCGAGCAGGCGCTGGCCGCGATCTAGCGCCGCGACGCCCTTCTAGAGCAGGTCGCCCTGGCGCGGGCGGTCGCGCTCGAGGGCGAGCAGCCGCGCCTTGAGCTCGAGCCCACCGGCGTAGCCGCCCAGCTTGCCGCCCTTCTGCACGACGCGGTGGCAGGGCACGACCAGCGAGAGCGGGTTGGCGGCGTTGGCCGAGCCGACGGCGCGCGAGCCGCCGGGGCGTCTCACACGCTGGGCCAGCTCCTGATAGGAGAGCGTCTCGCCGTAGGGGATCTCGCGCAGCGCCTGCCACACCTCGAGCTGGAAGGCGGTGCCGCGCAGGTCGAGCTCGAGGTCGAACTCGCGGCGCTTGCCCTCGAGGAACTCGAGGATCTGGCGGGCGGCATCGCGGTTGGGCGCGAAGCCCTGGACCACGCAGGCGCCGGGCGCCCGGGTGCGCAGCCAGCCGCCGAGCCCGCGGCCGCTGTGGTGGGGCAGCTCGACGAAGGCGAGGCCGGCGTCGGTGGACGCGAGGCGCAACACTCCAACGGGGGTCTCGACGCTTGCGACGTGCAGGGCCTCGACGAGCTCCATGCGGTCGTCACAATACCACTCCGAGCTTCGCGTCGGGAGGTCGAAGGGGGGTTTCGTGGCGCATTTCCTGGTCACCGGCGGCGCGGGCTACATCGGTTCGCACACCCTGCTCGCGCTGCGCGCCGCGGGGCACGACGCCGTCATCGTCGACGACCTGCGCGCCGGCCACGCCGAGCTCGTGGGGCCCGACGCCGAGCGCGATCTGGTGCGCTGCGACGTCGCCGACACCGAGGCCCTGACTCGGGTATTCCGCGAGCGCGGCCCCTTCGACGGGGTGCTCCACTTCGCGGCCTCGCTGTCGGTGCCCGAATCGGTGGCAAAGCCGCTGCTCTACTACCGCAACAACGTCGGCGGCTCGGCGGCGCTGCTCGAGACGGCGTTGGCCCACGGCGCCCGGGCCTTCGTGCTGTCCTCGACCTGCGCCGTCTACGGCCTGCCCGAGCGCGTGCCCATCGACGAGGCCACCCCGCTGGCGCCGATCAACCCCTACGGGGCGTCGAAGATGATGGTGGAGCGCATGCTGGCCGACGCCGAGGCGGCCCACGGCCTGCGCTGGGCGGCGCTGCGCTACTTCAACGCCAGCGGCGCCGACCCCGAGGGACGCACGGGCGAGTGCCACGACCCCGAGATCCACCTGATCCCCTCGGCCCTCGAGGCCTGCGCCGGCCTGCGCGACGGGTTCCAGCTCTTCGGCACCGACTACCCCACGCCCGACGGCACCTGCATTCGCGACTACATCCACGTGAGCGACCTGGCCGAGGCCCACGTCCGGGCCATGGAGCGCCTGCTGGCCGGCGAGGCGGTGGGCGCGCTCAACCTCGGCACCGGCCAGGGCCACAGCAACCGCCAGGTGATCGCCGCCGTCGAGGCCGCCACCGGCAAGCAGCTGCCGCTCAGCGTGGCCGAACGCCGCCCCGGCGACCCGCCCGAGCTGGTGGCCGACGCGCGCCGCGCCCAGCGCGAGCTCGGCTGGACCCCGCGCCACTCCGACCTCGACGCGATCGTCGAGACGGCCTGGGCCTGGCTGCGGAAGTGGAAGCGGCTCTAGCCGAGCTCAGTCCAGCTCGAGCCGCTTCATCATCTTCTGGAGCGACTGGCGGGGGATGCCCAGACGCTCGGCGGCGCGGGTCTTGGAGCCGGTGGCCTCGAGGGCGTCGAGGATCAGCTGGCGCTTCAAGGCGTCGACGGCGGCGTTGAGGCTCAGGCCCTCGAAGCCGAGCCCGCCGCCGGCCGCCGGCGCGGCCGCAGCGGCGCGCAGGTGCTCCGAGAGCATCTCCTCGCCCAGGGTCTTGGCGTCGCCGGCCAGGGCCACGGCGCGCTCGATCTCGTTCCCGAGCTCGCGCACGTTGCCGGGCCAGGGGTACGCCACCAGCCGGTCCATGCCGGCGTTGGTGAAGCCCTCGACCGCGCGGCCCATCTTCCGGCAGGAGAGGTCGAGGAAGTGGTGGGCCAGGGCGGGGATGTCCTCGCGGCGCTCGCGCAGGGCGGGCAGGGCGATCTCGACCACCCGCAGCCGGTAGAAGAGGTCTTCGCGGAAGCGGCCGTCGGCCACGTCCTGGCGCAGGTCGCGGTGGGTGGCGCCCACGATGCGCACGTCCACACGGAGCGTCTCCGACGAGCCCAGGGGCCGCACCTCGCCGTCCTGCAGCACCCGCAGCAGGCGCACCTGCATGCCCGGGTGGGTCTCGCCCACCTCGTCGAGGAAGACGGTGCCGCCGTCGGCCTCCTCGAAGAGCCCCTTCTTGTCGCGGTGGGCGCCGGTGAAGGCGCCGCGCACGTGGCCGAAGAGCTCGCTCTCGAGCAGGGTGTCGGGGAGCGCCGCGCAGTTCTGGGCCACGAAGCGCGCCTCCTTGCGCGGGCCGCTGTAGTGGATGGCGCGGGCCACCAGGTCCTTGCCGGTGCCGGTCTCGCCGGTGATCAGCACCGTGGCGTCGGTCTCGGCCACCTTCTCCATCACCTCGAAGACGCGGTGCATGGCGGGGCTGTTGCCGATGATCTGGTCGAAGGAGTACTTGCGCTCGACCTCGCGGCGCAGGAAGACGTTCTCGGCGCGCAGCTTCTCGTTGGCCTGCTCGAGGGCGGCGGCGAGCTGGGCGTTCTCGCCGGCCAGCTCATAGCTCTCGAGCGCCCGTCGCACGTTGAGGCGCACCTCGTCGGGCTCCCAGGGCTTGGCGATGTAGCGGTAGATGCGCCCCTCGTTCACCGCCCGCGCCAGCGAGCCGATGTCGGCATAGCCGGTGAGCATCATGCGGATCGCCCGGGGCGCGATGCCGATGGCGCGCTCGAGGAACTCGACACCCGAGAGTGTCGGCATCACCTGATCGGTGATGATCAGCGAGATGCGGTCGCGCTCGCGCTCGAGGATCTCGAGCCCCGCCTCGGCAGTGGTGGCGGTAAAGACGCGGTAGTCCGCGCCGAGAGTGAGCTCGAGCGACTCGAGGATCGCGGGCTCGTCGTCGACGAGCAGCACGCCGTGGGGCTCGGCTCCGCGGCCCGAGGCGGCCTCGATCGCCTCGTCGGGAGGCCTGGTCGCGTCGCTCGTCATGGGGCGCCGAGCGTAGCGAACGCGCCCCTTGCGAGAGCCTCCGCGTGCCCCGGCGCGCCCGTTTCGAGGCGCACCGGGGCTGCGGATCTGCGATCGACTAGCGGCGCGCTCGCCGCTTGGTCGCCGTGCGCCGGGTGGTCTTGCGGCGCGCGGGCTTCTTGCGTGCGGTCTTCCGCGCGGTCTTGCGACGTGCGGGCTTCTTGCGCGCGGTCTTCTTGCGCGCGGTCTTGCGACGGGCAGGCTTGCGACGAGCCGTCTTCTTGCGAGCGGTCTTCTTCCGCGCCGTCTTCTTGCGGGCGGTCTTCTTGCGCGCCGTCTTCTTGCGCGCGGTCTTGCGGCGGGCCGTGGTGCGACGCCGGGCCGGAGCCTTGCGCCGACGGCTGCCCGATCGCTTCATCTTGACCTTGGCGACGTTGCCCTTCTTGTCGATGAAGTAGAGGAAGCCGTCCTCGCGGTCGATGCCGCACTTGACGACCTTCTGGGCCTTGCCGCGCGGCACCTTGCCGCCGCCTCTCGCCATACGGGTCCGGCTCACGTCCCCCTTCTTGTCGAGGTAGTAGAGCCAGCCCTTCTCACGCTTGATCCCGGTCTTTTCAACAACCGTGGCCATCGGCCATCTCCTTTCGGGTGTGTTCCGCGACGGAGGGGGGATGGGCTTACGGGAACTGGAGGATCGAAAGTGGTGCGCTGTGGCCGGTTCTCCGACGGAGCCCGATGGGTCCGGGACCCCGCACCGTCGGAGAGTGTCGGGTGGCCCTGGGGGGTTGTCAACGGTATTTCGGGGTTTTACCGAGGGAGTTGCGAGTCGGGAGCGGGTCTCACCGTCGGTGGGCGACCACCTGGGCCTGCATGGCGTCGAGCAGGTCGGCCTCGACGCAGCGGTCCTCGAGGCGGTCGATCTCCTGGACCCCCGTCGGAGAGGTCACGTTCACCTCGGTGAGGCGGCCCCCGATCACGTCGATGCCGACGAAGAACAGGCCGTCGCGGCGCAGGCTGGGCGCCAGGCGCTCGATGATCCTGCGGTCGTCGGCGTCGAGGCTGGCCCGGGCGGCACTGCCCCCGACGTGGAAGTTGGCCCGGTGGTCGCGCTCGGCGGGCACCCGCAGCACGCAGCCCAGGGGCTCTCCGTCGGCCAGCAGGATGCGCTTGTCGCCCTCGCGCACCTCCTCCAGGTAGGCCTGGGCCATCACCGGGCGGCTGCCGAAGGCCGTCGACTGCTCGAGGATCGAGCCCCGATTGCGGTCCTCGCGGTGCACGTGGAAGATGCCCTCGCCGCCCCGCCCGTCGAGGGGCTTGACGATCATCTCGCCCCCCAGTTCGTCGAGGAAGGCCTCCAGGGAGGCAATCGAGGCCGTCACCCGGGTGGGCGGCATCAGGTCGGCGAAGCCCAGGGCGTAGAGCTTCTCGTTGGAGGCCAGGATGCCCGCGGGCCGGTTCAGCACCAGCGCCCTTCGGCAGAGGCCGAGGATCTGGGTCGCCGTGACGTAGGCGGTGTCCACCGGGGGGTCCTTGCGCTGGAGCACCAGGTCGGCCTCGGCGTCGAAATCGAGACAAAAGGTCTCGCCGGCGTCGAAGTGGTTGCCGGGCTCGCGGCGCAGGGTGAGGGGCCGCACCCGGGCCTGCACGCGGCCCCCGTCCACCTCGAGGCCGTCGGGGTGGGCCTCGAGCACGCGGATGCCCCGGCGCTGGGCCTCGAGCATCAGCACGAAGGTGGTGTCGCCGGCGATGTCGAGGCTCTCCACCGGATCCATCACGAACACAGCGGTCTCGAGAGGCGTCGAAGACATGTTCAGGGGGCCCCCGTTCTGGCCGAAGCGGTAGCGCAGGGCGAAGGCCCTCGGCTACGGTGAAACCCGCTGGAGAGTCGATGACTTCGGATGGATCCCGCCGACGCGGGCGAGGGCGGATCTGGGCCGCGATGGCCGTTTTTGTGCTGCTCTCCGGGGTGGCGGCCGCCATCGCCTTCCACCAGGTCTTCCTGCGCGACCTGCCCGACCCCAGGAGCATCGCCGACTACCGGCCGGGGCTGAGCAGCGAGGTCTACGACCGCGAGGGCCGCCCGATCGGCGAGTTCTATCGCGAGCGGCGGCGCCTGGTGCGCTTCGAGGAGGTGCCGCGCCACGTGGTCGACGCCTTCATCGCCGCCGAGGATTCGAAGTTCTACGAGCACGAGGGCATCGACTTCCAGGGCATCCTGCGCGCCGCCTGGGCCAACCTGCTGGCCGGCGGCGAGATCAAGCAGGGCGGCAGCACCATCACCCAGCAGATGGTCAAGGGCCTGCTGCTCTCGCCCGAGCGCACCTACACCCGCAAGGTGCGCGAAATGATCCTGGCGCGCCGCATCGAGCAGCGCTTCACCAAGCAGGAGATCCTGTACCTCTACCTGAACCAGATCTACTTCGGGAACGGAGCCTACGGCATCGCCGAGGCGGCGCGCAGCTACTTCAACAAGTCGGTCGGCGAGCTCGAGGTCTCCGAGGCCGCCCAGCTGGCGGGCCTGCCCAAGGCGCCGTCGCGCTATTCGCCCATGCGCAACCCCGAAGAGGCCGAGCACCGCCGCCTCTACGTGCTCGAGCGCATGCGCGACGAGGGCCTGATCGACGAGGCCGCCTACCAGGGCGCCGTCGCCGAGAAGCCCGAGTTCGTGGACGGCTCGAGGCCCGACGCCTTCGCGGCCTCGGCCTACTTCACCGAAGAGGTGCGGCGCTACCTGTTCGACGTGCTGGGCGGCGAGGCCGTGCTCGAGGGCGGGCTGCGCATCGAGACCAGCCTCGACCTCGAGCTGCAGCGGGTCGCCGTCGAGGCGGTGCAGAGCGGGCTCGTGGGCCTCGACCGGCGCAACGGCTACCGCGGGCCGCGCCGCAAGGTGGCCGCCGACGCCATCGAGGCCGAGGTCGAGCGCGTCGCCGAAGAGAACGGCGAAGAAGCCCTGGCCGACCCGCTCCTGGGCCCCCTGCTCGGCGTGGTGACGGCGGTGGACGCCGCGGCCAAGACCGCCTCGGTGGCCCTGGGTGGCGAGCTGCGCGGCACCGTACACCTCGAAGACGTGGACTGGGCGCGCCCCCTCGATCCCGACACGCGCCCGAAGGCGGTGACCTCGATCGCCAAGATCTTCAGCCCCGGCGACGTGACCCACTTCGCCGTCCTGCCTCCCGAGGAGGGTGCGGCCCTCGACCTCGAGGCGCCGCTGCGCCTCGCGCTCCACCAGGAGCCCAAGGTGCAGGGCGGGCTGCTGGCGCTCTCCGTCGAGACCGGCGAGGTGCTGGCGATGGTGGGCGGCTACGACTTCGAGAAGAGCCAGTTCAACCGCGCCACCCAGTCGCGGCGCCAGCCCGGCTCGGCGTTCAAGCCGCTGGTCTACGGCGCGGCGCTCTCGCTCGAAGCCGAGGGCGTGCCGCGCTACACGCCGGCCTCGATCGTGCACGACCGGCCCAAGGTCTACCGCGATCACCGCTCGGGCTTCGTGTGGAAGCCGAAGAACTACGGCCGCGAGTTCTACGGTCCGATCACGCTGCGCACGGCGCTGGCCAAGAGCGTGAACAACGCGGCCGTGCACCTCGCCGACGAGGTCGGCGTGGGTGCCGTGATGCGTTATGCGAAGCGCCTGGGCATCCGCTCGCCGCTCGACCGCTCGCTGGGCCTGGCGCTGGGCACCAGCGGTGTCTCGCTGCTCGAGCTGACCCGGGCCTACGCGGTCTTTCCCAACGGCGGACGGCGAGTCGTGCCGGTCTTCCTGCAGCGGGTGCTCGACCGGGAGGGCAACGTGCTGCTCGAGGGCGTCCCCCTGGGCGACCCGTTGGTCGAGGGCGAGGCGCCCGACGCGCCCGAGGGCGAGGCGGAGGGCGAGGTCGAGGTCGAGGTCGAGGTGGACGTCGCGGCCGGGCCCGAGGGCGAGGCCAGCGAGCCCATCGAGTTCGTCGAGGCCGAGTCGCTCGCGCCCGAAGACGAGAGCGACCAGCTGATCCCGCCCGAGCAGGCCTATCTGATGGTCGACATGCTGCGCGCGGTGGTCAACGAGGGCACCGGGCGGCGCGCCGCCAAGCTGGGCGCCCCGCTGGGCGGCAAGACCGGCACCACCAACGACCAGGCCGACGCCTGGTTCGTGGGCTTCTCGCCCGCCGTGGCCACCGGCGTCTGGGTGGGCTTCGACGAGGTGCGCTTCCTCGGGTCGGGCGAGACCGGCTCCAAGGCGGCGCTGCCGATCTGGGTCGACTTCATGCGCACCGCGATCCGCGAGGTTCCGAAGGACGCCTACGAAGTGCCCCGAAACCGCATCGTCTTCACACGCATCGACCGCGACACCGGCCTGCTGGCCAGCCGCGGCACCCAGAAGACGGTCTTCCAGCCCTTCATCGCCGGCTCCCAGCCCACCCGCACCGCCGACTCGGCGCGCCGCGACGACCGCGCGCGCCGCGACCTGCAACAGGACAGCTTCGACACCGACCCGGGCCAGTCGCTCGACTTCGACTCGTTCTGACGCGCGTTCCGCGGTTCGACGCCCGCGGACGCGGGGTTATCATCCGACTCGTGGCGCGCGCGCTCCTGCTTGCGGTCTTCTTCGGTCTCGTGCTGCTATCGCCCGGGGCCGTCTACGCCGAGCAGCCGCCGCAGGGCCTCGGCGAGCAGCTGAGCGAGTTCGCCGAGTTGGTCGCGAAGCTCTGGCGCTTCGAGATCACCGACACCGAGAGTCGAACGGTCACGCTCGGCATGGTGGTGATCGCGCTGCTCAGCTTCGGGCTGGGCCTGGTCGCCGCGCGGCTGCTCACCCACCGCCTCGGCCTGCGCGCCATGCTGCGCGCAGGCTTCGACGAGGGCGCGGCCCACGCCTACCTCTCGCTCGCCTACTACGCGCTGGCAATCATCGCCTTCCTCACCGCGCTGCGCCTGGTCGACATCCCGCTGACGGCCTTCGCGGTGGTGGGCGGCGCGCTGGCCATCGGCGTGGGCTTCGGCAGCCAGAACGTCGTCAACAACTTCATCAGCGGCGTGATCCTGCTGGCCGAGCGGCCGATCAAGCGCGGCGATCTGATCGAGCTCGACCAAACCTTCGGCAACGTGGAGCGCATCGGCCTGCGCAGCACCAGCGTGCGCTCGGGCGACAACATCCACATGATCGTGCCCAACTCGGCCTTCCTCGAGAGCCGCGTGATCAACTGGACCCACAACGGGTCTCAGGTGCGGCTCAGCGTCAGCGTGGGCGTGGCCTACGGCTCGCCCACCCGTGAGGTGGAGCGTCTCATCCGGCAGGCTATCGACGAGAACGAGCGGGTGCTCGCCACACCCGAGCCGATCGTGCTCTTCACCGAATTCGGCGACAACTCGCTCGGCTTCAAGGCGCTGTTCTGGGCGCACGTCCGCGCGATGATGGACCGTATGAAGATCGAGAGCGAGCTGCGCTACCGCATCGACGAGCTCTTCCGCGAGGCGGGCGTGGTGATCGCCTTCCCCCAGCGCGACGTCCACCTCGACGCCGAGCACCCCCTGCCGGTACAGCTCGTGGAGAGATCGGAGTCGTGATGAGCTTCGAGAAGCGCATGCCCCCGGTGGGCTCGCGCCCGGGCACCCTGGCGATCCCCGACGATGCGCCGCCCACCCGCATCCACCTCTTCGACTATCAGGGCGAGACCTGCACCGAGCTCGACGTCGACGACCCGGAGCAGTTGACGCCCTACGTCGAATCGCCGCGCGTCACCTGGGTGGACGTGCAGGGCTTCGGCACCGAGGCCGCCCTGCGCCGCATCGCCGAGCTCTTCTCGCTGCACGCGCTCACCCTCGAGGACGCCACCAACGTGCCCCAGCGCGCCAAGAGCGAGGTGCACGCGGCCCACCAGGTGATCGTGGCCCGCGCGCCCGACCCGAGCGTATCCGAGCGCGTCGAGGTGCCCCAGGTCTTCCTGCTGATGGGGCCGCAGTTCCTGCTCACCTTCCAGGACCGCTACTTCGGCTTCTTCGAACCGGTGCGGCAGCGCATCCGCGAGGGCATCGGCCCGATCCGACGGCTCGGACCCGACTATCTGGCCTACGCCCTGCTCGACACCATGGTGGACCACTACTTCCCGCGCCTGATCGAGGTCTCCGAGCAGCTCGAAGACCTGGAAGAGCGCATCTACGACGAGTCGAGCCACGAGGTGCTCGAAGAGCTGCACCGGGTGCGCCGCGAGCTCGTGGTGATGCGCCGCGTCGGCTGGCCCCAACGCGAGGCGCTGCGCAACCTGTCCACGGCCCCCAGCCCCTTCGTCAGCGACGCGGTGCGGCCCTATCTGGTTAGCACCGAGCAACATCTGACCCAGGCCATGGAGGCCATCGACTCGGCCCGCGAGACCGCCACCGGCCTGGTCGAGCTGCACCTCTCGAACGTCAGCCAGCGCACCAACGAGATCATGAAGGTGCTGACACTGATGGCGAGCATCTTCATCCCGCTCACCTTCATCGCGGGCATCTACGGCATGAACTTCGACAACATGCCCGAGCTGCACAACCGCTCCGGCTACTTCATCGTGCTCGGGGCGATGGTGGTGATGGCCGTGGGCATGATCGCCTACTTCAAGCGCAAGGGCTGGATCGGCGGCGGAAAGCGTCCGGGTTAGGCCAGCGCAGCGGCTCGGGTCGCGCAGCGTCGCCGACGCCGAGCGGATCGGCTCGCGGCTGGCCGACGAGATCGGCGCCCTGCGCGAGAGCGACGGCGACAGGCCCGAAGCGATCTTCGCCCGACTGGGGCGCTAGGCGTCGGCTCCGAGCCAGCTTCCGGCGCGCCGACCGATCTCGGCGAGGCCCACCCCGAAGAAGTGGTCAGCGGCGGGGATCACCTCGAGCCAACGCTTCTCGCCGGAGAACAGCGTCGCCAGCTCCGCCGCCGGGGCCATTGCGTCCTCTTCTCCGACCAGCGCCAGGGCGCGCCCGCGAAACGCAGCCAGCGCCTCGGCGTCGAGCAGGCTGGGCGGTGGCGCCACGAGCAGGAGCCGCCGCACCCGCGGATTCGAGCGCGCGGTGCGCAGCGCGGTTGCCGCCCCGAAGGAATAGCCGGCGGCGACGAGCGGCCCGGCCACCGTCTCGGCCAGGTAGTCGAGCGCCACGCCGTAGTCGGTGTCGGCGTCCCCGGCGTCGCCGCTGGGCGTGCCGGCGCTGGCGCCCACCCCGCGCCAGTTGAAGCGCACCGTGGCGTAACCGGCGCGCTTGCAGGCCCAGCACAGCTCGGCCACCACCGGCGAGTCCATGCTGCCGCCGTAGAGGGGGTGGGGCGGGGCGACGACGGCGCCACCGGGCTCCTCGCCCTCGCCGCGAACGAAGACCCCCTCGAGTGCCGCCTGGCTCTCGGGCAGCGGGATCGCGATCTGCTTGTCTTCTTGACGCGTCACGGCTTCGGACCCACGGCGGGGACGTTACCCTGCCGCCCATGCCGAAGCCCTCTTCCGATGCTCCCATTCGCGGCTTCCGCGTCGAGGTCTCGCAAGAGACCGTGCGCCTGCCCAACGGCCGCGACGTGCTGCTCGACATCGTGCACCACCCCGGCGCCTCGGCGGTAGTGCCCTTCAGCGGCGACGACGAGGTGCTGCTGATCCGCCAGTACCGCCACGCCGCCGGCGGCGTCATCTTCGAAGTGCCCGCCGGCAAGCTCGACCCGGGCGATACCCCCGAGGCCTGCGCCGCGCGCGAGCTCGAAGAAGAGGTGGGGCGGCGCCCCGGCCGTCTCGAGCACCTGACCAGCATCCTCACCACGCCGGGCTTCACCGACGAGGTGATCCACCTCTACGCGGCCTTCGAGCTCGAGGTGGTCGAACGGCGCCCCGAGGACCACGAGGT
>Ga0224508_10001445_pt1 | contig 21345 bp, 20 predicted proteins | sample SF_Jan12_sed_USG_4_FD_170157 | JGI IMG/M metagenome (GOLD analysis project Ga0224508, IMG submission 170157) | Sediment microbial communities from San Francisco Bay, California, United States - SF_Jan12_sed_USGS_21 | ecosystem: Environmental > Aquatic > Marine > Sediment | place: USA... | reverse complement strand
TCTAGGGCATTTGAATATTCGTCTCCATCTGTATCGTTTGCATCATTGCAAGCATCTCCTTCTCCGTCACCGTCAGTATCTTCTTGAAGCGGGTTTGCAATAGTAGGACAATTATCATCTTTTTTTGCAATTCCATCACCATCTTTATCATTTCCAGGATTTGGAGGTTTAGCATGCACATAACTATCAACATTTTTAAAATCACTTTGATCAATTGTTATTGAATCATTTTGATCAAAAATTCCAGTGTCATTACTCGCATCAATAAAAGGAAGAAATGATGAAGTCAAAAGTATAAAAGAGATTAAAAATATGATGTACTCCTGCCTAGTTTTTCTGGGATTTGTAATTTTCACCTTTTTAGAAATAAATTCATTGTAAAGTGTTTGTAAAGAAATGAAACTAGTAGTTAATTCAGATAACAATTCTTCAAATCGCCCAATTTTTTCATCAAAAACGTCTACTTAACGATGGTGATTAGAAACCTGTTTTAGGGGATTAAATTTGAAACAATCTTTTCATTACAATTGATCGATCAAAATACCCTAGGAGTTTCTTTTTTCTGATCGTAGATAATTTTCGTGATTATTCGTAAGGTGGAAAAGTTCAACTTATTCTTTAAAAAAATAATCCGGATAAAAGATAACATATTACAAAAGAAAGATTTTATTGAAAATTTCAAAAATCGTACTCTATGATGAACCTTCCGTTCCAGAATTAAAAATAAATGAGTTGGTAAAATTCCTAAAAGAAACCTTTTCAGTAAAGGTTGAAAAAAGGGAAAATATTTTAAAATTTTCTTCAATTGATTCGGCCTTAAAGATTGCAAGATGTAGAATATTTAATTTTAGAAAAGATTTTGAAAAACATACCCCTACGAATGAAGAAGTTCTGTTTGAAGAATCAAATATCCAGGACACATCCAATACTGAAAATATAATCATGTATGATGGTTTTCAACTTCAAAAGGTTTTAGCCGAAATGATTCCTGAAACAGAAAACATTGAGAATATTTTTCATGTATTTTTCACAAACAAACTAACTTGCACATATGACTACAATGATTTTAGATATCATGGAAGGGCTCTAATAGGCACAAATCCATCAATAATTTCAACTACTGGGGTAATAGAAGCACCAGCAAAACCAAGAGAGTATTATTTTGATTTAATGACCAATTTTACCCAAGGAGTAAACGTTGAAACTATAAAACAAAAATACAAAGGAATCTATTTGGAGTACAATGATTCTAGATTATCAAAAATCGTGCAAGGATATCTATTACAGGCCATTTTTTATTATGAAACTGGTGATCCCTTCTGTGATAATTTAAAATGTAGATTGTTCAACGCTCATTGGCAAAAAGATCTCTTACATTCACAAGTAGAAGTAGGAAAATTATGTGAAAATCACCAAAGAATTTTAAAAAATAATTTCCTAACCTAAATCATATTTTTAAAAAATTTTATTTCATCATTAGAGTAATCGGCATCCAAATTGGTACTGGGGTTTCGTCTTGTTTGAAATCTTCTATTTTGATTTCCTCATTACATTTTTTCATGTTTTTATTTGTCAAACATTCGGCCAATGCTTCTGTGTATAATTTTTTTTGTTCTATTTCAAAGGCCGATTCTCTTTCCAATTCACGGTTTGGATTTGCGCTCATTAAATGATAAGTATACTCCTTTGTTTCAAGATCCAATAACAAATTAGAAAATATTGCTCGGTCAACAGTCATAATATCATTCATAAACCATTGTTTTTCAAAGCCTCCTGCACTATGAGTCACTATAATCATATCGGCATTTTCAAATTCTTTTACAATTTTAAATTGAATAGATAAAACTTTGGTAAAAGTATCCCAATGAGTCATAGACACATGTATGTCATCTAAATAATTTTCATCGTTAACAATGCTGTTCTTACCATTTGTTTTACTAATTTTAATTGGAGCAGAGTCAGGTTTTTGGGATGAGGTTCCTTCTGGAAATATGTACACTTCAATTCCATTGACCAATGATTTTCCTCCTCTATTAGGAATCTCTATTGTCAAGTTGGTTACCTCACCCAAATACACAGACTTTGTGTTGTAAGGATTATCTAGGTCAATTGATTCTGGTGAGGAAATCTTTGAAAATCCATTGGGGTAGGCCCTAACAATTTGAAGGACTTCATCATCTTCTATTTTATTTTGTGACATGTTGTATCCCATAACCCCAGGCACAGAAGCTAAATTCCCATCAGGTGTAAACGGGTGGTTAAGGCTCAGAGAGTGTCCTATTTCATGCATGGTCACTCGGTAAATCGTTTCATAATCAAATTGTTTGTGATTTTTATTTTTTATAATGTCTTGAAGTTTTTCCAGAGTAAGAGTTTCCCAAAAAGTGTCATCTTCTCTGGCCATCTCTACCAAGGTACTTTGATAATCATCTGTGTAGATGGTGACATTAGCAACTGGAGTTAATGGATGACTAAATCCAGCAACACCAGAAAGTTGGAATATTGTAGGGTTTGGTGTGTTAACAAAATTTACAAAACCATCACAAATTGAATCATTTTTTGGTTGAATATGCATTGTCATGTCCCACACTAATGGGTGATTTGTAACCTCCACTAGACGATCATGCCAAGTTTTAATCACATTAGAGGCAATATGATTAAACATGGGATTTTCAACATTGTTGGTAATACAATAATCAATTCTAGTATCGTTAAAGACAATCAATCTATTTCCGGTATACGGATGAAAATCCAAATATTCCTCATGAGTTGATTCGTCTGTATACCCAAAGACTTTTTGATCGCTGTAAATTGCGATCAAGAATAATGAAAATACAATAAAAATTGTTTTAATCATTTTTATAACTACCCTGATGGCGATTTTAATAAAAGATTTTCTACCTAGTGTTGAACTTTTTTACAATTGGAAAAAAAATTTTAATTTCTGATCGCTCTACCAAAATTTGGGTGATGAATCCTTTCATCAAACGATCTGAAGGTGTTGAACAGGTTTGTACCAGTCCGTTAAATCATATATTTTTGGAAAACGACACTAAATGAAATTTAAAAAATGATCGATCATTAATTCCAATAAAATAGAAAATTTAGGTCTATCACTTAAATTAATGAAATTTACTTAGGATTTTTATGATGGCCGCAGATTCCGGAGCAACTATTCTTGAAAAAAAGGATGATTCTCCAAAAATACCAGATAAAAAGAAGACCAAGTTTGATGTGGTAATTATTGGAGCAGGTCCTTCAGGATACACTGCTGGAATTTATTGTTCCAGGGCAGGATATGACACTTTAATATTATCTGGGATTTTGCCTGGAGGACAGCTAGTAAACACTACTGAAGTTGAAAATTACCCTGGATTTGAAAATGGGATAATGGGTCCGGATTTAATGATAGAAATGAGAAAACAGACCCAGCGAATGGGTACAACTATAGTTGATGATGAAGCCGTAAATGTTGATTTTCGAAACGCTCCCTTTAAAATTTTGTCAGGATCCGAAGAGTACGAAGGAAAAGCAGTAATTATTGCAACAGGGGCCAATCCCAGAAAACTTGGATTGGAAGGTGAGCAAACTTTTGCAGGAAAAGGAGTTTCATATTGTGCAACATGTGATGGTCCTTTTTTTAGAAACCAAGAATTGATAGTCGTAGGTGGTGGAGACTCAGCAGTAGAAGAGGCCACATTTCTTACCAAATTTGCAACTAAAATTCATCTTGTTCATAGACGTGGTGAATTACGTGCGAGTAAGATTATGCAGGAACGAGCCTTCAATAATGAAAAAATAAAATTCCATTGGGATTCAGAGATTATTGATATTAAAGGAGACCAAAAAATGCAAGAGGGAGTTATCCGAAATATCAAAACAAAGGAAGAAACAAATCTTGCTGTAGGAGGTCTTTTTGTTGCGATTGGACATGAACCAAATACAGGTTTATTTAAAAATCAAATTGATTTAGATGATGAAGGATATATTATTTTAAAAAATAAAACTCATACTAATGTTGAAGGGGTTTTTGCAGCAGGGGATGTTCATGATAGAACCTACAGACAGGCAATAACTGCAGCAGGTTTTGGTTGTATGGCAGCAATTGATGTGGACAAATATCTTACAGAGAAATCTTAAATTTAAAAAATTCAGAAAACGTGAAATACTAAAATTTTCTAATGAAACATAAACTCTTTTTTGCATGAAATAGTAAGAAAATATATGGAATCAGATGATGAATTTAAAAAACACAATAAAACACTTGAAAAATTAGGAGTAGAGTTATCAAGAATTCAATATGACTTTAAAATAAAAGATAAACCTTCAGAAAAATATTGGGTTAAGAGAATCCAAGAATTTGATAATTACCACAAAAAAACAATAGAGTATTTTACTGAAGCTTGTTCTTTAGTAAGGCTAAGTAATGAAGAGCAATCTAAAATGTTTCTTTTGAGAGTTAGTAAACTCGTTCAGTTAGGTAGGAAAGTAATAAGCGATATGGAAAAAATAAAACAAAACCCTTCCACGATGAACTTAAAAGATAAACAACAAAGTAGGTGGAGTAAGGACCTAAGAGAACAATTGATAAAATCAAATAATGAATGCCTAGATCATGAAAAACGTATGAATATTTTTTTCAAGGATTTTTATGAAAAAATGATGAAATAAAATGAGAGTTTTTTAATAAGCCAATTCAGACATGTGCTTTGCTTCTTTTAAGCATATTTCGAAATCATCAGGAGACATTATTTTTTGTTCAGCATAAACACTTTTGAATTTTCTTCCATCATCAGCAAATATTCCGACCACACATGCATTTCCTTCAATAACATATTTTTTCATACAAGCATATACTGCAGCAGAAGATGGACTTATCAGTAATTTATCTTTCTCAAATACCTCTCTTACTACAGAAAATGCTTCTTTGTTATCAACAGAAATCCAGTCATCAACTACTTCTTCTCTTTTCAAAAATAAATCAGGTTTAGCAGATTCCTCAAAATTTCTCCATCCTTGAATTAAATGATTTTGTTGTGGTTGACATCCAATTATTTTGATATCTGGATTTTTTTCTTTAAGGAAAGCCCCAATTCCTGTGATAGTACCCCCAGTACCCACACCTGTAAAGAAATGAGTAATTTTTCCTTCTGTTTGTTTCCAAATTTCAGGACCAGTCCCAACATAATGTCCTTTAAAATTAGCCTCGTTTGCATATTGATTTGGAGAATAATAAGTGTCAGGTCTAGATGATGCAATGGATGTAGCTAGGGCAATACTTTGATCTGTTCCGGCACCAACTTTTGGACATAAATCGTCACTTGTTTCAAAGACTTTAGCTCCGAGATTTCGAATAATATCTTTGGTCTCGTTGCTAACCTTTTCAGGAATTACAATTTCAACTTTATAGCCGAGTAAATTTGCAATGCCAGTTAAGGCGATTCCAGTGTTTCCAGATGTGGGCTCTATTATGATGCTTTTTCCCTTTGTTAGAATGCCTTTTTCTTCCCCATCTTTTATCATCCAATATGCAGCTCTGTCTTTTACAGATCCAAATGGATTGTGACCTTCCAGTTTGGCAAAATAGGCTACTTTTTCGTTAGAAAGAGAATTTAATTTTATCAGAGGGGTATTTCCAACTCGGTTTAAAATGTCCGTATCAGTAACGGTCTTGGTTGCCAGAATTATTTCACCTTTTTAATTTGAAATGTAATTGTATCTCCATCTTTTTTCATATCTAGGAGTTCATGACCATTTCGTGTAACCCATCTTGAAACATCCTCTTCGGCTGCAGGATCATCTGCTGAAACGGTTAATTCTTGTCCAACTTGCATTTTTTCAATTTCAATTTTTGTTCTAAAAACAGGCTCAGGACAAAATAGACCAGTGCAATCTAGTTTTTTTTCATTTGACTCAGACATTGTATTTCTATTTCATAATGCACGTTTTGTCATATTAAAATCTACTTCAGATTAGCTTATCCTATTTTTGGAAAATTTAATTTTAGCGAAAAAGATCCTCTCTCTCACCACGAATCAATTGATTTATTGAGGAAATCTCCTTTTTAAATTCATAATCCCGAATTATAACAACAGGACAATTTGCAGTTTTTTTCATCACTAACTCTGCTGCACCAGAAATTTCGTCTGCAATGGCAATGGCAGTGACACGCAAGATTTTCCCAAAATTATCACGAGAGCCTTCATAGTCTAGAATGGGATTAAGACCAAATATTCCAATGGCGCAATTAGTTTGTCCCATTCTAAAAGGTCTTCCAAATGTATCTGAAATTATTACAGCAATATCTTTTTTATGGACTGTTTTTATTTCTCTGCCAATCTTTTCTGCGGATTGATCAGAGTTTATAGGAAGTAAAGTCGCATAGCCATTTTTAACATTACTTTCATCAATACCTGCATTAGCACAGATAAATCCACTTTTTGTTTCAACAATAATTACTCCCCTTTCCATCCTAACAATTTTTTTAGATTCAGATAAAATTAATTCGACAATAGAAGGATTTTTTTTATATTCAGAACTAATTCCTTGGGCAAGTAAAGAAGGAGTGACATTGGATAATTCAACAATTCTTCCTTCTTGTTTAGAGATTATTTTTTGGGCAATAACTACGATATCGCCATCATCTAATTCTACATTTTCAGTGATTAATTTGGAGAGATTTTCATTAAATTCAATTTCTTTAGGTATGTGAACTGGAATAATTTGCAACAATAATTATTCTAAATTTACAGTAAAATATTGTTTATGCTGTAGTTGGTGTCTCTAATTCCATTTTGTAGTGTTTGTTTATTATATCTAGGATTTTTGAGAGATCTTTTTCCTCTAAAGTTGTAGTTGCCAAATCTTTGACAATATCTTGGGCTCTAAAAGCAATACCCAACGCGCATACATCAAACAATTTGACATCATTTGCACCGTCTACCACACACGTTATGTTTTCTTTTGGCTCATTCCATTCTTTAATTTTTATTTTAGCTGATTTTGCTTTATCAGAATCTACATTAATTTTAACTCCATCTAATTTTCCATCTTTAAAAATAAGTTCATTCGAATAAACATAATCTAACCCTAATTCTTCTTTTAATCTATCAGTCATTATGGTAAACCCTCCAGAAACGGCCATAAGCTTCCATCCTGCAGCTTTTAGAACTCTGCAGGCCTCTTTTGCTCCTGTCATGACTGGTAATTCTGCAGCTACCTCTTGACATGTCGTATAGTCCATACCTCTCAGAGCATCAACTCTTGTACGTAGACCATCCTCCCAATTAATTACGCCTTGAATACCTTTTTTTGTAATTTCCCAAATTTCATTTTCTTTTCCTAATTTTTCTGCAAGAATTGGTAGATATTCTGCATCATAAAGAACACCTTCAACATCAAAAATAATAAGCAATTGTTTTCTATTTTCCAAACAAAAATCTAATTATATAAAAGTAAAGAATAAGGTTTTCATAATTTTGTTCTCATAAATCAAAAGATCGCATAAATTCAATTTTTATTTATTCACAAAAATAGAATTAACTAATCGATGATTACTGGAGCAACTTTGCTTTTGGTCTTAGATGAATCAATTACGTTAGTTACAAAGGTAACAAATTCCTTCAACTTGTAGGGAATGGTAAAACATGCCTCAGCTCCTAAATCAGAGCATTCTTCAATAAGTTTTTTGTTTGATTGTAAGGTAATTATGATGATTTTTGATGTTGGATGAGTTTTTTTAATTTCTTTTAAAACATTTTTTCCATCACCCTTTGAAAGAATCAAGTCCAGGAGTAACAGATCGGGATTTATCGTATCATATTTTTCGATTGCTTCAAATCCGTTACTAGTTTTAAAGGCAATGTCAAAATTGATTGAGGGAAGTAAATTTTTTAGTGAAAAACAAGGTTTTGCTGAATTTTCAACAATCATTACCTTTACCATAAGAAAAATACTCGATTGGGGGATTTAGCAGTTACTATCGATTAATCTACTTTTGAAATTTTTACTCCTTTTAAATAAAAATCGCTAATAATAAATCGAGGAAAGAATTGGATTAAACATGAGCGATGAACTAGAGCGAAAATATGAAGTTGAAATAAAAACCTCAGAAGATAAACAAAAAATATCAAAGGAACTCAAAGCAATCCTTCAAGACTCAGGAATGATGGACGAAAAAGGAAAATTAAAACTGAAAGGAGTAAGTCCTAAAATGCTCAAAAGGATGAAACAGGAATATGTGGATTGTCCAGTTTTAAAAGAAAATACCCAGTTCATCCAGTGTTTTGTATGTCCAAACTTTCAAAGTAGAGTTATGGGTGAAGTCTTTTGTAAAGGCGATCCTCTCAAATGACGTTCAAAAAATTCCATTAAAGATAGCCAATCCATCACGAAAGGCTCATTAGTAAAAGTACGATCTGAAATTTTGATTTGAGTAAAGAAAAAGTAGGGATAACAGTATCCAAAAAAGATGACTTTAGCGAATGGTATACCCAAGTAGTGCTAAAGGCAAAATTAGCTGATTATGCTCCGGTTAAAGGATTAATTGTTTTAAGACCAGATGGTTATTCCATATGGGAATCATTAAAAAATACATTTGATAAAAAATTTTCAAAAAATGGAATAAGAAATGGTTTTCTCCCGGTTCTAATTCCCGAATCACTGTTAGGAAAAGAACAGAAACATTTTGCAGGTTTCAACCCCGAAGTATTTTGGGTAACTCACTCTGGCGAAAATGAAGTGGGAGATAGACTTGCACTTAGACCAACCTCAGAAACATTAGCATACACGCTATATTCAAAATGGATAAAAAGCTGGAGAGATTTACCATTAAAAATTAATTTTTGGAATACTGCTCTTAGAGCAGAAATAAAAGCTACCAAACCTTTTCTTAGAACTTCAGAATTCTTATGGCAAGAAGGGCATACAGTTCATGCAACAGAAAAAGAGGCCAAAGATGAGGTAATCACAATTTTAGACATCTATAAAAATACAGTTGAAGAAGAGTTGGCAATCCCTGTTATTACGGGGAAAAAAAGTGAGAAAGAAAAATTTGTTGGAGCAGTTTATACCACCACAATGGAATCGATAATGCCGGATGGTAAAGCACTACAAATGGGAACATCTCATTTTCTTGGGCAGAACTTTTCAAAGCCCTTTGAAGTAAAGTTTGCCGATAAAGATAACGTAGAACACTTTGCCTGGCAAACATCCTGGGGAATTTCTTGGAGATTAATTGGTGCCATGATTATGGTTCATGGAGATGATAAAGGACTTGTGTTGCCACCCAAAGTGGCTCCAATTCAGGTAGTTATTGTTCCAATTTACAATCAAGATGAAGACAAAAAACGAGTATGGGAAAAAACTGAAGAGATTAAAAATCAATTAGAATCAAAATCAATTCGAGTCCATATTGATGATAGAAATGAATTGTCACCCGGATACAAATTTAACGATTGGGAAATGAAAGGGATTCCCTTAAGAATAGAGATCGGCCCCAAAGATATTCAAAAACAAAAGATTGTTTTAGCAAAAAGATACAATAAAGAAAAAATTGATTTGGATTTTAAAGAGATTGAGAAAATTAATTCTATTTTAAACGAAATTCAAACAAAAATGTTAGAAATAGCAAGAGACCAAGCAAAACTAAATACATTTGATATTTCCAACTATTCGGAGTTTAAAGAAAGAATAGGAAAGGGAGGTTTTGTCGAAGCGTATTGGTGCGGAAAACAAGAATGTGAGGACAAAATTAAAGAAGAAACAGGTGCAGATATCCGTGTGATTTCCTTTGAAAACGAAAATAAAGATGGAAATTGTGTATATTGCAATGAAACGAGTATTGAAGTTCCTATATTTGCCAGAGGATATTAGATTTAAAATCTAACGTATAGAATAGTTTGTTAAATTTAATGATGAATGTATTATGACAGATCTTTACAGATTACTTCCCGAAGAAATGGAGTCGTTGGTAATAGAACTTGGTCAACCTCGTTACCGAGCAGATCAGATTTTGTATTCTTTGTACTACAAGTTTCCCGAAAATATTTCTGAAATAAAACAACTTCCTGCAGCCTTTCGAGATACATTAAGGGATAAAGGATATACCATTGGATCGACAAAAGAAGTTCATAGAATAACCAGTAAAGATAGAGAAACAACCAAATTGTTGCTAAAACTTCAAGATGAAACCCCCATAGAATCGGTTCTAATGCAATATCCATCAAAAAAGCTATTTGGACATCCACGGTCTACCATTTGTGTTTCGACTCAAGTGGGTTGCGCAATGGGTTGCGTGTTCTGTGCTACGGGACAAATGGGTTTTGAACGTAACATGAAGGCAGAGGAAATTGTTGGTCAGGTAATACATTTTGCAAAAATTCTTGCTGAGAAAGATCAACACATTACCAACATTGTTTTTATGGGAATGGGGGAGCCTCTGGCAAATTATCAAGAGACAATTCTAGCAATCCGATTGTTGACTCATCCACGAGGGTTTGGAATTGGTCAACGAAACATCACCATTTCAACTATTGGGATTATTTCAGGCATAGAACAGCTGGCAGAAGAGAATTTACAGATTGGACTTGCTATTTCTCTTCATGCTCCAAATGATAAATTAAGAAAATGGCTAGTCCCAACAGCTGGAGCAAATTCGGTAATGGAATTAATTAAAGCTGGACAAAGATATTTTTTGAAAACTGGAAGGCGTGTAACATTTGAGTATGCATTAATTGAAGGAGTTAATGATTCAATTGAAATTGCAGAGGAACTTGCATTCCTTTTGAGAAATAATGGATCACATGTTAATCTAATTCCGATAAATCCCACAGCAGGGGATTTTGAACGCCCTAAAAGGAAAAATGTTATTGAATTTGAAAGAATTCTTTACAATAGTGGTATCAATTGCACCGTAAGGGTAGAAAAAGGCACAGAGATATCAGCTGCCTGCGGACAATTACGTACAGATGTTTTGGACAAATATAATAATAAAAGAAATTAATTTAAAAAATTAATGGCCATAATTTCTAATCAAGATCAAAAAAAACCGTTATTAGAACAATTTCACAATACAAGAAACCAAACTCTAGAATTGGTAAAAACACTGGAAAAGGATGACTATGTAGTTCAAACTGCATTTTACATGAGTCCTCCCAAGTGGCATATTGGTCATGTAAGTTGGATTTATGAGGCAATTTTGAGTAAAATTGATAAAAATTATGAGTTTTACTCTAAAGAATTTTCAGAATATCTCAATTCGTATTATCAACAATTTGGAGTTCCACATGACAAAGGTGCCAGAGGAGTAATTTCCAGACCCACAGTTGACCAAATTTTTCAATACTTTAACAATGTCAACCAAAGGGTGGAAAATTTCATTAAATCAAAAGATCTTTCCAAGGAAGACATGAGGTTAATCACCATGGGTTTTCACCATGAGTGTCAACACCAAGAATTAATGATTTATGATTTACAACATTTACTTGCTGATCAATATAGACCAGTTAAAAAAAATGAACATTCCCGTACTGTAGAAATTGAACCAAAGCCCATAGCTATCCACGGTGGTGTTTACACTATGGGGTACAATGGAAACGAGTATTGTTACGATATTGAATTACCCGAACATAAAGTATATCTTAATGATTACAAGATTGATTCTCTTCTGATTACCAACAAACAATATCAAGAATTTATTGATGATGAAGGATATGAGACTTTCAAGTATTGGCTTTCTGATGGTTGGGAAAAAGTGAAAAAAAATAATTGGGGTTCTCCAATGTATTGGGAAAAAATCGAAGATGAATGGATGGTTCGTGACTTTATAGGATTACGAAAACTAAATCCTGAAGAACCAGTTTGTCATGTTAGTTACTACGAGGCAGATGCATATTGCAAATGGGCAGGAAAAAGATTGCCAAGTGAGGCAGAGTGGGAAAAGGCTGCCTGCTGGGATGAAACCACACAACAAAAAACAATTTTCCCTTGGGGAAATGACCAACCTTCTGAAAAAAAGGCCAATCTGTTAGAATCTCATTTATGGGGATGTACAAATGTTGGATCATATCCTGAAGGAGTTAGTCATTACGGATGTCATCAAATGATTGGAGATGTATGGGAATGGACATCATCAGAATTTATTGGCTATCCTGGATTCAAATCGGGTTTTGATGAATACAATGACAAATGGTTTACAAACCAAAAAGTATTGCGGGGCGGATCATTTGGCACACCTAAAATGTCTATCAGAGGAAGTTATAGAAACTTTTTCAGATTAGATGAAAGGTGGTTGTTTTCGGGTTTTCGTTGTGTGGAAAATCCATAAAGTTATTTTTTAGATACAAGGATTAATGCATAATGTTTATTTACATCTAACCAATTTTGTTTAATTTCAAAACCAGTTTTTTCCATTAAATCTTTAATTTGGGATATTTTGTATTTGTGCGAATGTTCAGTATGTATTAGTTCTCCTTGTTTTAATTTTAATGAGATATTGGCTTTTGAGATTATAACAGACTGGTTAACAAGAGATTTCAAGTACATTTCTACCCTCTGATCTTTTTCATTATATTTTGCACAATGTTCAAAATTATTTAAATCAAAATCTGCATCTAATTCATCATTAATTCGTGATAACACGTTGAGGTTAAAATTTGCAGTAATTCCTTGTGAATCATCATATGCATTCTCTAAAATTTTTTTATCTTTAACCAAATCCAAACCAATCAAAAAAAGATCCTCCTTTTTCATCGTTGAGTTTATTTTTTGTAAAAAGTTTTTTCCTTCATTGGGAATAAAATTTCCAAAACTAGAACCTAAAAAAATAATTAGATTTTTTTTATCATCATATTTTTCAATAAACTCAAGACCACCTTCATAGGTATCAATAATTCCTGTAATGTGAAGATTAGGGTAATCTTTTTGAAGAAGTTCAGAACTTTCAGTTAAAATTTCAGATATATCTATGGGAAAATATTCAATTTTATTTTGAATTTTAGAAAAAATGTCTAAAATTAGTCGTGTTTTCATCGATGAACCACTTCCTAATTCAACTAACCTAAAAGAACCATCAAGATATTCTGATAATTCAGATTTTAGATTTTTTAATATTTTAATTTCGGTGCGGGTTGGATAGTATTCTGGAAGGATACATATTTTGTCAAATAAAGCTGAACCTTTTTTATCATAAAAAAATTTGGGATGAATATGTTTAGAATCTCCACTTAAACTTGAACATATCTCATCTGCAAAAGTTTTTTCAATTTTTGTTGAATGTGGCTTAAAATATTGAAGATTGTCATCAATTACATATTTTTTGTAAGTCAGACTTTTTTGTAACGCTGTATTCAATTATTAGATTGGACCTTTTTTGACATAAATGCTTTATCCTGAATTGCTAGGCATATATGCCATTTCTTGATATACTTCTAGTTTTAAGAATACATGTTGAGTGAAATATTAAGAATAGAGCATTTAAAAAAATATTTTATAAAAAAAAATATCTTTAGCGCCAAAACATCGATAGTAAAAGCAGTAGATGATGTGTCCTTATTCCTAAATAAAGGAGAAGTTTTTGTTCTGGCAGGAGAATCTGGATCCGGAAAATCGACCATTGCAAAATTAATTCTTAAATCGCTTAAATTAGATTCTGGAAAAATTTTTTTTGGAGGGCATGAAATTGAAAATGATAATAAAAGTTTAGAAAATATTCGGATGAATTGTCAAATGATCCACCAAGATCCTTATGATTCTATTAATCCTCGTATGAAGATACTAGACATTGTTTCAGAACCACTGGAGATTCATAACATTGGAAATTCTGAATCACGAAAAAAAAGAGTTTTAGAAGTCTTAAAAGAAGTAAGGCTTGAACCATCAGAAGAAATTATTAAAAAATATCCACACATGCTCTCGGGAGGACAAAGACAAAGGGTTGTTTTAGCAAGGGCATTAACTGTAAAACCAAAAATAATTTTGGCAGATGAGCCTGTATCCATGCTTGATGTATCAATTAGAGCAGAGATGTTGGAATTAATGCAAGAATTACAAAAAAAACATGAAATTTCATTTATTTACATCACTCATGATTTAGCTACCGCGAAATATTTTGGTCAACGAATTGGCATATTATATTTGGGAAAAATAGTAGAGATGGGAAAAATAGACGAGGTGCTGCTTAAACCCAAACATCCCTACACTCAAGCGTTAATTGATGCAATTTCGGAGCCTGATCCAGAAAATATCAATAAAGAAAAAAAAATTAGAATTAAGGATTCCATTGAGGGCAATGTTGAGGAGGGATGTAGATTCAGAACTCGCTGTCCTTACGCGATTGACAAATGTAATGTTGAGCCAGAATTAATAACTACAGATAATAATCATGCCTTTGCTTGTTATGTTAAAATAGATTAAGATGTCTTTACCGAAGGCATTCTCTTATCTCTGTAAGTGACTACATGTGAGACACCATTTTTTGGGTATACCCCATAGATGAGCTTTGCTTTATTTACTACAGAGTCTTTTAATGAAACCATTATGAATTGGCTTTCCTTTGATCTTTCCTCTAAAATATTTGATAGTTTTTCGGCATTTGGTGCATCAAGATGTGCATCAACTTCATCAAATAAATAAAATGGAGATGGTTTTAGTTTTTGTAATGCAAGTACAAAGACTATTGCAGCAAGGGTTTTTTCACCACCGCTGATTGAAGTGGACTCTCTTTTCGGTTTATTTCTGAATTGAATTAAATATGAAATTCCCGAATTAAAGATATCATCTTCGTTCTGTAATTCAAGCCATGCATTTCCACCCGTCATCTTGTTGAAAATTAAACGAATTTCTTTGTCTACTACATCAAATGCACTCAAGAATGTCTGTCGTTTGTCTTTTTCAATTCCTTCAATGAATTTCACTATAGAATTCCTTTCTTCTTCTAGAGAATTTTTACGTGTAGACATTGAACGATATCCGTAAGAAACCTCAAGATAAGTTTCTGGGGCCTTGGCATTAAGAGCATTTAGGGTATTTAATTCTGAAGATAATCCTTGTACAATGGGCTCAACGTCAAATGTTTCCATTTCTGCATCAAAACCAAAAGTTTCTAATAGTTTTTGTAGTTTTATTTCAGTTTCAACCAGATCATGTAAATCACGGTTTAACGAATCAGATTGTCTTTCTAATGAATTGACTTCTTTGGTAATGATTTGATTTTTATCGGACAAAACCTTTAGTTTATCATCATACTCTTTAATCTCTCCTATAGATGTTCCAGAAGTAGAAATGAGTTCTTGTTCTTTTTCTCGCAATTTTTCAAGAATCTCTTGTTTTGATTCTTTTTCTTTTTCTAGCGATTTAATTTTATTTTTTAATTCTTGATGTTGTAAACTTAATGATGATTCTTCCTCACGAAGAGTTTTAGATTGAGAATTTGAACGGTTGATTTCTGATTCTATCTCTGCTAATTGTGATGATCTATCTCGATACTCATTCATAATTGTAGTGTGTGATTTTTCAATTTCAGATTTTGTAGAATTTATTTTAGCCAACTCATTTGAAATTCTTGTTTGTTCTCCACTTGCATAATTTTCTTCAACAAGGGATATTCGTTCATTTAAAGATTCTACATGAGATTCAATTGTTGATATCTCGCCAGAAAGAATTTTATTTTTTGAGTTAAGCTCTGAAATTCTATTTACTAGTTGTAATTTCATTTTATTTGCAGATACCGACCTCGCTTTCAAATTAGAATGATTCTCATTTGTAGACACTAGATTTTTTTCAGAAACTAACAATCTTTCAGAATATTTTTTTTTAGAGATTTCAATTTTGTTAAGAACATTTTGTTTCTTTAAAATATATTTTTTTAATAATCCAATGGATTGTAATAATCCATCAATAGAGGAGCTAAGAGAAATAATTTTAGTAAGTTTTGAAATTTTTGAATTAATATCAATTACCACTCCTCCCCCTTTGGCTTCAAAAAATTCTCCATCTATTGTGACCGTCTTATAACCAGATTTCGAGATATTGTAGGCAGATTCTCTGGAATCTGCCAGGATTACATTTCCAAATAGGAACGTTTTGAGGGCAGAATATTCAGATTTACACTTTACATAATCAGACAGGATCCCAATAATCCCAAAATGGTTTGGCAATTTTAGATTAAAATTTGGAATTCCATCTATTGGAATAATTTTTAGTTTTGGGAGATTTTTGGAGCGAGCAACCTCAGCTATTCCAAGCAAAGTTGCGAAATCTTTTACTACGATAGCTTTTATCCAATCTGAGCTTACGGCTAAAACAGCGCGCTCATATTGTTTTTCCCAGGAGATCATCTCATAAACTAATCCATCAATTCCAAGCTTCTCTGCATCTTCTTTGAGCTTAGCTACAGTATAGTCTTCATGCATAATTCCTTTTACGGTTTTAATTTTGGTTTCATATTGTGAAGCAGCCTTGCTTGATTTTTCAAGGATAAGTTTTAGTTCCTCAGAATCCTTAAGGATTTTGGATTTTTTTGAATCAAGTTTTGAAATTCTGTTGTTTAATTCTTTAATTGTTGCTTCATGATTATTTTTTTTAAATTCAAGTCTAGTTTCCAAGTTTGAAATTGTTTTGGTGTCTTGTTCCATTTCAGATAATTTATTAGAATTTAAATTAATTTTTGTTTCCTGTTCTTCTTTTTCACTTTGAATTTTTGATAATTTTAATTTTGCAGAATTTAATTGTTCAGTTAAATTCTTTATTTTTCCATCAATTTCTAATTTTTTGAAAGAAACTTTAGATTGATCTTCTAAAATTTGGTGGCGGATGAAATCAACCTCTTTCATATCTTCATTAATTTTTTTAATTTTTATGTTAGTTTCATTTATTGTTTTTTTAACTAGTAATATTTTTGATTCAATATGATTTCTAGAATTTAAAATTCTCCCAAGTTCATTCTTAATTTCAGGGAATCTTGATTCAATTTGTTCAAGTCTTTTGGTTGATGCAATAATTCCACTGTTATACACTTCGTATTGTTGCATTTCGTTGCTAAGTTCAGAATCAATCGTTGACTTTGCTTGGTTATAATCATCTGCCTCTTGCATTAATTTTGCCTTTTGAGAATCTAAATCATCGATTTCCTGCCTAATTTGTGCTCTTTCGTCTTCAAAGATTTGAATTTTAGAGGTAATTTCGCCTAAGGAAGACTGTTTGGAGGTTTTTTGAGTTAATACAACCTTCATTTTGTTTGCAGCATTGATTGCATTATAGCGATTAAGTTCTCTTTGCAACAAATCACTTCGCAATTTTTGGTTGCGCTCTTCTTCTAATTCATCAATTCTCTTTTTAATTTCACCCATTTTTGCTAAAGCAATTTCTAGTCTCCTGTCTGCATCTTCTAGTTGTTTTAGGGATTCTGACTTTTTTTCATCAAAATATGACAGACCAACCAAATCTTCAATGGTTTTTCTTTTTTCCTCCGATGAAAATTCAGATATTCTGGTAACTGTACCCTGTTGAACCGCATTTAATTGACCCAACCCTGCATTGGCCACATCCAATAGATCCAAAATATGGCTACGATTTGTTTTCTTTTTATTCAGGAAGTAATTGTTTTCACCTTTATCATCCATCTCTCTGGTAATTTCCACACTATCAGAGTCAACAGGTATTTTTCTATCAGAATTATCAAAGTGAACACTAGATCTTGCCATTTTAGGTCCACGTCGATTTCCTTCAATGTCATGAATTAAGGATCTTAGTTTATCAACACGCATTACCTTTGGTTTGTTTTCACCCATTGCAAAGATTATTGCATCAAGAATGTTACTCTTACCTGATCCATTTGGTCCAGATATAGATATCAAACCAGGTTCAAATTGTACTGTAGTATTTTTAAACCCAAATGATTTGAATCCAAAAATCTCTACTTTTTTGACATGTACCATTTGATTTATTTTTCTAATTTGGTAGGATAATCGATACTTAACAAGTTTAGTTGACATAATTGAGTAATTTTTCTTGTTTTATTATCAAATTTTTTGTAACGGCAAATTAGGAATAAGTAGATCTTCGAAGAGTAATTTGCCCAAGAAAAAAATAGGTTATCTTCTATTCAGAGATTGTTCAAAAATGGTTTATTATCCAATTTTTTATGCCTGATTTAAAATAAAAAATCCAAAGAATTTCCTCAGGCATTACTATTAACAAAATCAACTATTGACATTATTTTCCCCATTTCAACAAGATGACCATAACTTTTGCCCTTACTTGTTTTCAAAGGGGTATTTCCCACACTTATGAATAACAAGTTACCTTTGTCAAGAGGGATTGTTATTCGTTTTATTTTTTCATATGCAGCAATAACATATAGTCCACGCCCAACTATGCCAGTAACTTTTGCACGCTCCTGCCAAGCATTAACTGCCCTCAAAATTGTTTTTTTTGTGTCAGCTAAAGGTACCATATTTCTTATTCCTGTTCTTTGACTGTGCCAAAGAATTTCGCCTTGAGAGCTGCACACAGCAGCAAATCGTATGGATTCATTAAAATCCATTAACATGTTTAGGAGTTTCTCATACTTTTCCATATTAATATCTGAACTTTGAATCTATTAAGTAATTCTAACCAGAAAATTTAGAAAAAAGTGGAATTTCAAAATTTGAAAAATTGATTTTCGATGCTGTAAATTTATAAGAATTAATTTCCGGCTACAAAACTTTCGCAATCTGCCTTGGCTTTTACATCAGCCATTTGTTCTATTGGATGTTTCATTAAATATGCACTAGCAGGTCTAATTGGACCGCCTATCCCTCTATCAAGAGCAATTTTTGCTAATCTAACTGCATCAATAACGATTCCTGCCGAGTTTGCTTTGTCATCTACTTCAAGACGAACCTCCATATTATATGGGATATTGGCCCATTGCCTCCCTTCAATTCTCATAAACATCAGTTTGGTGTTGCCTAAAAATGGAATAAAATCTGACGGACCAACATAAATTTGGTCATCATCCAGTCTCGTAGAAAGCTGACTTTGGACACTCTCTGTTTTAGAGATTCTTTTTGATACAAGCCTGTCTTGTTCTTTCATGTTTAGAAAGTCAGTATTGCCACCAACGTTTATTTGATAAGTTTTCTCGATTTTGGTTCCACGATCACTGCATAATTTTGCCAGCGTCCTATGAACAATTGTTGCACCAACTTGACCTTTAATATCATCACCAATTACCGGGATATTTTTTTCCTCGAATTTTTTGGCCCATTTTTCGTCTGATGCTATGAAGGAAGGTATACAATTTACAAAAGCAGTGTTAGTATCTAGACAGATTTGTGCCCAAAAGGCAGTGACTTTATCAGAACCTACGGGCAAATAAGAAACTAAAATTTCTGTCCCCGTTTCTTCAAGTATTACTTTAATTTCTTCAGCTAGTTGTTCATCGGTTTTTCTGCTTTGTATTGGTTTTATTCTATTTTCTACCCAAAGCCCAACCCCATCTAAGGCCGGGCTTTCATAAACTTTAGCATCAGTTTTTGGCATCGAATCTTTTGGGATCCAGTCAACCATGTTTGGATATTCGTAAATAGCTTCATTGATTGGTTTGCCAATTTTGTTTTCGCCAACATCAAAACCACATACAAATTCCACGTCATGAATACCATATCCAGCCAATTTATCGTGAATGATTCCTGTAACTTCTTGTGAAGGGTTTTGTTTGTAAAATTCAATCCCTTGAATTAATCCTGAAAAACAATTACCAATTCCAACTAATCCAACTTTAATTTTTCCTGACATTCGAAATTTGATATTTTTTGGCGGGTTTAAAGTTTTCTTAAAAATAATGTTCCATCAAAATTCGTAGGGTAAAATTAAGTTAATTATGATAAAAATTATTATTCAATAAAATTCCCTATAATTCATTGTATCCGAAAATTAGAATTAAAGAAATAAAACCATTAAATTTAGAAGGAGGTTATTTAATTGACGGTTTTCCGTCAATGGGATTTAGTAGTGTTATCGCAACGGAATCAATAATCCACACATCTCAATTCAAATTAGCCGGGGTGATTGATTCTGATATTTTCCCTCCCATTAGTTTGATTAAAGATGGAAAACCAAATTTCCCTACACGGATTTTTGTAAATGATGAATTAAAAGTTGCAGCTTTTTTATCACATTTGGCAATGGAAGAATCCCTTCATAGAAATATTGCAAAAAAAATGCTAGAATGGGCAAAGAATAAGAAAATTTCACTAATAATAAGCAGTGTTGCAATAAAATCAAGTGTGCCCAAAGAAGAAATTTTTGCAGTTGGTAGTACCGAAAACGCCACAAAAAAATTAAAAGATGCAGGCTTGAAAGTTTTAGAATTTGGGACTATTCCTGGAATTCCAGGAATGTTGCTAAATGAGGGAAGTTTATCTCAACAGGATGTAATAGTAATCCTTTTTCACTCAGAAGGTACGGGTCCGGATTTCAGATCTAGTGCTCAACTTTGCATGGCCATAACACAATTAATACCTGGTGCATCATGCAACATTCCAGCATTACAAGCAGAGGCTGAAAAAGTAGAAAAAGTAATTAAAAAAGATGTAGAAGAAGCCAAACATCTAGATTCAATGTATAGATAAAATAAAATTATCCACAATCTAAAATTTCGACCTGTGGCTGACATTCCAAGTTAAAGTTGTCAATTTTTTCAATTAATTCCTCACAAAATTCTGGATCAAGAGATTTTTCAAAAGTTTGTATATCATTTATGATAAAAATATGTCTTGTTCCACATGAATTAGTGGTCATTGAAATCGATAATACAATAATTGAAATTCCAATACCTATTAGAATTAAATTTTTAGTTCTTTTATTCTTTAGTGATGTCAAGTTCTATAGTAGAAACATTTCGTTTTTTTCCATCTTGTGAAGTAAGAGAGTCAGATGAAATTCTAACATCGCTGATTTCATATCCTACTGAATCCATTCTTTTAACTATCATTTGAGAGACATCTACTGCTTGGGTGATCCTTTTACCTCGTGCCTTAATAGTAACAATAGGTCTAGTTGAAAGTTGCGTGAGAGTGGCTGCCACATATGACATGATGGGTTTAGTTCCAACATAAATCACATTTCTTTCTTCAGAAGTAGAAGACTCAGTTTTTTCTCCATCCGTTGAATCAGTTTTTGATTCTGGTGATTCAAGTTGTGATTCTGGTGATTCAAGTTGTGATTCTGGTGATTCAAGTTGTGATTCTGGTGATTCAAGTTGTGGTTCTGGTTCTGGTGATTCAAGTTGTGGTTCTGGTTCTGGTGATTCAAGTTGTGGTTCTGGTTCTGGTGATTCAAGTTGTGGTTCTGGTTCTGGTG
>Ga0224508_10001444_pt1 | contig 21352 bp, 22 predicted proteins | sample SF_Jan12_sed_USG_4_FD_170157 | JGI IMG/M metagenome (GOLD analysis project Ga0224508, IMG submission 170157) | Sediment microbial communities from San Francisco Bay, California, United States - SF_Jan12_sed_USGS_21 | ecosystem: Environmental > Aquatic > Marine > Sediment | place: USA... | reverse complement strand
GTGATCAGGTCGTCCCAGACATCGACCACCGGGAGCATGTCGTCCCACCACCGTTGGTCGCGACGGGCAACGAACGTGTCGATGTCGAGGTTGAGCTGCTCGACCCACGTGAAGTACCCCAGGTTGAAGATCCGTCGCCGCTGCCGGTCGTCGAGATCGAGCACGGCGTGCCCAGCCGGGTTGCCGAGGTGCCGGGCGAAGGTGGCGGCGGCGGCTGCCGGTGTGAGCGGGCCGCCGAAGTCGCGCTCGGCGATCGCCGCTCGACCGCTGTCGTAGAGCGCGGCGCCGTCGGTCGCCACCGACAGCACCACGTCGTCCGGTCCGAGCCCACGGAGGTCGGCGTACGCGATAGAAGCGGCGAGGTTGCAGATGCTCGAGTAACCGAGGTTCTCGAGCTGGTGGACGAAGCCCTGGTCGAGACCCAGCTCGGTCACCAGGTAGTCCCGGCCCACCTCCGACTGGAACAGCACGTCGAGCTGATCGGTCAGCCGGTCGCTGATCGCCACGACGACGTCGGTGTTGGCCACATTGTGGATCAGCGGCACGTGCTTGTCGCCGATGCCTTGGATGTTGTGCTCGCCGAAGCCGTTCTCCAGCAGCGTCGGGCACTCGAGGGCCTCCGCCGCGATGATCTCAGCCCCGAACACCTCCTTCAGATAGTCGCCCGCGGCCAGCGTCCCGGCCGAACCGGTAGCGGACACGAACCCCGCGAGCCGGCCGCCTCCGGGCACGGCGCCCGTGCTCGACGGGGGAAGCGATCGGTAGACGTGCTCCATCGCCGGTCCGGTGATCGTGCGGTGCACGAGGTAGTTGGGGAACTCGCAGAACTGATTGATCACGACATTGGTCGGATCCAGGGCGAGCTCGTTGCAGGCGACGTAGATCTCCCTGACGTTGCTCTCGGTGCCCGGCGTTCGGATGATGTCGCTCGCCGGATCGAGCGTCCACCGCTGGAGCCAGTCGAACCGCTCCTGGCTCATGCCCGCCGGCAGCACCGCCACGCCGTGGCAGTCCATGATCCGGCTGATCGCAACGCCGCCCCGGGCGTAGTTCCCAGTGGAGGGCCAGATCGCCCGATGCCGGTCGGGATCGAACCGGCCGGTCACCACCCGGGGAGCGAGACACCCGTAGGCCGCAAGCACCTTGTGGGTGTCGATCATGGGGAAGCGGTTGCCGAGGGCGAGGACGATGCGGGCCGGCACCCCGGTGAGCGCCGAGGGCAGCTCCAGGTGCTCGGGCACGGCGGCGAACTCCTCGGCGGCCAGCTGGTTGTACCAGTGCACCCGGAAGAGGTTGGCAGCGTCGGGAACCCGGCGGTCGACGGTGGCGAGACAGGCCACTGTTTCGGCGTCGATCATCGACGGATCGCGCAGCTCGGCGAACGTCGGTAGGCGGATCCCCCGCTCGGCGAACCGGGCGACACTCGATGCCCGAGCGGCACCATCGACCACGTCACGGGCCAGTCCGACGTCGGGGGGTCGGGGCAGGGTCGGGGCCAGCGCGAGAGCATAATCGGTCACGGACGCAGGATATTGTTGAAACCCCCGAGGTGGGCGACCAGGGAGATCCGAGTGGTTCGATACGACAAGAGCACGGCGGAGCAGGGCAGCAAGTACGTGCGAGACCGGCGTCGGTCGATTGGCGGTGGAGGGCGTCGGGGCCGGGGGGCCGTGGCCGCCGGCGGCGGGATCGGTGCCGTGATCATCGCGCTCCTGGCAGTGCTGTTCGGCGTGGGGGGCGATGGCAGCGGGGGCGGCACGACCTTCGGCCTCGACACCACGGCCACGAGCCTCGCCGGCCAGGTGGACAGCGGGGGCGCCCCTGCGATCGTCGACCCCGACGCCGACACCATCGAGTACATGGAGTTCCTGATGATCGACATCCAGGACACCTGGGACGTGTACTTCGACGAGGCCGGACTCACCTACCAGCCGACACTGCTCAACGTCTTCAGCGGCTCCGTCCAGACCGGGTGCGGCAACGCGACCTCGGCCGTCGGGCCGTTCTACTGCCCCGCCCCCAACGACATGCAGGTCTACATCGACCTCGACTTCTTCGACGAGCTGAGCACCCGGTTTGGCGCTCCCGGCGACTTCGCCCAGGCCTACGTGATCGCCCACGAGGTCGGGCACCACCTCCAGTCGATCCTCGGCATCAGCGACGCCGTCCGCAACGCCCAGGACCAGGACCCCGCCAACCGCAACCAGTACTCGATCCTGCAGGAGCTGCAAGCCGACTGCTTCGCCGGGGTCTGGGCGTTCTCGGCCAATAACCGCCTGACCCGCGAGAGCGGGCTCCCGATCATCGAGGAGGGCGACATCGAGGAGGGCCTCGCCGCCGCCGCTTCCGTGGGGGACGACCGAATCCAGGCCCAAGCCGGCATGTCGATCGATCCTCACACCTGGACCCATGGTTCGTCGGAGCAGCGGATCCGCTGGTTCCGGGAAGGCTTCGAGACCGGCGACCCCGAGGCGTGCGATACCTTCGCCGCTTCCAATCCCTGACCTGGGGCCCGGCCTCTCTACGCCGTACTACTGGCGTGCCTGCTCCGCCAGGGCGGCGGCGATAGCGGCGGCGATCCCGGCGTTGTTCTCGGCGAGGCCGAGGTTGGCCCGTAGGGCCCGACCGTCGGTCAGATCCATGAGCCGGCGCAGCACTGCCGGGGTGACCGCGGAGCCGGTGATCCCCTCGGCCTCGGACCCTTCGGTCGCGCGTCTCGCCGCCGCCAGCACCTCTTCGAGCTCGATCGCGTCGTCGAGGGGCACCGGGGCGACGACGAGGAGCCCGCCGCCACCGAGCTGCCAGTGGGCGCGGGCGATCGCTGCCACCTCGTCCGCCGACGAGACGCGATGCGTGAGTGGGATGCCGCTCGACCGGGCGTGGAAGGCCGGGAACTCGTCGCAGTGCCAGCCGAGCACGGGGACCGAAGCCGTCTCGAGGTATTCGACGGTCCGACCGAGATCGAGGAAGACCTTGGCCCCCGCCGACACGGTCACGACCGGGTAGCGGGCCAGGGCGTCGAGGTCGGCACTGATATCACCGCTCTCCGAGGCCCGGGGATGGACACCGCCGATCCCCCCGGTGGCGAACACCTCCACCCCGGTCGACGCCGACAGGGCCAGCGACGCCGACACCGTCGTGGCCCCGAACGACCAGCCTTGGGCGGCGGCCACCGCGAGATCACGAGCGGCGACCTTCCGGGCCGGCCCGCAGATCATCTCGTGAACGGTCTCGTCGACGCCCACCGTCGGTGTGCCGTCGAGCACGGCGGTGACCGCTGGTGTCGTGCCGCCGGCCTTGACCGCCCGCAAGCAGCGGTCGAGCGCATCCCGATTGTGCGGTGAGGGCAGGCCGAGCTCGGAGAAGATCGTGCTCTCGAGGGCGACGACCGGCCGCCCTGCCTCCAGTGCCTGGGCGACTTCCGGTCCGACGGCGACCGACATCGTCACCCTCAGTTGCAGCTCTGGGCGGCCTGGGTGACCAGGGGCTCCACGTCGTCGATCTCGGTCTGCAGGACCTCAGGGTTGTCGAAGTCCTCGGCGAGGCCGGAAAGCGTCGTGTCTGACAGGTTGCTCTCGAGCAGGACCCGGGCGATGCAAGCCGCCTGTTCATCGGTCAGCTCGACGTTGGGGTCGGCGTCGATCGCGGTCCGTATGGCGCTGGTCAACTCACCCTCGCTGGGACGGGAAGCACAGGCGCCGAGCAGCAGCGAACCGGCAGCGACGACGCCGATCATTCGAGTCCTGTTCATCTGATCTCCGTTGGTCCCTTCGGTAGCATGCGACCGGGTCCGGCGGCCGGCAACGCCCACTGCGGCCAAGATGCCGGCCGGTCGACTGTAGCCGGTGGGGCTAGAGCCGCCTCGCCAAGGTCGCCCTGGCCGGTCCGGGCAACTACGTTTCGTGGCATGAGCCTCGATGTCTCGTCACTGTCCGCCACCGCGCTGTTGCACGAGCTGCGGGAGCGCCGCATCTCGGCAGTGGAGGCCCTGGATGGGCTGGTCGAGCGCATCGAGGCCCGCAACGCGGCAATCAACGCCGTGGTGACCGAGGATTACGAACGAGCTCGGGCGACGGCGGCTGCGATCGACGATGCCCGGGCCGCCGGCCGCGCCCTCGGCCCGCTCGCCGGTTTGCCGATGACCGTGAAGGACTCCTTGATGACGGAAGGGGTGACGACCACCTCGGGCGCGCCCGAACTGGCTGATTTCGTTCCCGAGCACGACGCCGCCCCGGTAGCCCGGGTGAAGGAGGCGGGAGCCGTTGTGTTCGCCAAGACCAACCTGCCGATCTATGCCGGCGACGTCCAGTCCTACAACGACGTGTTCGGGACGACCAACAACCCGTGGGACACCGATCGAGCCCCCGGTGGGAGCTCGGGGGGATCGGCAGCGGCGCTGGCGGCCGGCTTCACTCCTCTCGAGATCGGCAGCGACATCGGCGGGAGCATCCGCAACCCGGCCGGGATGTGCGGGATCGTGGGCCACAAGCCGAGCTACGGCATCGTGTCGGCCAAAGGGCAGATCCCTGGGCCGCCGGGAACGCTGACCCAAGCCGACATCGCCGTGGTCGGTCCGATGGCGCGAACGGTCGCCGATTGCCGGCTCGAGCTCGACGTGCTCGCCGGTGCCGACGACTGGCACGGCAAGGCGTGGGCCCTGGAGCTTCCGCCCGCCCGCACCGGTGCTGTCGACGAGCTGCGGGTCGCGGTGTGGGCCACCGACCCGCACTGCCCTGTCGACGAGGAGATCGCGGCGGCGATCACTGCGTTGGGTGATCGGTTGGCCGCGGCCGGGGCCACCGTGGACCACGAGGTCCGACCCGGAGGGTTCGACTTCGCCAAGGCCGATGCCACCTTCTGGCAGCTCCTCGGTGGCGCGATGTCGGGGGGCTGGTCGCTGAGCGAGATCGAGGAGATGGCCCAGCGGCGGGCCGCCGGTGAGATCCCCGAGGGCGACCTCGGGGTCGAGGCCTCGATCCAGCGCCACCGGAGCTGGCTAACGGCAAACGAGCGCCGCCTTCAGATGCGGGCTCGCTGGCTGGACTTCTTCAACGACTGGGACGTGGTGCTCGCTCCGGTGTCCCCGACGGTCGCCATCCCCCACGATCACTCCTCCCCGATGTCGCAGCGCACGATCGACGTCGCCGGTGAGACGAGGCCGTACACGGCCCAGATGCAATGGATGGGACTCTTCGGGCTGGTCTACCTTCCATCGACCGTGGTGCCGATCGGCGTCCACTCATCTGGCCTGCCGTTCGGTGTCCAGGTGGTCGGCCCGTTCCTGGAGGACTACACCACCCTGGAGGCGGCGTCGTACGTGGAGGACCTGACCGGCGGAACCCAGCGACCGCCCGGCTGGTAGTCGGCGCGCCAGCCAGCCCGAGCGGCCCTCAAGCCACCTCGGGCTCGACCACGCCGAGCAATCGATCGACGAAGTCGACCGCCCCGCCGGCCAGATCGCTGCGCTTGATCGCCAGCCCGCCGACGACGTCGCCTCCTCGACGGCGCACGATCCCGGCGAGCTTCTCGAGCGTCCTACCGGCATCGAGCGCATAGGTGCAGTAGACAGCGGCCTTCTTGCCGTCGATCACCGGCAGCCTGGCCAGACGTCCGGCACGTCCCGGCCGCTGGCCGAAGAAGAAGAGCCCGTCGGTCCAGCTGCCGACGATCACCAGCTCGGCCTCCGACAATGCTTGCAGGTCGATAGCGGTGATCGGCGAGGCCGTGGCCTCCACCCCCGATCGTGTCAGCTGCTCGGCGATCAGATGTCCGGCGTCGCGGGTGTTGCCGGTCAGGCTTTCGTAGATCACGATGGCGCGCAAGGCCTCATCTCCCGGTGGTCTGCTCATGGTTCGTGGGGCGTCGTCCCGCCGCATCCAGGGCTCGTAGCGGAGCACGGTAGCCGATCCCCACCGCCAGGCGCGTGCCCGGCCCCGCTGGACCACTACGCTGGGACCATGGCCTACCGGATCGAGATCACCTACTGCGTTCCCTGAGACTATTCCGATCGCGCCGTGAGCGCGACCAGGGACCTCCTCACCAACTATCAACACGTGATCGACGACTTGCGTCTGGTCACCGGCGACAAGGGCGTGTTCGACGTCGTCGTCGACGGCGAGCTGCTCTACAGCAAGGGCGACACTGGTCGCCATGCCAACGACGGCGAAGTCCTCAAGCTGTTCTCGGAGCACGTGGGTCCCGACGTCGCCCGGTACGGCACCTGATCGTCGCCGCTCACGGCTGCATGCGGATCCCGGTCACCGAGCCCGCCGACCGCCGGATCGAGGTCTTCCAAGGGTTGCGCGATCACACGCTGCGGCGCCGGCGGGAGCAACCGGACGGCGACCTGGCTGGCGTCTTCGTCGCCGAAGGCGATCTGGTCGTTGAGCGGGCGATCGCCGCCGGCTATCGGTTGCACTCCATCCTGGTCGACGGCCGGCGGACCAAGCCGTTGCCCGCCGTCATCGACGACTGCGTGCCCGTCTATGCCGCGGGTCCCGAGGTCCTGCAACGGATCACGGGCTACCATCTCCACCGCGGGATGCTCGCTTGTTTCCATCGGCGAGAGCTGCTGACCGTCGCCGACGCGCTGGCCTCCGCCACGACGGTGGCAGTCGTCGAGGGCGTCAACAACCCGACCAATCTCGGGGTGATCCTCCGCTGCGCGGCCGGGCTGGGCGTCGATGCCTTCCTGCTCGACCGGACATGCTGCGATCCGCTCTACCGCCGCTCCGGGCGGGTCTCGATGGGGGAAGCGTATGCCCTCCCCTACGCCCGCCTCGACACGGTGCCGACCGGCCTCGACCAGCTGCGGGGATCGGGGTTCACCACGCTGGCGCTGACCCCGGCGGCCGACGCCGACGACATCGCCGAGCTGCAGCTCGGCCCCGATGAGCGGGTTGCCCTGCTGCTGGGGGCCGAGGGGCCCGGGCTGACTGCGGCGAGCCTCGCCGCCGCCGACCGGCGGGTACGGATCCCCATGGCGAGATCGGTCGATTCGATCAACGTGGGCTCAGCCGCTGCGGTCGCGTTCTATGCGGTGGCGGTCGCCCGAGGGCGGTAGCGGATCACGTCCGGTACGACGCGTTGGGAACCGCCACCCCTTTGCCGAGCACATCGGCCAGCCACTCGTCGTACAGCCGCTCCCAGGTTCCATCGCTCCTGGCTTGCTCCAGCACGGCGTTCACGAACCGGGTGAACTCGGGATGGTCCTTCGGGAGCCCGATCCCGTACGGCTCCTCGCTGAACGGTGCCCCGACCACCTCCGCATAGGGGTCTTGAGCCGCCAACCCGGCGAGGATCGTGTCGTCGGTCGAGATCCCGAACGCCCGGCCTTGCTGGAACGCGACCAAGCAGTCGGTCCACGACGCCTCCTCGATCGTCGCCACCCCCTCGGCCTCCAGCCGGGCCAGTGACGTCGTGCCCGAGATGGCACAGATCGCACGCTCGCCCCCGACGTCGTCGATGCTCACGACGCCGGTGTCGTTGCCGACCAGCAGCCGCTGACCGGACTCGTAGTAGACGGTCGAGAAGTTGATCGAGCCCCATCGCTCGCAGTTGATCGTCATCGTCTTCACCACGATGTCGACCGTGCCGTCCTGGAGGCGGTCGATACGTTCGGCGCTCTGGACGGGAATCAGCTCGAGCCGGTCGGGGTCGCCGAAGATAGCGTCCGCCACGAGGCGTGCCATCTCGACGTCGAAGCCTTCGACGTCACCGCTCTGCGGGTTGAGGAAGCCGAAGAGGAGGGTGTCGGCCCCTACCCCGGCTCTGAGCACCCCGCGTGCCTGGATCTCGGCCATGTAGCTCCCGGCTGGCAACGACGCCGGTGCCGGTAGCGGCTCGGGTGGTCCGAGGCTTGGTCGAGGGTTGGCGTCGTCGCAGTCGGGGTCGGCGGCGGGGGCATCGCTCGAGCCCTCCGCCTGAGCTGCGTCGCGCTCGGCCAGTCCGGACCGGAACGGTTCCTCGACCGCGCCGGCACAGGCCGATGCGAGCAGAGCGGTGGTGGCCCCAGCCACCAGCCAGGCGGGCCAACGGGAGGCGGTGCCGGGCGAGCGAGCAGGGAAACGCACGGAGAGCGAGGGCGCCTTCATCGGTACTCGTTGATCCTGAGCTGCAGGCCATACAGGGCGAGGCCGGCGATCAGGGCGACCGCGAGCAGCGAGCCGATCCGCAGGCCCCGCATCGCCCGTTCGGCCAGCTCCATCTCGGTGATGAACCGGGTCTGGTTGTCGTCGAGCGCGGCGGCTGTGACCGCGTCGAAGTCGGCGAAGGCCGTGTCGGCGTCGCCGAGGGCCAGCTCGACCGCCAGGTCGCGGTCACCGCTACGGTCGGCCTCGACGACCTGCTCGTGCGTTGCTGCGTAGGTGAGCCAGGCACTGTAGGTGTCGTCGACCCGTTGCTGCGCTTCTCCTCGGCGGGCCGAGTCGGCGGCATGCTGGTCGAGGTCGCCCTCCATCTCGGTCAGGATCAGCGCGCGTTGGGTGAAGTCGTCCTCGAAGCCCTCTCCTGCCCCGCGGGCGATCAGGAACCGGGCCTCGTCGGCCTTCGCCCCGAAGCCGGTGCCTCGCACGTCGAGGTACAGCCGAGTGCCTTCGTAGCCGTCGGTCCTGGCTGCGGTCAGATGGGTCAGCTGGCTGGCCAGACCCGACGCCATCCACCCGGCGAGGGCCAGGGCGATCACGGAGCCGGCCAAGATGGGGACGTTCAGGGTCCGGTTGAACCGCCGCCGAAGCTGGAACTGGACGTAGACCAGCATCAACAGGACAACGATGATCAGGGCGATCGCCACCAGGCCGAGGACCATGGCGAGACCCCGCTGCCGGTCGTAGGAGCTGCGGTATCGAGCCGCGGCCCGGTTGGCGACCAGATCGGTCGCCGGATAGATCTCCTCTTCGAGCAGTGTCGACGCCGATTCGAGATAGGCGGCCCCCACAGGGAAGCCCTGTCGGTTGTTCGCCCTGGCCGCCTCGATCAGGCCGGCATACCGGGGCAGGGCTGCTGTCATGATCCTGAGCGCGTCGTGGGCCTCTTCGTCGTCGCCGGTCAGGCGAGTCGCCCGCTCCAGCTCGGTCGCCGCCGCCGCCATCGCCTCCTCGTAGTTCTGGCGCTGTGTCGGGTTTTCGACACCGCCGGCCAGGAACGCCGTGGCGGCCGCTGCGTTGGCTTCGGCCAGGCTGGTCTGGACCTGACGGGCGCTCACGATCACCGGCTCGGCCTCGTCGGTGATGCGCTGCGCGCTCGATCCGTGGTCGGCCACCACCAGCGAGGCGAGGATGCCGGCCACGAGGGCCGCGGCCACGATCGCCAGCGACTCGACGCGGAGCCGGCCGGGTGTCGTCGACAGGAATCGGCGGCCGATATCGCTCAGGGCTCGAGAGCGGGTGGCGGTGACGGTGCTCGCCATGACGCCAGCAAGGTACTGCTCGGCCTCTGCGGTGTCCAGGCACCCCGGCCGTGGTGCCGTCAGCGTCGAAGCCAGGCGGTGACCGTTTCGGCGAAGAGCTCGGGGTCGTCCATCATCGGGAAGTGGTTGCCGGCGGTGACGACGAGCCCCTCGTAGTCGGCGAACGTGGCTCGGTGACGCTCCTGGAAGCCGAACGGGTCGTTGCGCTCGCCGAAGATGGTCAGCACCGGTAGGCCTGCGAGGCTCGTGGCGGTGGCCGCCTCGACCCTGCGGTACAGCTCGTCGCCTCGCAGTGCATCCCGCATCAGGTGGTGGAAGCGCATCGTCTGTCTCGGCTGGCGCATGCCGGCCAGGAATGCCCGCTTCGACGCACGATCGAGGTGACGTCCGATTCCCGCCTTGCCGGTCGTGAGCCGAGGGATGAACCCGGTCAGTCGGTCGACGGCGGTCAGCGGCCGGCTCGACACGATCCGCAGCATGGTTCGGAGCGAACGGCGATCGGGGCGCCACAGGAAGGTGTTGGCCAGCACGAGTCCGCTGATGCGGTCGGCCCGCTCGGCTGCAGCTCCCGCACCGACGACGCCGCCGAGGTCGTGGAGGACGAGGACCATGTCGTGGAGGCCGAGCTCGTCGATGACATCGCCGAGGATGCGGCTGTGCTCGGAGAGCGTCAGCGACCAGCCGTCGGGCTCGGGGCTGAGGCCGTGGCCGGGGAAGTCGAGCGTGATGCACCGGAACTCCGTTCCGAGGCGGCTGATCACGTCGCGGAAGACAAACGACCACATGCCGCTGTGCACGAAGACGAGGGTAGGCGCCGCTGCAGGGCTCGTGCCGTGGTCGGTATAGGCGACGGTGTGCTCGCCGACGGAGAGGCTCCGGATCTCGAAGGGCCAAACCGAAGCGGGCAGCCACACCGGTCGCTCGACGGCCGTGGTTGGGCTGGGGTTGGTGTGGGGGGCGACGCTGGTCATCGTCGGCTCCTTTCGTGTAGCTGGTGTCTGGCTCTGCTGGTGACCGGACGGGATGGTCGAATCAAGGTGGCGGGGCGCTGAGTCCCGGGCCGAGGAAGGCGACGAGCCGGTCGAGCAGGACCGCCGCCTCGGTCGGCGTCACGCCCTCGTGGGGCCACCGGAGGAACAGGTTGACGATGACCGCCACGATCTGCTCGAGTCGCCACACGATTTCGTCGGCGGGGAGCTTGGGCAACGCAGCGGCCAGGGCGTCGGCGAACCGGGCCCCGGTCTCGCCGAACTGATCGCGGGCCATGGCCTGCATCGCCGGGCTCGGATCGCTGTAGACGCGGCCGACGAGCCGAGCGGCCGCTCCCCGGTCCTGCAGTGCTTGGAGGGTCTCGAGATCGGCCTGGAGGAAGATCCTCAGTAGCTGATCACTGGTCGGCTCGTGCTCGTCGGCGAGCAGGTCGTCGAGCAATTGGTGCCTCCGCTCGTTCAGCGGGCCCACCACACGGTCGGTGGCGGCCCGCAGGACCGCCTCCTTCGACCCGAAGTGATAGTGGATCGCAGCCTGATTGGCCTCGGCCGCCGTGGTGATGTCGCGCACCGACGTGCGGTCGAAGCCGTTCTCGGCGAACAGTTGCGCCGCGGTGTCGAGCAATCGATCACGGGTGCTGCTAGTGCTCATGCGGTCCTCGGGCTAATCGATCGAGCGCCATGATTCAGTCAAACGCATGACTGAATCAAAGCATGGCCCTCGACCGACGTCAAGCGCCCCGGCGCTGGACGGGGCTCGTGCGGCTTCTGCTCCGACCGCTACGGTGGCGACGTCGAGCGCCGATGCCGTGCCGGCCGGTGGCTAGTGAGCGAGGAGCGGAGATGACCGAACGGGTAGCGGTGGTGACCGGCGGTGGACGGGGAATCGGGCGTGCGATCTGCCGGGCCCTGGCCGCCGATCGACGGGTCATCGCCGTCGGCGATCTCCGTCCGGCCGAAGCGGCCGAGACGGTCGGCGCGATCGAGGCCGACGGTGGGCGAGCGATCGCCGTCGAGCTCGACGTGACCGACACCGATTCGGTCCGGACCGGGCTGTTCCAGGTCGCCGATGAGCTCGGTCCGGTCGAGGTGCTCGTCAACTGCGCCGGGTGGGACGAGCTGATGCCGTTCCTCGAGACCGATGAGGCGTTCTGGGATCGCATCATCGAGCTCAACTACAAGGGCGTGCTGCGCACCACCCACGCCTGCTTGCCGTCGATGATCGAGGCCGGGTTCGGCCGTATCGTGAACATCGGCTCGGATGCAGGCCGGGTTGGCTCATCTCTGGAGGCGGTCTACTCGGGGGCGAAGGGAGCGGTGATCGCGTTCACCAAGACGATCGCCCGCGAGGTGGCCCGCACCGGCATCACGGCCAACACGGTGTGTCCCGGTCCGACCGCCACCCCGCTCCTCGACGAGATCGTCGAGGCCAGCGCCGATGGCGACAAGGTCATCGGGGCGATGGCCCGGGCCGTGCCGATGAAGCGGATTGGCCAACCCGAAGAGGTTGCCTCGGCCGTTGCCTATCTGGCCTCGGAGAGTGCCGGGTTCATCACCGGTCAGACGCTCTCGGTGTCGGGCGGATTGACGATGGCCTGATCCGGTACAGGCTGTGGTCGGCCCGGGTCTCGGAGCCGGTAGCGGAGCCCAGCCCACACCCGGGCCTCGTGGCCTCCGGCCCACTCGGCTCGCAGGATCCGCTCCGAGTGCCGCCTGACCTCGATGATGTTGTTGCCGAGCTTGGGCCGCGACACCGCGAGCTTCACGCCGTCGATCGTCCACTCGGCCAGCAGCCGGCTCCTGGCGGCGCGGCGGGCTTCGGCGACCAGGAGGAGTCGCCGGTCGGTCAGGGCCAGGAGCAGTCGGCCGCGGGTGCGGACCCCGAGCGTCTCGATCCCGTCGAGCAGGCGCACTCTCGACGCCGCCCGCACTCGCTCGGACTCGCCGAGGATGTGCCCCCTTGTTCGCTCGAGGTGTGTGCTCGGCGGCGGCACCCGTGGCTCCTCTCGTCCCGGACTCGTCCTTTGCTGGTACATCGACCGATCGGCGGTGGTTCCTTAGGACTTGCGGTCAACACATCGACAATCTGTTGTCGTTACCAGGCGGGACGTTTGGCCGGAGGCCAAACTCCGGGCGATGGGCGCCGTCCCGTCGCACTAGGACCTTGGGCGAAACGCCGCACCGAGCTCGTCGCTCGGCCGGCGAGGGTCGGTCGGATACCCTCCTGGGGACGGGACCGACGGCCCGCTCGGGCCGGACCCTGGCAGTTGTCATCTCCGAGGAGCGCACGACGATGATCGAAAGCACGATGCAGGATTTCCCGCTGGGGATACAGCATCTTTTCACCCACGGGCGGAGGATCCACGCCGATTCGGAGGTCATCACCTGGACCGACGCCGGTGCCGTCACGGCCACGTTCGCCGAGGTGGGCGACCGGGCCGATCAACTCGCCGCGGCCCTCGCCAAGCTCGGGGTGACGCCCGGCGATCGCGTTGGCACCTTCGCCTGGAACAACCAGCACCACCTCGAGGCCTACCTTGCTGTGCCGAGCATGGGGGCCGTGCTCCACACGCTGAACATCAGGCTGTTCCCCGAGCAACTGGCGTACGTGATCAACCACGCCGAGGACCGGGTGATCATCGTCGACGCCTCCATCGCTCCCCTCCTGGGCAAGGTCCGCCAGGACCTGACCACGGTCGAGCACATCATCACCTTCGGGACCGGCGACACCTCCGCCCTGGGCGAGACCCTCGATTACGAGGAGCTGCTGGCTGCCGGGGAGCCCGGCTTCGACTACCCGGAGATCGACGAGCGGGCGGCGGCCGCGATGTGCTACACGAGCGGCACGACCGGCAACCCGAAGGGTGTCGCGTATTCGCATCGCTCGACGTACCTGCACTCCTTCGGCATCACCTCGGCCCAGGCGATGGGATTCTCCCAGGATGACCGTCTGCTGCTCATCGTGCCGATGTTCCACGCCAACGCCTGGGGTATGCCCTATGCGGGTTGGTCGGTCGGAGCCGATCTGATCATGCCCCAGCAGTACCTGCAGGCCGGCCCACTGGCCGACATCATCGAGCACACCCGGCCGACCTATTCCGGGGCGGTCCCGACCGTGCTCAACGACATCCTCCACAACCGTCCCGATGCCGACCTCAGCTCCTTGCGCGGTGTCGTGTGCGGCGGCTCTGCGGTCCCCCGTAGCCTGATCGAAGGCTTCGACGAAACGTTTGGCGTGACGGTGGTCCAGGCCTGGGGGATGACCGAGACGAGCCCACTGGCGGCGATCGCCAGGGTGCCCAAGAACACCGACGAAGCCGACGCCATGGGCTGGCGCGTCCGGACGGGCCGGCCGCTCCCCGGCGTGGAGATCAGGATCTGCGGCGACGACGGTGAGGAGCTGCCCCGTGATGGCGAGGCTCAGGGGGAGATCGAGATCCGCGGTCCGTGGATCACGGCCAGCTACTACAACGACACGGCCGACGAGAAGTTCCACGACGGGTGGCTGCGCACGGGCGACGTCGGCTCCATGGAGCCGAACGGGTTCATCCAGATCTCCGATCGGGCCAAGGACGTGATCAAGTCGGGCGGCGAGTGGATCTCCAGCGTCGACCTGGAGAACACGCTGATGAGTCACGATGCGGTGCTGGAGGCCGCGGTGGTCGGCGTTCCCGACGATCGGTACGACGAACGACCCCTCGCTTGTATCGTCCTGGCCGAGGGAGCCGAGTTCGATCCCGGCCAGCTCCGCTCCTACCTCGCCGACAAGGTGGCGAAGTGGTGGCTGCCGGAGCGCTGGGCTCCGATCGAGGAGGTGCCGAAGACCTCGGTCGGCAAGTTCGACAAGAAGGTCCTCCGTCAGCGCTATGCCGACGGCGACCTCGACGTCACCGAGACGCGCTGAACCGTCCCCCGGACCCGCCGGATCGAGCCGTGACCGACGATCGCTACCGCGAGTTCCCCACCGGGTTCTTCGACCGCCAGGACGAGGGCGACGACCGGGCGTTCTACTCGATGCCGCGGCTCGTCACCCACATCGATGAACGAGCCATCGAAGCGGTGGGTCTCGTCTACGAGCACCTCGAGCTCGACCGGGGCCGCGTCATCGATCTGATGAGCTCGTGGATCTCGCATTTCAAGAGCTCGCCAGACACGCTGGTGGCCCTCGGCATGAATCGATCGGAGCTCGCAGCGAACGACATGGCCGACGGAGCGGTCATCGCCGACCTGAATCGGGCGCCGGTGCTGCCGTTCGCGTCGAGCAGCTTCGACGGAGCGGTGTGCTGTGTATCGATCGATTATCTCACCAACCCGATCGAGCTGTTCGACGAGGTCGCCCGGGTCGTCGCCGACGGTGGCCGGTTCTGCTGCACGTTCTCCAACCGGTGCTTCCCGACCAAGGCCATCGCCGGGTGGCTCCACGGCGACGATCGATCCCATATCGACCTGGTCGCTCGCTACTTCGATCTGTCCGGCCGCTGGCGCGACGTGTCGGCCGCCGTCGCCATCGAGCCCGGTCGGGGCGGCGATCCGCTCTACGCCGTGTGGGCCACCGCCGCCAACACCGACGAGGTGTCGAGGTGAGCGAGCGACCGGTACCGGAGGTGCGTGCCGACTCCGTGGCATGGATCACCACCGAGCAGATGGTCGAAGTCGATCGGATCATGATCGAGGAGCTCCACATCGAGCTCGTCCAGATGATGGAGAACGCCGGGCGGAGCCTCGCCCGGTTGGCCGTCTTGCTGTGGGACCCACGGACGGTCTGCGTTTTCGCCGGGCCCGGCGGCAACGGCGGCGGCGGTCTCGCTGCCGCTCGTCACCTCGCCAACTGGGGGGTCGATACAAGGGTGGTCACCAGCCGCCCGGCGGCCGAGTATCGGGGGGTGCCAGGCCGGCAGCTCGACAGCGCTCGACGTCTGGGCATCGCTGTCGTCGACGCACCGTCGCCGCCGCTCGACCTGGCCATCGACGCCATCATCGGGTACGGGCTTGGAGGACCACCGACCGGGAGGACCGCCGAGCTGATCGAGGCGGTAAACGAGGGCCCCCCGCCGGTGCTGGCCCTCGATGCGCCCAGCGGCGTCGACACGACGACCGGCGTCTCGCCGGGTGTTGCGGTCGCGGCCGACGCGACCCTCACCCTGGCCACGCCGAAGGTCGGCCTGAGGTCGGCGACCGGCGTCGGCGACCTCTACCTGGCCGATATCTCCGTGCCGCCGTCGGTCTACGCCACGGTAGGGGCCGCTCCGGCGCCCCGGTTCGGCGCCGGCTCGATCCTGCGGGTTCTGCCGTGAGCCGCCGCCAGCTGGAGGTCGGACCGCATAGAGTCGAGTTCGACCTCGACCGGGGCGCGCGCCTGGCATCGCTCACGGTCTTCGGGCACGACGTGCTGGTCGGCCCCGACGGGGACGAGCTGCGCTGGGGTAGCTACCCGATGGCACCGTGGGCGGGCCGGATCCGGCACGGGCGGTTCACCTTCGACGGTGTCGACCACCAGCTCCCCCTGAACCTGCCGCCGCACGCGATCCACGGCACGGCGTTCACCTCATCGTGGCGTGACGAGACCGGAGTGATGGCCTTGGAGCTCGGGCCCCCGTGGCCGTTCCCGGCCCGGCTCGAGCAACGAGCGGCGCTGGCCCCGACCGGGTTGGCGCTGGAGCTTCGGCTGACCGCGGCCGAGCAGGCCATGCCGGCGATGCTCGGCTGGCACCCGTGGTTCCGTCGACACGTCGGCGGCGTCGACGCCGAGCTGCTCCTCACCGCCGACACCATGTTCGAGGTGGACGACGACCTGATTCCCACCGGCCGGCTCGTGGATCCGACTCCGCCGCCATGGGACAACACCTTCACCGACGTTCGGGACGGCCCGGCAATCCGCTGGCCCGGGGTGCTCGAGCTGCAGCTCCGGTCGAGTTGTCGGTTCTGGACGATCTACACCGAGCCGGAGCACGCGATCTGCGTCGAGCCGCAGACCGAAGCCCCCGATGTGTTCAACCGCCTCGACGAGATCGTCGCCCCGGGGGCGACGATCGGACCGGGCGCCTCGATGACCGCAACCTTTGCCATCACCTGGCGACGGCTCGAGGGTGACGCGCTGGGCGAGGCGGTCTCATGAGCCTCGTCCTCGGGGTCGACTCGTCGACGCAGTCGACGAAGGTCGAGATCCGAGAGCTGAATTCGGGTCGGGTCGTTGGCGTCGGGCGGGCGCCTCACCCACCGACGACGCCTCCTCGCAGCGAGCAGGATCCGGCGTCGTGGTGGTCTGCCCTGCTTGACGCGCTCGGTCAGGTCGGTGATCACCTCCCCGACGTGGTGGCGGTGGCGGTGGCCGGCCAGCAGCACGGCCTCGTCGTGCTCGACGGCGACGGCGTGCCGATGCGGCCGGCCAAGCTCTGGAACGACACCGAATCGGCGCCCCAGGCCGCTGCGCTGGTTGCCTCGCTTGGTGCCACCGAGTGGGCGACGCGGTGCGGGAGCGTTCCCACCGCATCCTTCACCATCACCAAGCTCGCCTGGCTGCTCGCCACCGCCCCCGACATCGTCGGTGGCGCCTCGTCGGTGATGCTGCCGCACGACTACCTCACCTGGCGGCTGTCCGGGGCCCGGGTGACCGATCGGGGCGACGCCTCGGGTACCGGCTGGTGGTCGCCGGTGGCCGGCGACTATGACCGTCAGCTGCTCGGCCTGCTCGGCGCCGGGCGCGACCTGGCCCCATTGCTCCCGAGGGTCGCCGGCCCGACCGAGTCAGTGGGCGAGGTGACCTCGGTCGAGGCACGGGCGCTCGGCCTCGGTCCGAACGTCATCGTCGGCCCGGGAACCGGCGACAACATGGCTGGGGCGGCGGGCCTCGGCCTCGTCCCCGGCGATGTCGCCGTGTCGATCGGCACCTCCGGCACGGTGTACGGCGTTTCCTCCACACCGACCAGCGACCCGACCGGTGCGGTCGCCGGCTTCGCCGACGCCACCGGTCGCCACCTGCCGCTCGTCTGCACGCTGAATGCGTCCAAGGTCACCGACACCGTCGGCCGGCTGCTGGCCGTCGAGCCCGGCGAGCTGAGCGATTTGGCTCTGCAGGCCGAGCCCGGCGCCGGTTGTGTAACCGTCGTGCCCTACTTCGACGGTGAGCGCACACCGAACCTGCCGCTCGCGACCGGGACGATCACCGGGCTGAGATCCGACACCGGCCGTGACCAGCTCGCCAGGGCCGCCTACGAGGGCGTCGTGTGCGGCCTGCTCGACGGGCTCGACGCCCTCGGCGCTGCCGGGGTGGCCGCCGACGGGCGGTTGTTCCTCATCGGAGGCGGGGCTCGGGCCGAGGCCTATCAGCGGGCGATGGCCGATCTCGCCGGTCGGTCGATAGTCGTGCCCGACAGCGACGAGACGGTGGCCACCGGCGCCTGCGTGCAGGCCGCTGCTGTCTTGGACCAGACTGGCCTCGGCGAGGTCGCCGCACGATGGCGCCTCGACCGTGGTGTGGTGGTCGAGCACGACGTCGACGTGGACGCGGCCGCAATCCGCACTCGCTACCGGGAGCAGGCCGCCCGTCACGGCTGATCCCCGACCCGCATCGACGAAAGGACCAGCCCGTGGCGATCGACTTCAGCTTGTCGGAGGAGCTCGAGGACGTCCGGCTCCGCATCCGGGCCTTCATCGACGACGTCGTCCGCCCCGTCGAGGACCACATCGAGTCCGAACGCCTCGCCGAGACCGACCGTCGAGCGTACGGGAAGGCGCTGATGGAGCTGCGGGCCAAGGCCAGGGAGGACGGTCTGTGGTTGCCCCACATGCCAGCGGCCTGGGGAGGTATGGGTCTCGGTCATGTCGAGCTGGCCATGGTCCAGGCCGAAGCGGCCCGGTGTCGCTTCGGGCCATGGGTGCTGAACTGCCAAGCCCCCGACGAGGGCAACATGCACACCCTTCTCCACTGGGGGACCGACGACCAGAAGGAGCGGTACCTGCGGCCACTTCTCGAAGGCAATGCGTGGTCGTGCTTTGCCATGACCGAGCCCGAGGTGGCTGGCTCGGATCCGACGCTGATCCGGACCGCCGGCTACCCCGACGGCGAGGAGTGGGTCCTGAATGGCCACAAATGGTTCATCTCGAACGCCCACCGAGCGAGCTTCGCCATCCTCATCGCCCGGACCGAGGACGATCCGGAGCTGCCTCAGGCGGCAAACACCGCGTTCATCATCGATCTTCCGGCCGACGGCTGGACCGAGGTGCGACAGATCGAGACCATGCATGGCAGCACGGGCCACTCCGAGATACTGATCGAGGACCTGCGGGTGCATGAGCGCCAGATGCTGGGCGGCAGGGGCCAAGGCCACCTGCTCGGCCAGTACCGGCTCGGCCCGGCCCGTCTCGCCCACTGCATGCGGTAGATCGCCCAGGCCGAGCTGGCCCTCGACATGATGGTCGACCGCTCGCTCGACCGGTTCTCGCACGGCTCGGTCCTGGCCGAGAAGCAGGGCGTGCAGTGGATGATCGCCGACTCGTCGATGGAGATCTACCAGGCCAAGCTGATGGTGCTCCACGCGGCGTACAAGATCGACCGGGGCGACGACTTCAAGTCGGAGGTGAGCATGGCCAAGCACTTCGTCGCCAATGCCTTGGGTCGGATCATCGACCGGTCGATCCAGGTCCACGGCGCCCTCGGCTACTCGACCGACACGCCCCTCGCTCATCTCTACCAGCACGCGCGGTGGGCCCGTTTCGCCGACGGGGCCGACGAGATCCATCAGATGCGGATCGCCCAGCGAACGATCGCCGCCTACAACGACACTGGCTCGACTCGTTCCGCCACCGGCGATCTCCCGATCTGAGCCCCTGTTTTCTCAGCGGCGCCGGTCGAGGTGGGCGCCGGAGAACCACCCGCCAGCGGTGGGCAGGTGATCGACGGCGGTGTCGTCGTCGGTCCATCGGTCCTCGTCGGTCGGCCAGTCCCGGTCGCCGGTCCACTTCTCGTCGCCGGTCCACTTCTCGTCGTCGGGCCACGCCTCGTCGCCGTCGGGCCACGCCGTTTGGTCGGCGTCGGCTCCCGCCTCGGCCCACGACTCGGCGAGAATCCCGGGCCGCACGTTCGGCAGCGGCTGGTCGGCCAGCATCGACGAACCTCGACCGTTCGACCGGTGGCTCGGTGGGGCCGCCCGCACCCGGGCCGGTGCACCACCCACGAGTTGCTCGGGGCGGGCTGCGGCGTCGGGGGCGTCGGGCCGATCGAGGAGCCGGATCGGCCTCGTGGCTGCGTGGTCGCTCGACACCGCTGGTTCGTCGTCCATCTCGAGGTCGTACCGGTACTTCCGTTCGGACAGCACTCGTGAGACCCTGGTGGCGGTCAGCAGCAAGGCGGCGGTGAGCACGGAGACCGCCGCCGCCACCAGGATGCGATTGTCGGTGTCGGACCCGGCCTGGATCGCGTGCACGAGGCCGAGGATGACCGTGCCGAACGAGGTCAGGTGCAGGGTGTGCCAGAACTGCGCGGGCAGATGGTTCTTGATCAACGACGACGCGTGGACGAGCACCAGCAGCCATCCTGCGATGACTCCCCAGGTCATCGAGAGCTGGGTCAACCCGGGGACCTCGGCTCGTCCGGGAACGATCAGGTCGGCCACGGTGAGGGTGACGAACGAGTCGGCCCAGAGGGTGAAGAGGTGCACCGCGAGGAACACCACTGACATCGCCCCGAGGAAGCGGTGAACGTCGAGCAGCCATGGCAATGTCGGTCGCCGCCCGAGCGCACGCGACGACATCATCAAGCCAACGGTCAGCGAGAGCGTCGCCGCGAACCAGGCGAGGATCCCCGCCCCCCTGGTGGCGAACCAGAAGACCTGATCGCTCATCGTCGGTCCCCTCGGGTACCCGGGACTGCCGGGCGGGGCTCGTTCGACCGGTCGAGACGGAACGGACCAAAGCCTTCGAGCTCGAGGAGGACGCCGTCGCTCGTGACGAGCACCCCGGTGGCGCCGGCGGCGGAGAGCACCTGGGCTGCGCAGTCCCTGCCGGCAGCGAGCGCGGCTTTGGTCAAGACCTCGGCCTGGTCGGCCCGGGCGGCGATGACGGAGACCGACGCGAGCCCGGTTGCGAGCGCGGCCCCGGTGCCGGGGTCGCGTAGGTGGTGCTCCCGCCGTCCGGCGGCGGTCCACGCTCGCTTGGTGATCGTCGAGGTGCAGACGGCCCCGTCGGCCAGAGCGATCGCTCTGACCTGGCCGGAGCCTGGACAGTCGAGCGTGACCGTCCACCCTCGCTGGTCGGGTGGTAGGCCAGAGACCCGGAGGTCACCGCCGATGTTGACGCAGCAGCCGAGGGCGCCGGCTGCGAGCAGGTCGGCGACGACCGTCTCGGCCGACTGGCCCTTGGCGATCCCGCCGAGGTCGATCGTGACGCCTGGTGGGGCGACGACGGCGGTGGTGGCTTCGTGGAGCTCGACCGCTCGCGGGGTGGCGGCTGGCGAGTGGCCGCTCGTCGGGCGGTCGGCGATCTCAGCCAGTGGGAGGTGCTCGAAGCTGCGGTCGTAGCCGGCGGCGGCCAGGCAGGCGCCGACCGTCGGGTCGAAGGCACCTCCGGTCAGGTACCAGGCATCGATGGCCTTGCCGATCAGGGCGAACGTGTCGGGCGAGACGACCACGGGCCGGCCATCGGCGGCGTTCAGCCGAGACACCTCGGAGTTGGGGAGGAATCGGCTCCAACGGGCCTCGTGATCGTGCACGGTCCGCTCAGCCGCGTCGAGGAATGCGTCGTGATCTCGCTCGGCCAGCACGACGACGTGGACGTCGGTGTTCATCGCCCGGAACCATCGCTCGGCAGGCTTCGGAGGCGAGGTCGCCTGGGCCAAGCGGTCGGCGGTGGCCCCGATCGTTGCCCCGCCGACCATCAACTCCCGCCGCTGGTGGTGGTCGTGATCGGGGTGGTGGTCGTCGTGGTCGGAGCAGCGGTGGTCGGCGGAGCGGTCGTGTTGGTC